>Ga0075301_1000014_pt1 | contig 69747 bp, 72 predicted proteins | sample Browns_TuleA_D1_FD_120053 | JGI IMG/M metagenome (GOLD analysis project Ga0075301, IMG submission 120053) | Natural and restored wetland microbial communities from the San Francisco Bay, California, USA, that impact long-term carbon... | ecosystem: Environmental > Terrestrial > Soil > Wetlands ... | reverse complement strand
TATATTCACAAGCGCTAACGCATGGCGAAGGCGTCGCCATCGGTTGTGTGCTCGCTTTCGCGCTGTCCGAAAGGCTGAAGTTCTGCCCGGCAGATGATTCAAGGCGCGTACGCGCGCATTTCGAATCGGTCGGGCTGCCCACCCGCATCGCGCAAATTCCTGGCAAGCGTCCGACGCCGGATGAAATTCTTGCTCATATGCGCCACGACAAGAAAGCCTCCGGTGGCGGTCTCACCTTCATTCTCGCCCGCGGCATAGGCCATGCTTTCGTTGCGCGCGACGTGCCAATGGACGAAGTGGCCTCGTTGTTGGAAAATGAAGCCCGTTGATGAGCGACCCGCTGTCCAATCTCCTCATTGCCATCCTGCTGCTGATGGCCAATGGCTTTTATGTCGCGGCCGAATTCGCGCTGGTGAAAAGCAAAGACTTCCGCATCAACGCGCTTGCAGAAGAAAACCGATTCGGCGCGCAGCTGTCCCAGAGAATGTTGAAGGATGTCGAGGCCTACCTTGCCTGCTGCCAACTCGGCATAACGATGGCGTCGCTCGGCCTCGGTTGGGTTGGCGAGCCCACCGTGACCGCGATCTTGTTGCCGCTGCTGACGCCGCTGGGCTGGCCCGAGGCCAGCGTCCATGTTGCGGCCTTCATTGTGGGCTTCCTGACCTTTTCGTCACTCCATATTGTTCTCGGCGAGCAAGTGCCCAAGACGTTCGCTATCCGGCAGCCCGAGCCTGTGGCGCAATGGATTGCCTATCCGCTCTACGCATCGTTCCTGCTCTTCTATCCGTTGAATTGGCTCCTCAACACCACATCGCGCTCCATCCTGAGGATATTGGGCGTGAAGGAACGTCCGCATCAGGAGGTGCTCACCTACGACGAGATCGAAGGGCTGGTCGAAGCCTCGGCGGAGCACGGCAAGATGGAGGAAAGCCACGCCGAGTACATCCACAGCCTGTTCCGCTTTGTCGAGCTCACCGTCGGCGACGTGATGGTCCATCGCAAGAATATGGTCGTGTTCGATGCGAATGATCCGGCCGAAGAAATCGTCGAGCAGATGCTGTCGTCGCCGCACACGCGCTTTCCGATATCGCGCGACAACCCGGAAAATATCGTCGGCATTTTGCACATCAAGGATCTGCTGCGGTTCCTGATCCGCAGCCGTGGCTCCCTCGAAGGGTTTAGCGTAGCCGAGGTCATGTCACCGCCTTGGTTTGTGCCAGAAACGACGACGCTGGAAGAGCAGTTGCACGCGTTCCGCGAGCGGCATGCGCACTTTGCACTGGTCGTGGACGAATATGGCACGCTGCAGGGACTGGTGACGCTGGAGGACATCCTCGAAGAGGTTTTCGGGGACATCGCCGATGTGTACGATAAGAAAGCCGGCAGCGGCATACGCCGCCAAGCCGACGGCTCGTTCAACGTCGATGGCTGGATGCCGGTGCGCGATCTCAATCGCGAGCTCGAGTGGGAACTGCCCGACGAAGACGCGACCACGATTGCGGGTCTTGTCATTCATGCCGCCCGCAGTATTCCCGAAGTGGGCCAGGTCTTTTCATTTTATGGATTCAAATTCGAAGTTTTGCGCCGCCAGCGCAACCAGATCATGGCGCTGCGCATCACGCCGCCTCTTCCAGCGTCAGTGTCGTGAGCGAAAGCGCGTGAACGCGCACGGCGAGTTCGTCTTTCAGCGCGTCATGAACGCGGCGCTGACGCTCTACGCGCGATAGGCCGGTAAATTTCTCCGACACAATGCGCACGCGAAAATGCGTCTCGCCTTCCGGGCGCGCGCCTGCATGCCCCGCGTGTTGCGCGCTTTCGTCTTCGACGACCAATTCGCTCGGCGCGAATGCGTCGTGCAATTTTTTACGAATGATCGCGGCGATCGGTGCTTCGCTCATCACGCGATTTACTGCTGACAGCGCCAAGCCCGTGTCAAGCAATACGTTTTCTTGTTTTTTAACGGGGCCACTCCATAATCGAAAGCATGAGCAGTTCGACGGCATATCGGCCGAAGTTCGGCTATGACATTCGCATTAAGCCTGATTTGCCGCGCAGGCATTCGGCCAAAGCGCATGTTTGCACGTATGCCGGTTGCGGCGCGGAAGCACAATACAATGTGCCGAAAAACCGCGACGACATGAACGACCGTCATTGGCTCTGCACCGAGCATTTGCGCGAAAACAATCAGCATTGGGATTTCTTCGCCGGCATGACCGAGCAGGAAATCTATAGTTTTCGCGTGGAAGCGATTACGGGGCACCGGCCCACCTGGCCGCTGGGCAAGCGCGCCGCCGAAAAACATGCGAATCGGAAGCGCGAAACCGCCTGGTCCCACTATTTCGAGGACGGCTTCGCTATTTTCGAAGAGGCCGAACCCGCTCGCCCGCAGAAAGTCACGCGGCTAACCAAGACCCAGATCGATGCTTTGACGGTTCTAAACCTTGAAGAAGGCGCAACCTTGCACCACATAAAGGCCAGGTATAAGGAACTCGTGAAGCGTTACCACCCCGACGCCAATGGCGGTGATCGGGGCGCCGAAGAGCGTCTGAAGCAGGTGATCAAGGCCTACGGCCATTTAAGGGCCAGCGGGCTAGCCTGAGGCGACCCTCAAGGGCGCCAATTCCGCCGGCGGCTTAAGAGAGTCGCGAATACGGAAACTCCCATGCAGATGACCAACGGTCTCGATCCGGCCGCCGCGCCCGACATTACGGTCGATGTGCGCAACACCTTTGGCTTGGACGCGGCCATGACAGTGCCCGCGTTTTCCAAGTCGAATGAGTACGTGCCCGATCTCGACACGGCCTATGTGTTCGACCGCGAGACGACGCTGGCGATCCTGGCCGGCATCGCCCACAACCGCCGCGTTCTCATCCAGGGCTATCACGGCACCGGCAAGTCCACGCATATTGAGCAGGTGGCGGCGCGGCTCAACTGGCCGTGCGTGCGCGTGAATCTCGACAGCCATATCAGCCGCATCGATCTGGTGGGCCGCGACGCCATCGTGGTCAAGAACGGCCAACAGATCACCGAATTCAAGGAAGGCATCCTGCCCTGGGCCATCCAGCACCCGGTTTGTCTGGTGTTCGACGAATATGACGCCGGCCGCCCCGATGTGATGTTTGTCATCCAGCGCGTGCTGGAAGTCCAAGGCAAGCTCACGCTGCTCGATCAGAACAAGGTCATCCGGCCGCATTCGTCGTTCCGGCTGTTTGCCACGACGAACACGGTCGGCCTAGGCGATACCACAGGCCTTTATCACGGCACGCAGCAGATCAATCAGGGCCAGATGGATCGCTGGAACATCGTGGTAACGCTGAACTATCTGGCCCACGACACCGAAGTGGACATCGTGCTGGCGAAATCACCCACCTATCAGACTGCCGAAGGCCGCAAGACGGTGTCGGCTATGGTCCGCGTCGCCGACATGACGCGCAACGCCTTCATGAACGGCGACATCTCGACGGTGATGAGCCCGCGCACGGTCATCACCTGGGCCGAGAACGCCACCATCTTCGGCGATATCGGCTTTGGCTTCCGCGTCACTTTCCTCAACAAATGCGACGAGCTCGAGCGTCCTGCGGTCGCCGAGTTCTATCAGAGGGCCTTTGGCGAGGAACTGCCGGAGTCGGCCGCCAAAGTCCTGGTGGCATGAAAACCGACAACCCGTCGGAAACTTTCAAGCGCGCCGTTTCGACCGCCGTTCGCTCGCTTGCAGGCGAGCCTGAGCTGGAAGTTTCGTTTTCCACCGAGCAGCCGGCGCTGCGGGGCATGCGGGCGCGGCTGCCCCTGCCCTCGCGCAACCTCGCGGCGAATGAGATTCCCTACGTACGCGGAGCGGGCGACGCGCAGGCGCTGAAACTCGCCTATCACGAGGAACGCGTGCACCAGCAGCTGAGCCCTGGTGGTGCCGAGGCGTCGCAAGTCTTCGAAGCCGCTGAACAGGCGCGCGTCGAAGCCATCGGCGCGCTCGCAATGCGCGGTGTCAAAGAAAATTTGGCCGCGAATGTGAAGGCGCGCGTTGTGGCACACGGGCTGGCCAAAGCACGCGAGCGTTCCGAAGCACCCATCGCGGATGTTTTGGGGTTGATTGTTCGCGAGCGTCTCACCGGCGAAGCACCGCCCGATGAGGCCCGCAAGGCCGTCGAGTTCTGGCGCGCGTTCATCGAAGAAAAGGCCGGCGACGATCTCACCAAGCTCGAGGGCGCAATGCGCGATCAGCGCGCCTTCGGAAAGATTACGCGTACCATTCTCAAACACCTCAACATGGCCGACGACCTTTCGGCGGAGGACGCTGGATCGGAAGAGAGCCCCGAAGAGAGCACACAACCGGATGAGGGCTCGGAAGGGACCGACGCGCAGCCAAGAGAAGCGTCCGCCTCTGAAGCGGAGCTGGGCGAAAGCAAAGAAGATTCAACTGACGAGACCCCAGTTGAGGTCGATGTCGAGCACGCGCCGGAGCTCTCGGCAGCTGAGCATTCCAAGGAGGGCATGCGGCCTTGGCGGCCAGAGATTCCGTTCGCTGACGAGGATCGCTGGGACTACCGCATCTCCACCACGCAGTTCGACGAGACTATCGAAGCCGACGAACTGTGCGATTCCGAAGAGCTGTTGCGGCTCCGCAATTTCCTCGATCAGCAGCTTCAGCCGGTGCAGGGCCTGGTTTCCCGCCTTGCCAACAAGCTGCAACGCCTCCTGATGGCGCAGCAGAACCGCTCCTGGGAATTCGATCTCGAGGAAGGCATTCTCGATACGGCGCGGCTTTCGCGCGTGGTGATCGATCCCCTGCATCCGCTTTCATTTAAGCGCGAGCGCGACATGCAGTTCCGCGACACGGTGGTGACGCTGCTGCTCGACAATTCCGGCTCGATGCGCGGGCGTCCGATCATGGTTGCGGCCATGTGCGCGGATATTCTGGCGCGCACGCTGGAACGCTGCGCGGTGAAGGTGGAAATCCTCGGCTTCACTACGCGCGCGTGGAAAGGCGGGCAATCCCGCGAGAAATGGATCGCCGACGGCAAGCCCGTTCATCCTGGCCGCCTCAACGATCTGCGGCACATCATCTACAAGTCGGCCGAAATGCCGTGGCGGCGCGCGCGCAAGAATTTGGGCCTGATGATGCGCGAGGGTCTGCTCAAGGAAAATATCGACGGTGAAGCACTGATCTGGGCGTACAAGAGGCTCATGGCTCGTTCCGAGTCGCGGCGCATCCTGATGGTGATCTCGGACGGCGCTCCGGTAGACGATTCAACTCTCTCGGTGAACGCCGGCAATTATCTCGAGCGCCATCTGCGCCAGGTGATCCACGAGATCGAGGCCAAGTCGCCGGTGGAAATTACGGCCATCGGCATCGGCCACGACGTCACGCGCTATTACAAGCGCGCCGTCACCATCGTCGATGCCGAACAGCTTGGCGGCGCCATGACCGAACAATTGATGTCGCTATTTGTCGATGACTCGGTTGCGCGCCTGCCAAAGCGGCCGCGCCGCCGCGCGGCTTAGTGCAGCAGATACAACAACGGAATTAAGCGCTGGCCATTACGCGGGCGCGCTTCTTGATTTCGCGCTTTAGGCGCAACGCCTTGTCGGACAGCCCCTCGTCGCGGGCTTTCAGCAGGAAGGCGTCGAGCCCGCCGATGTGGTCCACCGTGCGCAGCGCATTCATGCTGATACGCAACCGGAAGGTGCGGCCCAGTGCGTCGCTCGCCAGCGACACCGTTTGCAGGTTCGGGCGAAACACGCGCTTGGTCTTGTTGTTGGCGTGGCTGACATTGTGTCCGGCCAGCACATCCTTGCCCGTGAGTTCACAACGGCGAGCCATGGCAATGTCCTTTCAGAAGGCCGGTCTCTTAGGGGGAAGGCCCCATCCCGTCAAGCGGCCCCGTCGCGCGCGGGCTTTGCAGTGTTCCACGCTTTTGCGTCAGTCATTTTTCGACCATAGTGGCCGGCATACTAGAAGCCGGTTTCGATCATGGAAGGCGCCGATGAAAGCGGCCCGCTTCGGTCTGATCCTGTTGCTGTTCACCCTCGCCGCCCCCGCGGCGGCGAAGGACGACGGCGCCTCCAGCGTGCGCATTGTTTATGGCCTGCGCATCGGTTTTCTGCCGCTCGGAAAGATGGACCTGACGCAGCAAATGCATGCGCGCGACTACAGGGCCGATTCGCATCTGGAGACGGCTGGTCTCGTCAATCTATTTTGGAAATCGAAGATTGACGCGCATTCCAAGGGCGCGATTGAGCGCGACCGCCTCGCGCCTGCGTCCTATGACTCGCATTCGGTCAATCGCAACGACAAGAACCAGCAGGTGTCGCTGACCTACGGCCGCAACACGCTGCCGATGCTGTTCGCGAACCCAGCCTATAAGACCAACAAGTATCCGGTCAGCGACGAGCAGAAGAAAAACACGCTCGATCCTGTGAGCGCGCTTGTCCTGATGACCACGGGCCTTAGCGCGAATGCGAAAAATCCCTGCGGCACGGTTGCGCCGGTGTTCGACGGGGCGCGGCGCTACGATGTCGTGCTCGATTACCAGAAAACCATGAATGTCACGCTGAGCAACGGGCTTTATAGCGGGCCGGTTTATCTCTGCCAGATTCATTACAACCAGATCGCCGGCTTCAAGCAGAAGATTTTGGAAGAGGGAAAAGCGCTGCCCGATATTTTCGCCTGGATCGCCGCGCTGCCCGCGCGCAACGATCCGCGCGGACATTATCTCGTGCCGGTGCGCCTGTGGACGGCGACGGGCTTCGGCACGGTCGAGGCGTTGGCTGCCCGCGTCAATCTCAACGGCAACGTCTGGAAAGAGAAATCCTAGGCCGCTGCTTTGGCGCGCGCGCGGACGAGTTCGAGCACGCGCTTGGCCGCATCCGGAATGTTGGTACCGGGGCCGAAGATCGCGGCCACGCCTTCGCGCTCCAGCGCCTTGTAGTCCTGCGAAGGGACCACGCCGCCGACGACCACCAGCTTGTCGCTCGCGCCTTCTTTTTTCAGCGCGGCAATAAGCTGCGGCACCAACGTGCGATGCCCACCCGCCTGGCTCGATATGCCGATAACATGCACATTGTTCGCGATCGCGTCCTTCGCCACTTCCTCCGGCGTCTGAAACAACGTGCCGACGTCCACCTCGAAGCCCAAATCTCTGAATGCGGTTGCGATCACATGGGCGCCACGATCGTGGCCATCCTGCCCGATCTTGGCGACCAGGATACGCGGGCGGCGGCCCGATGTTTTGGCGAAGACATCGACATTGGCGCGCAAGGCGGCGAATGCGTTGTCGCCCTTATAAGCCTCGCCATAAACGCCCGAAACCAATCGCCCCTTGGCGCGATGGCGGCCAAACGGCGCCTCCATTGCCTGCGAGATTTCGCCGACAGTGGCGCGCGCCCGCGCGGCTTCCACGGCGAGTTCCAGCAGGTTGGCTTTACCGGCGGCGCCCTTGTTCAGGGCGTCGAGCGCGGCTTTCACTTTGTCCGGATCGCGTTTTGCTTTCACTTGTTTCAATCGCGCGATCTGGGATTCGCGCACGGCTGTGTTGTCGATCTCGCGGAATTCCACGTGATCGTCGCGCTCCGGCTGGAAGCAGTTGACGCCGACGATGACTTCTTCGCCGCGATCGATGCGCGCCTGACGCCGTGCCGCCGTCTCCTCAATGCGAAGCTTGGGGAGGCCGGCCTCGACCGCCTTGGTCATGCCGCCCATCTCTTCCACTTCGTCAATGAGCACGCGCGCGGCATGTGCGATGCTATGCGTCAGCGCCTCCACGTAATATGAGCCGCCCAGCGGATCGACGACTTTGGTGATGCCGGTCTCGTGTTGGAGAATAAGCTGCGTGTTGCGCGCAATCCGGGCCGAGAACTCGGTCGGCAGAGCAATCGCCTCGTCGAAGGAATTGGTGTGCAGCGATTGCGTACCGCCCAGTACGGCCGCCAGCGCCTCGTACGCCGTGCGTACGATGTTGTTGTAGGGATCCTGCTCGGTCAGCGACACGCCGCTGGTCTGGCAGTGTGTCCGCAGCATCAGGCTTTCCGGGTTCTTGGCGCCTTGGCTCTCCATGATCTGCGACCACAAGAGGCGCGCCGCCCGTAATTTGGCCACCTCCATGAAAAAATTCATGCCAATGCCAAAGAAGAACGACAGCCGAGGCGCGAACGCATCCACGTCGAGCCCGCGTGACTTCGCTGCGCGCACGTACTCGATGCCGTCGGCCAGCGTGAAGGCGAGCTCCTGCACCGCCGTCGCGCCCGCTTCCAGCATGTGATAGCCGGAGATCGAGATCGAATTGAATTTCGGCATGTGCTTCGCGGCATAAGCTATTACGTCGGCCACGATGCGCATCGATGGCCCGGGCGGATAAATGTAGGTATTGCGCACCATGAACTCTTTCAGGATGTCGTTCTGTATCGTTCCCGAAAGCTTGGCCGCCGGTACGCCCTGCTCTTCCGCCGCCACGATGAAATTCGCCAGAACCGGAATAACCGCACCGTTCATTGTCATCGACACGCTCATGCGGTTGAGCGGAATATGATCGAAGAGAATTTTCATGTCCTCGACGGAATCGATGGCGACACCCGCCTTGCCGACATCGCCCGCCACGCGTGGGTGATCGCTGTCGTAGCCGCGATGGGTAGGGAGATCGAAAGCGACTGAAAGCCCCATCTGCCCCGCCGCCAGATTGGCGCGATAGAACGCGTTCGATTCCTCGGCCGTCGAAAACCCCGCATACTGACGAATGGTCCACGGGCGTCCCGTGTACATGGTCGCGCGCACCCCACGCACGAACGGCGCAAACCCTGGCAGGGTGTCGACAGTCTCGAACCCTTCGAGATCGGCGGCGGCGTAGACGGGCTTTAGCTCGAGGCCCTCGGGCGTCTTCCACACCAGGTCCTTCGGTGTGCGGTCCGTAGGCCTTTGAGCCTTGAGCTCTTTCGCTGCTAAGGCCTCCCAATCCTTGGGATTCCGCTTCGTGGGGCGTGATTTGTCGTTCATTGCGGCAATATCGGCAGCGAGTCAGGGCCGGTCAAACGCAGGGTCTTGGCGAAAGCCGTAACATGAATATCCATCCTAAACCCCATGCGTTGCACGTCGCCCCAGGACTAGTTTATCCCAGTGTTTACAAGCCGATATGTTGTGCGTGAACGAAGCCTGATGTGACGCCAAGTTAGCGATTCGGACACGTTGTGTCCTCTATGTGTTCCGCACGGTTTTTGCCAATCCACAGCGACTTGTGCGGATTGCCGCAAGCCCACGCCAAGCCTTGCCAGTCAGTCCGAAAGCCATATGTTGCAGGCATATGCGTAACGAGCGGTCGCGGGGCGCACCCCCCGCCACACGGCATGGACCCGCCTCGTCCGGCCAGGCCCAAGGCCAACCCCTAGGCCGCGAGGGCAGGATCACCGCCGTTCTTGGCCCAACCAATACCGGCAAGACCCATTTCGCCATCGAGCGCATGCTGGCGCATCGCTCGGGGCTGATCGGGTTGCCGCTGCGCCTGCTCGCGCGCGAGGTCTACGACAAAGTGGTGCGCGCCAAGGGCGCGGCCGACGCGGCGTTGATTACTGGCGAGGAACGCATCGTGCCGGCGAACCCCCGCTATTACGTCTGTACTGTCGAAGCGATGCCGGTGGACCTTCCGGTGTCGTTCCTGGCCGTTGACGAAATCCAGCTCTGCGCCGATTCCGAGCGCGGGCATGTCTTCACCGACCGGTTGTTGCATGCACGCGGGCAGGACGAGACGATGCTGCTGGGCGCCGCCACGATGCGGCCCGCGATTCAACGGCTGACGCCACAGGCGCATTTCGTCTCGCGCCCGCGCTTTTCTGATCTGGCCTATACCGGTGGCAAGAAACTCACGCGGCTTCCGCGTCGGTCGGCAATCGTCGCGTTTTCAACGGAAGACGTTTATGGGCTTGCTGAGCTCATTCGTAGCCAGCGCGGGGGCGCTGCTGTCGTCACGGGTGCATTGTCGCCTCGCACCCGCAACGCGCAGGTAGCGCTCTATCAGTCCGGCGACGTGGATTTCATCATAGCCACGGACGCCATCGGGATGGGCCTCAACATGGATGTGGATCATGTCGCCTTCGCCGCACTGGAGAAATTCGATGGCGTCACCGTGCGCCCGCTCAAGCCCGAGGAGATCGGCCAGATCGCGGGACGCGCCGGGCGTTACATGAATGATGGCACATTCGGCGTCACAGGTGGTGCCGATCCACTTGATGCCGATCTTGTCAGCCAGGTCGAGAACCACCGCTACGATCCCGTGCGCGTACTGCAATGGCGCAACAGCGCACTCGAATTCGGCAGCATCGAGGCGCTGTTGGCCAGCCTGGATCAACCGACGCCCACGCGCGGGCTGGTGAAGGCGCGGCCGGCTTCCGATCACTGGACACTGATGATGCTGAGCACAGATGAAGACGTACGTGCACGCCGTGGGTCGCCCGCCGTGGTGCGCCGACTATGGGAGGTCTGCCAGCTGCCTGATTTCCGGAAGCTCACGCCCGATGAACATGCGCGTCTGGTAGCCCAAATCTTTCGCCACCTGATGAGCGACGAAGGCGTGATCGATCCCGACTGGATTGCCAGTCAGCTCGCGCGGCTCGATATCGTCGATGGCGACGTCAACACGCTGTCGGCGCGCCTCGCGCAAATTCGCACCTGGACCTATGTCTCGCATAAATCCGGCTGGACCGCCGATCCCGGCCATTGGCAGGAGCTGACACGCGCCATTGAGGATCGGCTGTCGGATGCACTACACGAACGCCTGACGCAGCGCTTCATTGATCGTCGCACTTCGGTGCTCATGCGCCATCTGCGGGAGGACAATTATCTTGACGTCGCGCTCGATGATTCCGGTGCGGTCTCGCTTGGCGGCGAGCTCGTCGGCAAGCTGGACGGTTTCCACTTCGCGCCCGATCCCCGCGCCGAAGGCATTCACGGCCGCACCCTTCGCGCGGCGGCCCTCAAGGGCCTCGATGGCGAGATCGCCGCACGCGCGCGCCGCCTTGCCACCGCCGCCGACAGCGAGATTGCGCTGAGCGAGCACGCCCAGATCTGGTGGGCGGGCGCCGTTGTGGCGAAACTGGTCGCCGGCCCACATCCGCTGGCACCGACTGCCGAGCTTGTGGCCGATGAGCATCTGAAAGATGGCGGGCGCGAACTCGTCCAGGCACGGCTCGAGGCCTTCGTGGCCGCGCGTATCGCGCGGATCATGCAGCCACTCATCGAGCTGAAAAACGCGATGAACGGGCTGCCCAATGTGGCGCGCGGCATTGCCTTTCAGCTTTGCGAAAACCTGGGCAACATCGAGCGTGCGGCGGCAACTCTGCCCGACGATCTCGCCCCGAGCATCGCCGCGCTCACGCATTACGGCGTGCGCGTGGGCCGTCGCTCGATCTTTTTGCCAGTGCTGCTCAAGCCGCAGCCCGCGTCGCTCGCAGCCCTCCTTTGGGCCGTACACGCGCGCGTGGCCCAAATTCCGCCGCCACCGGTGCCTGGGCTCACGTCATTCGTTATCGAAACGGAGATGCCTGCTCAATTCCTCGCCGCCTCAGGTTACCGCACGATCGCGGGCCGAGCCGTGCGCCTCGACATCATCGAGCGCATGGAGGCGATGCTATCCCAGGCCTCGCGCAACAACGCGAACGCCGACGAACTCGGCGCGAGGATCGCCTCACTGCTCGGCTGCGGACTTGATGAGATGATTGCAATTGCGCGTGCGCTGGGCTGGCGGCGCGAGGACGGCAAAAGCGCGGACATGCCCGCGACCTGGAAGCGCCTGCATCGGGGCAAGCATCGCCGGAAGCGTGACGCGAGCGACGACCGGCCAGCCCCAAACTCGCCGTTTGCGGAATTGGCGGCGCTGATCTCGGGCGATTGATGACGCCATCGCCGCAAGCCATACGCATTGACAAATGGTTGTGGCATGCGCGTTTCTGCAAGACGCGCGACCTCGCCCAGCGCAAAGCGGCGACTGGGCTCATCCGTGTCAACGGCCATCGCGTCGAGAAGGCCAGCGCTCTGGTGCGCGCTGGCGATGTGGTGACGCTGCCTTTGGCGCGAAACGTCATCGCGCTTCGCGTGGTGGCGCTTGGCGCGCGGCGCGGTCCGCCTTCAGAAGCACGCACGCTCTACAAGATACTCGAAAGCCGTCAGCAGTAATCTACCCCAACCGATATCTTGATTGATGCGGGCTTCCGTCCTACCTACCGCCCATGACCTATGTCGTCATCGACGCCTGCATAAAGTGCAAATACATGGACTGCGTGGAAGTCTGCCCCGTGGATTGCTTCTACGAGGGCGAGAACATGCTGGTTATCCATCCCGACGAGTGCATCGACTGCGGCGTGTGCGAGCCCGAATGCCCCGTCGACGCCATCAAGCCGGACACCGAGCCTGGGCTTGAGAAATGGCTGGTGCTCAATGCCGACTACGCCAAGACCTGGCCGAACATCAGGCAGAAGGGTGTGCCGCCGCCGGACGCGAAGGAATTCGATACGGTAAACAACAAGCTGGAAAAGTACTTTAGCCCCAAGCCCGGGCGGGGTTCATAACCCCACGCGGCCGTTGAACGAATGTTGCGCTGCGGGGCAGAGTCGCTTTGTTTAACAGGCCTAGCCGAAGCAAAATAATCCCTATTCTTCAAAAGGTTGTAGGCATTTTCTGCTTTCTTTTCCTAAAATTCTGTGTTATATTTGATACGTTGTAATCAAAGCATTTTGCCCGCCCGCGAGTTCCAAAATTGCGGTGTTTCTCGGCGGTAAGACCCGGCATACGAGCTTTTCGCATGTGCGAAAGATTACGAGGGGACGACAGAGAGGACGACATGGCGATTGTGAAGAAGAAGATCCCGGCTCCGGTACAGGTGAAGGCCCCTGCACCCACCAGGAAGCATGAGTTCCGCACGGGCGACTTTGTGGTCTACCCGACGCACGGCGTCGGCCGCATCAGCAAGATCGAAGAGCAGGAAGTGGCCGGCCACAGACTGGAGTTGTTCGTCATCGCTTTCGAGAAGGACAAGATGATCCTTCGCGTGCCGACCCTGAAGGCCAAGGCCGTCGGCATGCGCAAGCTGTCGACGCCCGATGTGGTGGCGACCGCGCTGAACACGCTGAAGGGCCGCGCGCGCATCAAGCGCACGATGTGGAGCCGTCGTGCCCAGGAGTACGAAGCCAAGATCAATTCGGGCGATCTCGTCTCGATTGCTGAAGTGGTGCGCGACCTGCACCGCGCTTCGGGCCAGCCGGAGCAGAGTTACAGTGAACGCCAGCTCTACGAAGCGGCGCTCGCTCGCATGGCGCGCGAAGTCGCGGCCATCGAGCGCATCGACGAACAGGCCGCTGTCAAGCGCGTGGAAGGCGTGCTGGTGAAAAAGGCGGCTTAATCCATGCCGCGCGAATGCGACGGCCCGGAGGCGTTGCTTCTGGGCCGTTTCTTTTTGCGCTTATTTTTCTCCTTCACTTTCTTCGGCTCTAGGTCCTCGATTGCCGCAGGCCACGGGAGTTCCATTTCAGGTCCATAATAGGACTCGAGCCAGCCGCGAACGCGCACGCGATGGCCTTCCAGCTTGCGCAGGTTCACATGCGCTGCGCGGAAACGCTTCATGTCATCCGGCGAGACGGTGACGGTGAAATCCGTTTTCCAATCATCACCGAAGTTGAGATAGGTGCGGCTGCGTTGTGTGGCAGCTGTCACAACACGTCCTTCAACAATCTGGAACGTGCCAGTCTTGCCTGAGAGTTCATTGGGTGACAGCACGGCGAAACTTTCATCGCCCCAATGGCCGCGCCGCGCGTTTCGTGCTTCAGCTTCAGCGGCCAGAAGCTCTTTGGCACAGCCTTCGCCCCCAGCCGTTTTCGTAAGGCCGGCACGAAGCAGAGTCCCCTGAACCCATTCCGTGCCGGCAAAGACCTGCGCCTTCACGCGGCCATAGCGGTCTTTCTCCTGACCTGCGAAGGCAAGCGAGATGGCCCCCTGTTTCAGCAACTCCGCCAATGCCGAACGCGCTTCATTCGATTGGGCGGCACTGATCTTCTCGCCGCCCGATCCCAGTGCCAGCACGCCATCAAGATCCACTTCCTCACCGGCCACGGTGAAGAATGTGTCGCCGTCGCTCACACTCTTGAGGGTGATTGCCCGACTTCCGGAAGAAGGACAATCGGCCCAGGCTCGCGTCGACAGGATCGCCAGTAATGAAAGGGCTGCGAGAAGCGTCTTCACTTCATCTCGTCGGGGAAGTTGGCCAGGACTTCGGCGCCGCCTTCCATGATCGCAGGAAGCAACCCTTCGACCTGGGGCAGGATGTTGTGGGCGAAGAAGCGCGCCACCGAAATCCGTGCAGTGAGATAGGCCTTGTCCGCGCCCAGCTGCGTCAGGCTATGGTTCGCGGCCTTGGCTCCGATTGCCAGATAATGAGCGGCCGCAACCGTTGCGAACATGCGCAGGTAGGGCGTCGCGCCGGCCAGCGCTTCGGCGACCCGCCCGGCGACCAATTGTCCGCCTATCCATTGCGAGGCTTTGCCCAACGTGGCAACGGCCTGCCCAAGCGCGCCGCCCATGTCCTTCAGTGGATCGATCTTGCTCAATGCCGCAGCGTTGGCCGCAATCTCTTCAATGAAAGCGCGCACCGCCGCGCCGCCGTCTTGTGCAAGCTTGCGCCCGACCAGATCGACCCCCTGAATGCCGTTGGTGCCTTCGTAAATGGGGAGGATGCGCGCATCGCGATAGAACTGCGCGGCGCCGGTTTCTTCGATGAAGCCCATGCCGCCATGCACCTGGATGCCCAGCGACGCCACCTCAACGGCCATGTCCGTCGGCCACGCCTTCGACAGCGGGATCAGCAGCTCGGCCTGCCCGCGAGCCTTGGCGGCCTCGTTCGCATCCTTGCTGTGCAGCGCCAGATCGATCGCCACCGCGTTCGCATAACACAGCGCGCGGCCCGCTTCCGTTAGCGCCTTCATCGTCATCAGCATGCGGCGCACATCGGGATGTTCGATGATGGCTACGCTCTCCTTGCGGTCGCGACTGCCAAGGGCTCTGCCCTGTTTGCGCTCATGCGCATAGGCCAGCGCCTTCTGGTATGCAGCCTCGGCGATGCCTACGCCCTGGATGCCGACGGCGAGCCGTGCGCCATTCATCATCGTGAACATATTGGCCATGCCTTTGTCGGCCGAGCCCACCAGGTAACCCGTCGCACCTCCCTTCTCGCCATAAGACATGACGCAGGTCGGGCTCGCGTGAATGCCCATCTTGTGCTCGAGCCCCGCGCAGACCACGTCGTTGCGCGCGCCAAGCGTGCCATCGCCATTGACGAGAATTTTCGGCACCAGAAACATCGAAATGCCGCGCGTGCCTTCGGGTGCATTGGGCAGGCGCGCCAACACCAGATGGACGATGTTCTCGCTGCAATCGTGTTCGCCCCAGGTGATGAAGATCTTGGTGCCGGTGATCCGGAACGTGCCGTCGCCAACGGGCTCGGCTCGCGTCTTGAGCGCGCCCACGTCCGAGCCTGCCTGCGGCTCGGTCAAATTCATTGTGCCGCTCCATTCGCCCGAGATCAGCTTGGGCAGATAGAGCGCCTTCTGTTCCTGCGAGCCGTGGGTGTTGAGCGCCTCGATTACGCCCTGTGTCAGCATTGGGCACAATGCGAACGACAGGTTCGCGCTTTGCCACATCTCGGCCACGGCCGTGCCCAGCGTGTGCGGCAATTCCTGCCCACCATAGGCTGATGGCGCTGTCAGCCCATTCCATCCCGCCTGCGAGAACCGGCGGTATGCGTCCTTGAACCCGGATGCCGTCACCACGCCACCCGTGGTCTTCTTGTTGCCCTCGTGATCGCCGGGTGCATTCAGCGGGGCCAGCACCTCGGCCGCAAATTTCGCCGCTTCATTCAGCACGGCCGTCGCGACGTCGGAGGTAAGTTCGGGAAAGCTATCCGTAAGCGACGGCAGCCCCGCTATCGCGTCCAGCGCGAAGCGGATGTCCTTGACGGGCGGTGTGAAACCGGTCGGCATTTGCGAGGCTGCTGCAATCGGCTACGTTTCTCGGTCGATTGTAAGGAGTAAGTCATGAACCGCTTCGCCATTCCAGCTTTTGCCGTGGCCGCGCTTCTCACCATTGCTCCCGCCGGCGCGCAACAGGCCACAGTGATTACCGATCCTGCCGCGGCCCCCAGCGGCAAATACAGCGTGCACCCCGATCACACCCAGGTCGTGTTCTCGATATTCCATATGGGCATCAGCCCCTATATGGGGAGCTTCGGCAGGGCCACGGGAACATTGGATTTTGATTCGAAGACGCCGGAGAAAAGTGCTGTTTCGGTGGATATTGATATGACCAGCACCAGCACGGCCAGCGAAGAAATCCGCAACCAGCTTCTCTCGGCAAGCGTGTTCGACACCACGAAGTTCCCCAAAGCGTCGTTCAAATCCACGTCCATCAGGAAGACGTCGGAGAATACGGGCGACATCACCGGCGATCTGACGCTGCATGGCGTAACCAAGCCTGTGACCCTTCACGCCCGCTTTCACGGCATGGCACAGAACATGAGCAATGGGGCTGCACGCCTCGGCTTTTCTGCGACAGCAGAGCTCAAACGGAGCGATTTCGGGCTCACCTTCATGCGCTGGGCGCCTATGGTGGACGACAGCGTCGATCTGTTGATCGAAGCCGAATTCGTCCAGGACAAGAAATAACGCCGTGACAGTCCGCGACACGAACCTCCGCTACGGCACGGTGGCGATGAGCCTGCATTGGCTCATCGCGGCCGCAATCATTTTCAACATCTCGCTCGGCTACTACATGAACGATCTGCCGCGTTCGGATCCCGATCGGCTGTGGTTGATCCAGTTCCATAAGTCCACTGGCCTGAGCATTCTCGTTCTCAGCGTGGCCCGGCTTTTGTGGCGCGTCGTCAATCCGTGGCCAGGGTTCCCAGCGAACATGCCGGCCTGGGAATGCTTCTCGGCGCGCGCCGTACACATTCTCTTCTATTTCTTCATTATTGCGATTCCACTGGCGGGCTGGGCGATGGTTTCGTCGTCGCCGCTCGGCTTGCCCACCATGTGGTACGGCTTGTTCGAGTGGCCGCACATTCCGTTTCTTGCCGAGCTTCCGCGCGAGCAGAAGCAGCAGATCATCGGAGTGTTCCGTGAGACGCACAATTGGCTCGCGTTCTCGGCGATCTTTCTGATCGCGCTGCATATTGCCGCGGCGCTGAAGCATCTGGTCTGGGACAAGGACACCATGTTTGCGCGCATGCTTCCGGGAACCAAGGTGCAGTGAAGCAGATATTGCCCGTAGCGTTCGCTGCGTTGCTGCTGGCATCGCCGGTTCATGCCGCAGGCTGGAACGTTGATTACGCACACAGCAAGCTCGGCTTTATCGCGCAGTGGAGTAGCAAGCCTTTCGTTGCCACCTTCAAGACATGGAGCGCCAGGATCGATTTCGATCCGGCGAAACTTGCTGCGTCGAAAGCCGAAGTCACCATCGACATGAACAGCGCAGTCTCCGGCGAAGCAGAGCTCGATCAGAACTTGCCAGGCGCGCAGGGCTTCGACGCGGCGAAATTCCCGAGCGCGCATTTTGCGACCAAAAGCTTCCGCGGCCTTGGCAAGGACCGCTACGAGGCTGTGGGCGACCTCACCATTCGCGGGGTCACCAAGCAGGTCGCCTTACCCTTCACCCTCTCGATTCACGGTGACACGGCGCACATGAAGGGCGAAGCCTCCATCTTGCGCACTGATTTCGGCGTCGGCTCTGGCTCCGCTTGGGCGGGTGAGACGCCGGTCGCCCACGCGGTCAAAATCACGGTCGACCTCACCGCCACAAAGGCCAAATAAAGCTTCGCCGCCCCTTGGGGGTGTCCTAATTTAAATTTGGACTATAGACCCATGCACCTAATGCCTCCACGGGACGCAGGGTTCAAAACCGCAATAAGCGCGTCCTCTCCCGCACCTGGGTCTGGATCAAAGCGAACTACCCAACTGCCGTCAGGCTCTGGATTTGCACTCCAGTTCCCCAAATCACCGCGATGGCAGAGTTCCTTTGCGATTTGGACCGCTTGTTCTGCATGTTGAATATTGAAGCTTGGCGTAGGTGTCGCGCATCCCGTCAGAAACACGACAACAAGAGCGAAGGGTCGACATCTACATGCGGTGACGGGATTCATGCGGGCCTCGGCAACACTGGACCAGTTCTATCGAATGCTGCAATTTCGACAAGTGAATTTTTCTGCTCCAGCCCAATGGCTTAGGCCTCCCTCAAAGATCTTAGAAATCCATTAGAGTGGAGCTATGCGTGCCGATGCACCCCATTTCGCCACCGCCGTCGTGCCCGCCTCGCCCGCCTCCATCGCGGAAGCGGCCGGGCTCATCCGCGATGGCCGCCTCGTCGCCTTTCCCACTGAGACCGTTTATGGCCTCGGCGCCAACGCGCTTGATGATTTCGCAGTCAGCGCGATCTTCGCCGCCAAAGAACGGCCGCGCTTCAATCCGCTGATCGTCCATGTGCTGGATCGCACAGAGGCCGTGGAGATCGTCACCTTCAACGCCATCGCCCGCGCGCTGGCCGACGCCTTCTGGCCGGGCGGGCTGACCCTAGTTCTGCCGCGCCGCGAGCCTTCGCCGCTGGCGCTGCTGGTCAGCGCAGGATTGGATACGGCCGCGGTGCGCTCGCCTTCACACGAAATCGCGCGCGCACTCCTGGACGCGTCGGGTGTTCCCATTGCTGCGCCGAGCGCCAATCGCTCCAGCCGCATCAGCCCAACAATGGCTGCCGATGTGGCAGAAGAGCTTGGCGGGCGCGTTTCGCTCATACTCGATGGCGGTCCTTGTGCAATCGGCCTGGAATCCACCGTGATAGGCTTCGAAAGCGAAACGCCGGTGTTGCTACGCCCCGGCGCCATCGCGCGCGGAGAGATCGAGCGCGTCGCGGGACCATTGGGCCGACCTCACGGCGAAACGATTCAATCGCCAGGCCAACTCGCAAGCCACTATGCCCCGCGCACGCAGCTGAGGCTCAATGCCCACGATGTCCATCCGGGTGAAGCGTTGCTTGCCTTCGGGCCTGCCGTGCCACAAGGCGCCGTCGCGGTCCAGAATCTGAGCGCCAATGGCGACTTGCGCGAGGCGGCGGTTAATCTCTTCGCGATGCTGCGCGCGCTCGATCGCGCGGGTGCTAAGACAATCGCCGTCATGCCCATTCCCAACGAAGGTCTTGGCGAAGCGATCAACGACCGCCTTCAGCGCGGCGCGGCGCCACGCGAATGAGGCCTCTGTGTCATTCCCGGCCGAGCAGCCGTAGGCTGCGAGGGGAAGGGAACCCAGATGGATAGTTCAGACGCGAACCAGACACCTGGACCCCCGTGCTTCGCACGGCTCGCCGGGGATGACATTGTGGAATGTAAATGAAGTTATCGGCCGACATTACGAACCGTTTGAAGCAGGCTGCTGGCCCCGGCGGCTTCAGCGACGACGCGCAGGAAGTTGCGGCGCACACGACTGAGTGGCGCGGCCGCTGGTCTGGCAAAACAGCCCTACTCCTCAAACCGAAAACCACCGAAGCCGTGTCGGGCATCCTCGCCATCTGCAACGAGACACTCACGGCCCTCGTGCCACAGGGCGGCAACACTGGCCTTGTCGGCGCGCAAGTGCCGCTACACGGCGAGGTGCTTCTCTCGCTCGAGCGCATGAGCCGCATCCGCTCCGTCAGCGCCAGCGAGAACGTCATTATCGCCGAAGCAGGCGTCATTCTCGCCAACGTGCAGAAGGCCGCCGCCGATGCCGACAGGCTGTTCCCGTTGAGCCTGGCGGCCGAAGGCTCCTGTACAATCGGTGGTAATCTCTCGACCAATGCGGGCGGTGTCGCTGTGCTTCGTTACGGCATGACGCGCGAGCTGGTACTTGGTGTCGAGGTGGTGCTCGCCGACGGCCGCGTGCTCAACCTGTTGCGCAGCCTTCGCAAGGACAATTCGGGCTACGACCTGAAACAGCTCTTCATCGGTGCCGAGGGGACGCTGGGAATCATTACTGCGGCCGCGTTGAAGTTGTTTCCTAGGCCGCACTCCTACGCGACTGTGTTTGCAGCGATTTCTCGAGCCGACGCGGCCCTCGATCTGCTTAACCGTTTGCAGGATGCAACCGGTGGCCTCGTCACGGCCTTCGAACTGGTCTCACGGGCAGGGTTGGATTTGGTCCTCAAGCACATTCCCGGCGCGACCGACCCGTTGCCCAAACACAGAGGCTGGTTCGTGCTGGCACAGGTGTCCAATCCGGCAGCGTTCGATGCCCTGCCAGCGCTCGAAGCGGGGCTTGGCAAGGCGATGGAAGATGGTCTTGTTGTTGATGCCGTGTTCGCCAAAAACGAGCGCGAGCGGAAGAACCTCTGGCTCTTGCGTGAGTCGCTTTCCGAGGCACAGAAGATCGAAGGCGCTTCAGTGAAGCACGATGTCTCGGTGCCGCTCTCGCGCATTCCGGAGTTTCTGGCGACGGCCGACAAGGCCGTGCGCGATGCGCTTCCGGGTGCACGGCCCGTCGCCTTCGGTCATGTCGGGGATGGCAACATCCACTTCAACATCGCGGCGCCACCGGGCAACGATGCGGCGCTGCTGGCTGCTCGCGACAAGCTTGAAAGTGTTGTGCACGAGGTTGCCCTCCGTCTTGGCGGCTCGGTCAGCGCCGAGCATGGCATTGGCATCGCCAAGCGCGAGGCGCTGAAAACGCAGAAGAGCGCGGCTGAGTTGGATGTCATGCGCGCGCTCAAGCGCACGCTCGATCCCAACAACATTCTCAATCCTGGGAAGCTGCTGCCGGACGCCTAGGCGGCCTGACGCTCGGGCAACGGCGCGGGGAGCGGCGTGGCCTGCGGCGCTGGCGCTGTGTTCGCCAGCGCACTGAATGACGCGGTTACCAGTGTCGCCGCATAGGGCAGCGCCTGAACGCACAGCATGATCGACCACAGCAAGATGGCGGGGTCGCCCACGCCGCGCCGCGAAATAATGGTCGCTGCCAACGCGCTCATGCAGGCGGTGAAGAGCATCGCTTCCTGCCAGGCGACGCGCAGCACCTGTTTCAACGGCGCAGCGTCTTCGCACTTTGGCGTGCGCATAAAAGGATAGCGCGAGGTGAACAACCCCAGCAGCATCGCTTTGCCCACCGTGTGCGTGAGCGCGAGACCTGCCACCGACGCCATTACTGCGCCCCTGAAACCCGAGCGCACTTTCGGCGGATAAAGCAGCAGCGTCTTCAACGTCTTCGCGGCGAACAGCGCCAGCGCGCATGCCGACAGCGCCGCCATCGGCACGTCGAACATCTTGGGCGCGACTGTCATCAGCACTGTCCACAACAGCGCGAACACTGTGACGATCAGCGCTGGCCCGTCCGAGATCCACGGCAGCCATCCGGCCATAAACTGATAACGCTGCGCGTTGGTAAGCTCGGCGCGGCCCAGGAACACCGCGCGCGCATGGCGCTTCATGATCTGCATGGCGCCATAGACCCAGCGATAGCGCTGCACCATGAAGGCGCCCAGCGTATCCGGCATCACACCACGGCCCAGGCTGATCGGAATATAGGCCGCGCTGTAGCCCCGCTCGAATAGCTTGAGGCCGAGCTCGGTATCTTCGGTGATGCACCATTCGCTCCAGCCGCCGACTTCCTCGAGTGCGGCGCGGCGCACGATGGTCATGGTACCGTGCTGGATGATGGCGTCGGCTTCGTTGCGCTCGACCATGCCGATGTGGAAGAAGCCGCGATATTCCTCGTAGCACATGGCCTTGAACAGACTGCCGCCCTGGTCGCGGTAATCCTGCGGCGCCTGAACGACGGCGATTTCCTTCTTGGCGAAGAACGGCAGTGCCACGCGCAACCAGTTGGGCGCCACCTGGTAATCGCTATCAATGACGGCGATGAATTCGGCCGCCACATCGGTGCGTGCGAGCGCCTCGTTCAGCGCGCCGGCCTTGAAGCCCTGGACATCGTCGATATGGAAAAAGCGAAAGCGCGGCCCCAGCGTGGCACAATGCGCCTCCACGGGGCGCCACACGGCCGCATCGTGCGTGTTGTTGTCGAGCACGATGACTTCAAAATTGTCGTAGTCGAGGCGCGTCAGTGCATCGAGGGTCGCCTTCACCATCTCCGGCGGTTCGTTGTAGCAAGGCACGTGAATGGAGACCCGGGGGCTCTTCTCGAGCGTAGCCGCCAATACGAATCGGCGCTCCATGCGCCACAGACACAGAGCAAGCTCGGCGCCCTCGGTGAGGATGATGGTGCCCGCAAGCAAAATGAGCGGGACAAGCGCCGAATAGAACACGATGTCCGACGGCTCGAGATATTCCAGCGCGCTTGCGTCGATCAGCATCAATATGCCGGTCATGACGACGGCGACCAGGCCGCCCATCACGACGTAGCCCGTGCTGCGCACACGCGGCATGCTGCCCAAAATCATCAAACCAAGCAGCAGTGTGAGGACGGCAGCGATCGTCGCGTAAGTGCGCCACTCGGGGAATGAGCGCAGCATGCCGGTGAAATTGAATTTGGGTTGGCCTTCCGCGTTCAGCAGACCCCAGAACGCCCCCACCGCGCCTTCCGGCCCCGCCTTCAATGGCTGGTCGTAGGCTTCCATGACGTAATAGTCGTAGCCGTGCTCGGCCGCATAGGCGATGAAGCTGCGCACGAAGTAGGCCTCGTCGGCGAGCGACGCATTGGCACCCTGGCGCGTGCGGCCGTCCGATGGCCAGCCGACTTCGCCGATCACCATCGGCTTGTCGGGAAAGCGCTGGTTGAGCTGCGTGACGCGATCGATGCAGAACTGCAGCGCATACTTGACCGGAATGCCTTCCCAATAGGGCAGCAAGTGGATGCCCATGAAGTCCACGTGCTTGGCCAGCTCGGGATATTCCAGCCAGACGTGCCATGGCTCGGCCGTTCCAACTTTGATACGCGAAGGGAGCGCCTTGCGTACGCGATCGAGATACTTGGCGAGTTCGGCCGGCTTCTGATCGCCGCGCAGAACAGACTCATTGCCGACAAAGACGCGATCGATCACGCGGCGATTTGCCCGGATCACTTTTATCCCGTCGGCAATTTCCTTCTCGTTCGCCGCTGCATCAGTTCCGATCCAAAGTCCGAGCGAAACTGTGATGCCATGGTGCCGCGCAACCGCAGGCACTTCCGCCATGCCGCCCTGCACGGTGTAGGTGCGAATGCGTCCCGTGTAGTCCTCGAGTTGTGCCATGTCGACGTTGATGCGCTCAGGCGATGCCTCGGCCTGATCGGCGCCGGTATAAAGATGGCTCGGGCTGTATGAGAGACCGCGGATCTGGCCGTCGAGATCGGGCGCGATCACCGCGTAGTCGCGGCTCGCCCAAAACAGCACGCTCGCCCCCACAACAAGCAGGAGCGCCACGAACATGCGCGCTGAGCCGGACGCCAAACCCATCGAAACCCGTCAAATCTCTTGAAATGCCGCTACTTGACCTTGAGAAGCGTCATATCGAACACGAGCGTCTGATTGGGCGGGATCAACCCACCGCCCGCGCCGCGCTCGCCATAGGCAAGATTGGAAGGGATAACGAGCTCCCATTCGTCACCCTCTTTCATCAAGGAAAGCGCTTCGACCCAACCGGCGATCAGTTTTCCCGCGGGAAATTCCGCTGTCTGGCCGGGCTGTGTCTGGTCGAACACAGTGTTGTCGATCAGCCAGCCCTTATAGGTGACCTGGACGACGTCCGCGGACTTGGGCGTTTTGCCCTTCCCCGTCTTGATGACGCGGTATTGCAGACCCGAAGGCCGCGTCGTCACGCCCTGCTTGGCCGCATTGGCCGCCAGGAAAGTCTGGTTCGCGGAAGCACTCAGATCGCCAGCCATTGCACCCTCACTGATAGTAAGACCCATAGAGACGGCAGCGACTGCCGCCAGAATCGCTAAACGCATCGGTTTCTCCTGTAGTCCGGCGGTGACGTCCGCCCCGCGGAAGCCCAGATAGACCAGTCAGATGTGGCGAATTGTGGGCCGCGTCGAGAGCGCATTTTGGCGCGGGCAATCATCGCAAAGCTGCGGCGGCGATCGGCTCAGAAAAGGTCGCGCTGGCGGGGCGCGACGGCCCCAAGAGGTTGCGCCAGCTCCGGCCCGTCATTTGCCGCCCGATTGACACCAAGCCCCACGGGGTAGGCGTCGAAAAGACCATCTTGCGCCGGACGAACCAGCGACTTGGCGTTTTCAGGCGGCCCGGAAAGCCAGGCTTCCCAATCGGCCGGCACGATGATCACCGGCATACGATGATGCAGTGGCTCCAGTCGCGCATTCGCGTCGCAGGTGATGATCGCGACGTTCCCAGCTTCCCAGATGCCCGCCATCGCCATCGGCTCTCCGCGTTTAGCGCGAATGAAGAACGGCTGCTTGGGGCTTCTGCCCCGCTCCTGCCATTCATAGAAGCCGGTCGCAGGTACCAGGCAGCGGCGATTGCGGAAGGCATCGCGAAAGGCCGCGTTCGTGTCCACCGTCTCACCGCGTACATTGACCAGCGGCCGCGCCACTGAGCGGATGGGAAACCCCCAGCGCAACATGGCGAAGCGCCGTTTCCCGTTCTCGCTAAAGATGGTTGCGATGTCCTGGCCAGGCGCGAGATTGTAGTGCGGCGGCAGTTCGATGTCGGGCTCGACACCGAACAGCACGCGCATGGTTTCATTGTGCACGTCGAGGGCAAAACGTCCGCACATGTGGTGTTATTTAGTGACGCGGGCCACGAAAGAACAGAGGCGATGACTAATTCCTCTCCTATTCCCTGCGTCGGCGCAGTCATCTGGAACGCACGTAGCGAGGTTCTTTTGGTCAAACGCGCGCGCCCGCCCCGCGTAGGCGAATGGAGTCTGCCGGGGGGCAAGGTCGAAGCAGGCGAGACGCTTCATCGGGCGCTGGCGCGCGAAGTGCGCGAGGAGGCCGGACTGGAAATCGAGATCCTGAGATTGATTGATATCGTCGAATTGAAAGAAGACGGGCGCCACTACATGCTGAACGATTTCACCGCACGCCATGTCTCGGGTGACGCGCGAGCCGGATCAGATGCGGCAGATTTGCGTTGGGTCTCTCCGGCGGCCCTGGATAATTATGCGCTATGGCCGGAAACCCGGCGCGTCATAGCGCAAAGCGCGAAACAACTAACCAAATAACCAAGAGCGCTTGCGCTTGGGCTTGCCCGGCTCGAACGGTTTGCGCATCGGTGCATTGCTGATGTCGACGAAAGCCGTAGCGCCGATCGCCATGCTCGGTGTCACAACGGCACGGCCAGCAGCACGCGCGTTCAACTCGCGCATGAGTTGGCTGCGCGGCGGCAGACAGGTGCCGTCTTCGAAACAGCTGATGGGTTTCGCGTAGGCCGCATCGCCGCCGATACCCTGCGAATGATATTTGCGCGACCACTCTTCCGACGGGCTGAAGACGCGCCCGTGGCCCGGCGCGCTCGCCTTGAAGGCGCGCTGGCTCTCACCGAGCCCGCGCAGCACTGCATCGAGCTTGTCCGCCCCCTGCTGCAACGTCGGAGTTGCTCGCTTTTTCTTGTGCCACCACCACATTCTACGCTCCCTGTTTCGAATACCACTGGAAACCGCCGTCGCGGCTGATGACGGCCACATCAATGGCGCCGCCGACGGTTTCCTTCTGCGCCATGATACGCTTTTTGAAAATGTTCAGCTCGACCAGATTGCGCGCGGTCTCAGCAAGCTCGCCGCGGCCGGCGATCTCGAGCACGCGCAGCACGGGATTGATGAAGGCATGCTGCTGGTATTCGCCAATCATGCCGCGGAAGGCTTCGAAATAGCGCGGTACGAAGTCGCCCTGGAAGCGTTTGCGCAATTCTTCGCGCACGCTCGCAGTGGCGTTTGGAAAGGCCGCGATCAACTCGTCCACCACGCCATGCAACAGCATGCGGAAGCCGGCATAGAGGCGGCGCTCGAGATTGAAATCGATACCGCGCAGGAAAGCATGCGTCACTTCACTGTCGGCGAAGACGCGCACCTTGGAACGGATCTCGTTGTCGATGACATCGACGCTGACCTCGCTGCGCTTGGCGATGCCATCGACCATCGCCGACACGTAATAGGTGACCACCGAGGGGTAACGATCTTCCGCGCCGAAGCCGGCAAAGACGAGACCTGACACGTCTTCGAGAAACAAATCCTTGGTGACGCAGAAGCCGGCGATGTCGCGTAAGTATTGGTCGGCCTGCTTGGAGAGCGAGAACTGGCCGAAGCCATAGTTGATCAATTCGTTGATCTGCGCCGCGTGGCGCGAAACGACGGATCTGGCGAAGCCTTGTGGAAAACAGGACAGATCGCGGCGCGCGCTGCCGTCTTCCAGGAACTGGTATTCTCGCCAGACGCGCTCGATCGCTGCTTCGAGCACGCGCTTGTCGTCTGCGACCAGGCTGGGATCGTCACTGCTTTCACGCAGGAACTGGGCATAGGCGAAAATATGCCTGAACACCGACGCAAGCAGCCGACGGTAGTCTTCGTTCTGGCGCTCGGGCGGGAAGAACTCTTCCAGATTGTCCAACATCGCCGTGAACGCCGTGCCGTAGTCGCGCACGTGCGGCCTGGCCGCGTCCTTGCGGTGCTTGGTCTGGTAGTGCTCGATCAGGTGATCCCAAGGATGGCCGAGCATATCGGCCATGCCAAAAAACATGACGCCAACAGGCTGGCCCTCGACCAGATTGAACAGCTTGCGCTGTTCGTTGCGCACCACCACCGTGCCGCCGTCGATCAGCGTCACTGCGGAATCCGCCGCCAACGCGACCGCGCGCTGGTTCATGACGGCGATTTCGGACGTCATCCCCTACTCCACCTCGTGGCCCGCGCGGCCACCATTAGCCCAAGCATGTCACAGCGCGCCCAAGCCTGTGAAGAGTGCGAGCGTCATATGGTTGATATGTGGGAGTTCAGACGAACTGCGCGGCCGCCAGATGAACAAGCACGGCAACGCCGAACAGGCCCACCGCAATGCCGGAAAGTTGATTGATGCGCAACATGATGCCGCTGTCGATGCGCTTGTGAAAAATGGCGGTGATCGTTGTGACCGTGAACCACCAGAGCGCCGACCCCGCCACAACGCCGCCAACAGTCACCGCCGCGGCAAGAAAGCTCGCCTTCTCGTCTGCGATGGCGCCCAAGCCGGCGAACAGCGCTGCGAAGCCAAGCAGAGTTGCGGGATTTGTCAGCGTCAGCGCGAAGGTCGAGGCGACGTCACGCACAACCCGGGCGGGGAACGAGAGGTCCGGCTTGACGGGAGCGGTGGTGCACAGCGCGTGGGTAGGGTCGGCATGGAACGTGTACCAGCCGAAGCCCAGCAGCATGATGCCGCCGATGAACTGAAGGATGATGGAGTAACCTTCGATCAGTTGCGCGATGGCGGTGAGACCAAAAGCCGAAATGATAGCGAACACACCGTCGCCAAGCGCGGCGCCGAGCCCCGACAGAAATCCGTGCAGTGAGCCGTACGCCAGCGTACGCCGGATGCAGATCAAATTTACGGGGCCGATTGGCGCCGCAACAATGATTCCGATGACGGCCCCAGCAATGATAAGAACAAGGTAATTCATCTAATCGACCCAGCCTGACATCGCCTGCTTAGCACTCATCGCTCAGTGCTGCCAAAGTGCATTAACGAAGACCTTGGTAACGGATTTGTGCGACCCTTCAGGAACGCGAGTCACCGTCGGGGGTTTGGGTGAGATGAGTGTATTGGCGTTGCCGCTGAAAGGCTACAGGCTCACGACCGCGGAGATCTTGTACCATCTGCCCGATCACCCCGATCTGCTGCAGGCCTTCATCTGGCAGGAATACGATCTGGTGCCACGCTTCCCCGTGCTCAATCGCTTTCTGCGCTATTGGGAAGGCAACCTCGAAGGCCGCTTGCATTCCGTGCGCGTAGCCGCGACCGGCCTCATTGTTCCCACCGATCTGAAATACGCCAGCGGCCAATTCACTCTGCATTGAAGCGCATCGGCTCGCCACGGCCAGCCGAGATCAGCGCGCCATCGCGCATGACGATTGCCCCATGGATGATGGTCGCAAGTGGCCAGCCGGTGGTCTGCATTCCGTCGAATGGCGTCCAGCCACAGCGTGAGGCAATCCATTTGTTCTCGATTTTGCGACACGCCTTCAGATCAACGATGGTGAAATCGGCGTCGTAGCCCTCAGCGATCTTCCCCTTGCCGGCGATGTTGAAGATGCGAGCGGCACTCGAACTCGTCATCTCGACAAAGCGCTCGAGCGTCAATCGCCCCGCATGGACGTGATTGAGCAAGACCGTCACCAGCGTTTGCACGCCGGGCATGCCTGATGGCGTATCAGGATAGGTTCTGTCCTTTTCCTCGCGCGTGTGCGGCGCGTGGTCGGAGCCCACCAAATCGAACAGCCCATCGCGCACAGCCTTCCACAGCGCATCGCGGTGGCGTGCATCGCGGATGGGCGGGTTCATCTGCGCGTAGGTGCCGAGGCGCTCGTAGCATTCGGGTGCGGTCAGCGTCAGATGTTGGGGCGTCACCTCGCAAGTCACGATATCTCGCGCCGCCTCGAGCAGTGGCAATTCCTCCGCCGTCGTCACATGCAGCACGTGAAGTTTGCGCTTGGCTTGCCTCGCCAGGCGAATGACGCGCTCGGTCGAAATGGTGGCCGTCCCCACGTCGCGCCACACAGGGTGGGTTTCCACATGCCCGCGCTGCGCCAGGGGCTTGCGCTCGCGCAGCCGTGCTTCGTCTTCCGAATGTACCGCCATGCGGCGGCGGCCTGATTTGAGCGCCGCCAGAACGTCTTTCTCTTGGTCAAGTAGCAATATTCCAGTCGATGAGCCGAGGAACGCCTTCACGCCCGCGGTGCCTGGCAAACGCTCCAGCGTCGCCAGTTCGGACACGTTTTCGGGCGATGCCCCCACATAAAAGGCGTAGTCGCAGTGCATGCGCCCTTTTGCGCGCGCAAGCTTGTCCTCTATGGCTGCACGCGTCGTGGTGGGCGGATTGGTGTTGGGCATCTCGAATACGGAAGTGACGCCGCCGAGCACTGCCGCGCGGCTGCCGCTTTCGAGATCCTCCTTATGCGTGTTTCCGGGTTCACGGAAATGCACCTGGGTGTCCATCACACCCGGAAGGACATGCAGTCCACGGGCTTCAAACACGTTGGCCGCCTTGGCTCCGCCCAGGGCGCCCACTCGCGCGATACGCCCTCCGCGCACGCCGACGTCCGTCGGCGCAATTCCGCTGGTCGTCGCAACCATCCCGCCGCGAATGATGAGGTCAAAGCTTTCGCTCATCGCTTCGCTCTCAGCCGCTCGAAGAGTTCGATGTATCGCTTCATCACGCGCTCTTCGGAAAATTCTTGTTCGACGCGGCGCTTGCCGTTCGCTACCAATCTGTCCGCCAGACCTTTCGAGGAGAGCAAGCGCTTGATGGCGTCCGCCAGCGCAACCGCGTCATCGATAGGGACGAGCAGCAAGTCCTCGCCGTCGCGTCCGAGCCATTTCGGGCCGAGACTGGCGGCGGCGACCAGCGGCACGCTTTGCGCCCATGCTTCAACCACGACATTGCCCATGGGCTCTTCGCGCGAGGACACGACACAGACATCTGCTGCCTCGAGCAGCGCGCCGCGATCCGTCCGCCAGCCCAGAAACTTCACGCGCGAGGCGATGCCGAGTTTTCGCGACAAGGCTTCGAGGCTGCGGCGCTCTGGTCCCTCGCCCGCGATCCAAACGCAGAGATCCGGCACGCGCGCCGCCGCGCGCAGCAACACATCGAAAGCCTTGTTCGGATGCAAGCGGCCCATCGCCAACGCCACGCGCATGGTCTTCGGCGTGCCTAACAACGCGCGGTCGACGGCTGGCGCTGGATCGATATGCGGAAAATTGGGAATGCAAGTGACACGGTCCTTGGACCAGCCCCCGCTCAGGATATAGCGCTCCAGGTCCGGCGTATTGCAGACAAGATGATCGCAGCCGCGGAAATTCTTGAGCGAATAATATCCGCCAAGCCTGCCGATCTGCGCATAGTCACCTTTCGGCACCATCGCCGAAGCGCGCCCGGCAAAGCTGAGCACGACATCGGGACGGAACCGCTGCGCCACTTGCCGGAGCGCCGCGCGCGTGCGCATGTCGAACCATCGACTGAACGGCAGCGTTTCGAACGGCACATCCCCTTCCTTCAGGTTCGCTTCGCGAAACTGGCTCGGTCGCAGCACGGTCTCAACCTCAAGACCTGCGCGCTTCAGCGCCGTGCTCAGCGTCACAAAAAACGTCTCGGCGCCACCATAGGGGGCGCCGGCCATGACGGTGAGAACGCGGGTGGGCATGGACGCGCCGTGTAACATGATTTGCGCCCCTGGTAACCGAGGGCTTGCTGCCGGCGCGGGCGCGGCCTAGGGAGTCGCCATGCCCAGGGCCGTTCTCACCGACCGCGCGGTCATCGCCGTTTCCGGCGCCGACGCCGAAGGCTTCCTTCAGGGTCTCGTGACCAACGATATGAGGGAATGTCGCGATGGCCGCGCGCTCTATACCGCGCTGCTCACACCCCAAGGAAAAGTCCTCTTCGATTTCCTTGTCGTGAAGGACGGAGCGGGCTTTCTGCTCGACTGCGCAGCCTCGCGTGCCGATGAATTCCTGAAGCGGCTTGGGTTCTATCGGCTGCGCGCGAAAGTGGAGTTTGCACCGCGGCAAGATCTGAAGGTCGCCGCTATCTGGAATGAGAAAGATGCCAGCGGGTTTGCCGACCCGCGTCTACCCGCGCTGGGCAGGCGCATGATCGGAACTGAATTGCCTGCGCCCGATGCGACACTTGCCGACTATCACGCGCATCGCATCTTGCTGGGCGTGCCGGATAGCGCCGATCTGCCACCTGACACGACATTTGCGCTCGATGCCGGCTTTGAAGAGCTGCAAGGCGTTAGTTTCACGAAAGGTTGTTTTATTGGCCAGGAAGTGACTGCGCGCATGAAGCACCGCGCTGCGGCGCGCCGGCGCATCCTGATCGCGGAAGGGAACGCCCCCCTGCCCGCACCGGGCGCGGCCCTTGTTGCACAGCAACAAGAGATCGGCGCACTTCTGGGCGCACAAGGATCGCGCGGTCTTGCGCTCGTCCGCCTCGACCGCCTCGCCGACGCGGAAACGTCACGCAGCCCCGTGACCGCCGGCAGCACATCCGTCACCTTGCGCAAGCCCGATTGGCTTCGTATGTGAAAGGCCCCGCCCCAATTCCGCATGAATAATAAAGGGAGGCCCCTCATGTTGTTGCATCATGTGTCCGTTGGCGTCGCCGATGTCGGCCGCGCCGCGCAGTTCTACGACGCAGCTCTGGGCGCGCTCGGTTATAAGCGCGTTATGGAATTCTTACCCTATGCCATTGGCTACGGCTCGCGCTCGCCCGAGCTGTGGGTCCAGATCCCCAACGATCGCAACGCGGCCAGCGTCGGCAACGGTGTGCATATCGCACTCAACGCCGCGAGCAAGAACGCCGTGAACGCGTTCTATCGTGCGGCAATCGAGGCCGGCGGCACCGATGATGGCGCGCCTGGCCCGCGCGAGGAATACAGCCCCGACTATTATGGCGCCTTCGTACGCGACCTCGACGGCAACAAGATCGAAGCCGTGCTGATGCTGAACGGCAAGGCAAACGGCAAATCGAAGCCGAAGAAGATGGCCGCCAAGCGCGCCAAGAAGCCCGCTTCAAGCAAATCCAAGGGCCGTAGCCGCGCCCGCAGCAAATCCAAGAGGCGGTGATCCTTCGAGACGCCCTTTCGCCTTATCCTGAGGAGCGAAGCGTCTCTAGGCACGAAGGCGGAAGGGCTCCACAGGATGAGGAACGAATTGGTCAAGCGCTGTCATTGGCCCGGAGAGGATCCGCTTTACGTCGCCTATCACGACGACGAATGGGGCGTGCCCGAATACGACCCCCGCGCGCTCTATGAAAAACTGGTCCTCGACGGGTTTCAGGCGGGGCTTTCCTGGATCACGATCTTACGCAAGCGCGAGAATTTCCGTCGTGCGTTCGACGGCTTCGATCCGCAGAAGATCGCGCGCTACGGCGCGCGCGAGAAAAAGCGCCTGCTGAAGAACGCGGGCATCATCCGCAGCCCGGCGAAAATCAATGCCGCGATCCGGGGCGCGCAGCTCTGGCTCGACATCATGGAAGAGCCGGGCGGCTTCTCCGAGTTCATATGGAAGCATGTCGACGGCAAATCGCGCATCAACCACTACAAACGGCAGAAGCAGATCCCTGCCAAGACCGCGATGAGCGAAAAGCTATCGAAGGATCTGAAGCAACGCGGCTTTAACTTTGTCGGCCCGGTGATCGTCTATGCCTTCGCGCAAGCCGTCGGCATGGTCAACGACCACGTCGTTTCATGCCACCGCCACGCGCCGTGCGTGAAACTGATGTCTCAGCCGCGACCGCGATAGGGCGAGACACCGGGATCGGGCAGCACAACACCTGCCGGCAATTTTCCGGTTTGCCAGAACACATCGATCGGCATGCCACCGCGCGGATACCAGAAGCCGGCGATACGCAGGAATTTCGGTTTGATCGCTTCGACCACCCGCTTGCCGATCAAGACCGTGCAATCTTCGTGAAAAGCGCCGTGATTGCGGAAGCTCGTCAAAAACAGCTTCAGCGATTTGGATTCCACCAGCGATTTCGCTGGGCAGTAATCCATCACAAACAGCGCGAAGTCCGGCTGGCCGGTGATCGGGCACAGACAGGTGAATTCCGGCGCCGTAAAGCGCACGACGTAATCGCTGTCGGCGTGCGGATTGGCGACGCTTTCCAGCCGCGTTTGGTCGGGGGATTTTGGAACCGCGACACGCTTGCCGAGCTGCGTAATTTTGGGTTTAGACATTGCTCACTTCCAAAGTTGTCATCCCGGCCAAGCGATGCGCAAGCATCGCGCGAGCCGGGGCTCACTGTGATGCGGCTCGGTGGGTCCCGGGTCTCGCGGCTGACGCCGCTTCGCCCGGGATGACATCGCGAGCTTACCCCTCATACACGCAGGCCTGCCCGTGGCTCGGACGGCGCAGGCGCACGCGGCAGACTTCCGGAAGGCGCGATTTGGCGCGGCCGTAGATATAGCGCGCGAGATTCTCCAACGTCGGCTGGCCGAGACCTTGGATATCATTCAGCAAGCAATGGTCGAGGGTCTCACGAATGTCGCTCAGCACCGCGTGCACTTCGCCGAAATCCCGCACCCAGCCGTGGCGGACGTCGGGCTCGCCGCGCAGCGTGACCTCGGCATAGAAGCTGTGCCCGTGCATGCGCCGGTTCGAGCCCTGCGGCGCATTTTCGAGAAAATGCGCGGCGTCGAAGCCGAATTCCTGGGTGATCTCGATCATAAGCGGGGACGTGGCACCGCGGGGCGCGCTCGTCAACCCCTTCGTCGTGGCCGCCCTCCGAGGCGGCTATCCATTAGGCGAGCGTTGCGAGCCAATGACTCTTTGCGCCCGCCGACGCGGGCGCACTGGATGGCCGGGTCAAGCCCCGGCCATGACGAGTTAGGCTAACGTCCCCGGTTGCGCACCGCGCGCGCGATTTCGTTGCGCACCGCGTTCTCGATCAGGGCCGGCAGGTTTGCGTCCATCCATTCGCGGATGAGCGGCTTCAGCTGGTCCATGATCTCGTTGCCGCGGCTGTCCACCCATTCGTGCAGCGCGGGTTCAAAGGCCTGGCGGATGGCGCGCTCGAATGCGGCGTCCAGATTTCCATTGGCGGGCATGGGGACTTCCTCAAATCTCTCCTGTTGATGCTCATCAAGTGCGCCGAACGCCTGACCAAGCGCCTGGCGCGCGGAATCGGAGATGAGATCGTCCTGGTTCACGTCGTTCATTTCGCGTCTCGGCCTTTCGTCGGCGAACCGCATCTCGCGCATTGGCGCGGCCTGTGGCTCTACCGCCTCCATGGCGGCCTCGACTGCGAGCGGTGCAATCGAGCCCTCATCTCTCACTTCTTCGGTCAGCTCCAGCACCTCCGCCGCCACGTCCGGCTGGGCGGGCGCGGTGGTGGCGCCAGCGGATTTCTCTGGCTCTGCCTGGTCTTCCGAGATGATCTTGCGGATAGAGGCGAGAATCTCCTCCATCGTCGGCTCATGCTGCGGATTCGGCGGACTGCTCATCGTACTCTCTCGAATCGGGTGGTTGTGTGGGGGAGCTTTCGCCCGGCCCGTGCCGTGAAGCTATGACAGAATGCCTAGGAAAGCCATATGAGGTTAAGTTCCGCTTTACGCCAATTTCCGCGACGGGCGCGCGCGTGGAGCGCCAAACGTCGCACGGAATTCCGCCTGGCCGCACGCGTCACCGCGGCTGCCGTCGCATGCTTCGCCCTCGTTCATTTTCTGGATTTGCCGCAGGGCTACTGGGCCGTGTTTACCGCCGTTTTGGTTATGCAGACTTCGCTGGGCGGTTCGCTCCAGGCAAGTACCGACAGGATGATCGGCACGCTGGGCGGCGCGAGCCTTGGCACGATTGCGGGCGCGTTCGTGCCACACGACAATTTGATGGCTATGGCGGCGGCGCTGGCCGTAACGCTCGCGCCGCTAACTCTTCTTGCAGCAATCAACCCCAGCTTTCGCGTGGCGCCGATCACTGCCGTCATTGTCTTGATCGGAACGGCGGGCGTTCAGCAAGGCCCGCTAGAGGCAGGCTTCTACCGCATGCTGGCGGTTGTATTGGGAAGCGTGGTCGGACTCGGCGTTTCATTGAGTGTGTTGCCCGCGCGCGCCCACACCATTCTGTGCCAAGCGGGCCGCACTATGCTGGATTTGCTTGCGCAGCTGCTGACCGCGTTACTGCGGGGCCTCACACAATCTGCGGACGTCGAAGCTATCGGCCATCTGCACGACGCCATCAGGGCGACACTGACCAAACTTGAGACGGTCGCCGACGAAGCGCAGCGCGAGCGGCGATCCTATCTTAGCGACGAGCCGGATCCCGATCCTCTGCCCCGCACCTTGCGCCGCCTGCGGCACGACCTGGTGATGATCGGCCGCACGACCAGCGAACCGTTGCCGAAGGCGGTGGCCGCGAAACTCGCCGAAACAATTGCGCACCTGTCGCAGGCGATATCGAATTTTCTCGTCGGCTGCGGCGAAGCGTTGGTGCAGCGCAAGGCTCCGCCGGATTTTACGCCCGTCGATGAAGCGTTGGCGGGGTTCGCAGTCGAGATTGCCGGAATGCGCGAACAACAGAGCGTGGAGTTGCCGAAGGAAGCGTCCGCGCGTTTCTATGCGCTGGGCTTCGCCTTCGATCAGTTGCGGCGCGATTGCAAGGACTTGGCGGCGCGCATCAGCGAATTCGCGCGCAAGCGCGCGACCTAGAAAACGAAACCAGCCGGCTCTCTGAAGCCGGGCAGCACCGGCGGATAGGCGTCGAACAGGTCACGCGCGCCGACGGCGCCGTCGTGCCGGACATAGATGCGCGCGTAACCAGCGGCACCTTCGCGCATGACGCAGAGCAGACGCCCGTCTTCGGCGAGTTGCTGCAGCAATTTCTGCGGCGCGGTCTCGATGCCGCCGTTGATGAAGATCACGTCGAACGGCCCGCGCTTGGGCAGACCGTCGGCCAACGCGCCTTGCGCGATTTCGGCTTTGGCGCCCGTGGCCGCCAGCGTCTCGATTGCGATGCGCACGAGATCGGCGTCTTGCTCCAGGCCAATGACATTTGGCGTCAGCCGCGCCAACACGGCCGTCGAGTACCCGGCGGTGCACGCGACATCGAGCACCTTATCCGTGGGCTTGATCTCGGCCGCCTGAAGCAGCTTCGCCAGCGTGCGCGGTTCGAGCAGATAGCGCCCGTGCGCCACCTCGATGGAGCCATCCATATAAGCGAGCCCGCGCTTGGCGGCAGGCACGAAGCGCTCGCGCGGCAGATCGCGCATGGCGGCCTGGATGGCAAGATCGGTCACGTCGGCCGGGCGGACCTGGCTCTCGACCATATTGAGGCGTTGGGCGGCGTAATCGGGCATGGCGGCTTATACTGGGCGGCGCCGCAGCACAAAAGCCCGTTCATTACCGCAGATTCCGCGCTTGCCGTGGGCAAGTGGCGGGCCAGTGACAGCCCCAGCGAATCCGCGGAACGCCGCGTAGCCTCCAGCCCAAAGTGATACGCTTCGCGCCAATCCGGCGCGCAATATCACGTGGCATCGGCAGCACGAATTGCCAGCTATGAGGAGATCACACAATGAAGAAGGGAATTATCGCCTTGTTGGCTGTACTCTCCTCGACATGGCTCAATGCGCCGACTGCGTCGGCTGGGCATTATGTCCTGGGCTACACCATGGCACTGAGGTGTCCGGCGTCGCTCTTGGCTGGTATTCCAAGTGACCAAGTTCCGCAGGGTTGGACCAGCGGACAATGGTACACGGCAAATTTCATCTCTGCGAACGTGACTGATAGGAATCTGTTTTGCTATTACGGGTTGGGAACACAAGCCAACCTCAGCTTAATGCGGGACATACCCGAAGGTCGGATATGCACGCTCGACGACAACAGCCCGAGCCTCATCGACTGCGATCCCAAGCCCGTCGCCACGCCCGGCGCGACAATTTCCCAAACCGCGGTCGGAATAGGAGTCGTTAGCGCCACCTATGGTGGAAGCTGCGGAGTCCAGCAGGGCAATGTAACAATGCCCTTGAGCATTGCCTGCAATGGCAAGACGTCTTGCGAATACACCATCGATTATCGACTGATCGGGGACCCTGCCCCCGGATGCAAAAAGGACTACGTCGCGAAATGGACCTGCGGCGGGAGCGCCGAACAAACAGCCCGCGCCGAGGCCGAGGCCGGTTTCGGTTCTAGGGTCTCGTTGATCTGCCAGTAGCGCGAGCGACGGCTCCCGAAGTACAAGGGGCGTGTTATCGTCCTCGTCGAAGGCCACGTGGCGGAGTGGTGACGCAGCGGTCTGCAAAACCGCGTACCCCGGTTCAATTCCGGGCGTGGCCTCCAAGTTTCAGTCCACCAGCCCGCCATTAAAGCCCATGCGGGTGCAGCATGTGCGAAAAGAGCTCGAGATAGCGCGGCTGGAACACGGCGATAATCGCCGCAAAGTAGCCTGTCGAGACGGCGAAGCTCAGCAAAAGCTTCGGCAAATCGGATGCGTATCTTTGCTCGAGCCGCAGATAGCCAAGAACACATGCGTAAATCAGGACAAAATGGAAAAGCACCGCGAACACGGCGATCACGAGATCGGGGCGGTGGAGCTGGCCCGTCGTGAGAAGCAACTGAAGTTGATGCATGCCACCTTGAAAGAAAGTGGTGACAAACAGATTTACGTAATTCCATAGCCCGGCAATCGATATTCCAATGAAATAGCCCCAGCGATTGTGCCGCAGGCCAAGCACGATCACCGTCACATACATCAGTGCCTGAAAGGCATGAAGCCATCGGATGTCTGCTTGCCAAACTGCCGAGATAAACAGGATGAAAACGAAGCCAATGCTCGAAACGAGTATTGCCCAGTCGATGCCGGTCAATTTTTTCACTGCTACCCCCAATACCAATAACAAAACAGCGCCGCATAATCCCTACGCGGGCTTATCCATGGCACGCTATGGTGCCCTCCTCTGCAGACAACTCATATTTTCGTGATGAGGCCGCAAGATTTATGACTGCTGCGCTTGCCCTTTCGCCCTTCAAGGACTTCGCGCAGGCGTTCGACGTCGCCCGTTACAAACCCGTGCCGGACGATTGGGCGGTGGCCGTCTCGGACGTGGTGAGCTCGACAGAGGCGATTTCGAGCGGGCGCTACAAGGATGTGAACCTTGCCGGCGCGGCCACCATCGCCTGCGTGCTGAATGCCTGCGGACGCGACGATCTTCCCTTCGCCTTTGGCGGCGATGGCGGTGTGGTGATGGTGCCGCCGGAATATGTGTCCGTTGCAAAAGACGCGCTGCGCGCAGCACAGCACATGACCAAAACCATCATGGGATTTACGCTTCGTTGCGCCCTCATTCCGCTGGCCGAAATCCGCAAGCGCGGGCGCGATGTGCTGGTCGCCTCGCACGATCTCGGTTCTGGCAGATTGCTCGCTATGCTGGCGGGCGGCGGCATCGAAATTGCCGAGACACTCTGCAAATCGCCAGACGGCGAAGCGTTCCGCGTGCCCGAAGGCAGCGGCGATCCCGATCTGACCGGTCTTTCGTGCCGCTGGAAGCCGCTGGAAGCCGCGAATGGCGTGATTGTGTCGCTCGTCGTGCACGCGAAGGATGGCGCGCCGCTGCCCGCCATCTATCGCGATCTCTATCAACGCATCGTCGAGTTAACCGGCACGCAATACTCGCCGGCGCGGCACGGCGCCTATCACATGCGCTGGCCACCGCGCGGAACGGGACGTGAAGCGCAACTCACGGCGCCTCAGCACCGCCTGAAGCGGGCGCTGAAAATTTTCTGGGAGGGCGCCTGGTCTCACGTCTCCTTCGCCACCGGCAAAGCCTATGGCGGGTTCGATGCGCGCGCCTATCGCGCAAGCCTGCCGCGCCATTCCGACTATCGCAAATACGCCGACTCGCTTCGCATGGTGATCGACTGCACGCCCGCGCAAGCCGACGCCATCGAATCGCTTCTCGAATCGGAATTCCTGCGCGGCGGAATCGATTACGGGACTCACCGCGCGAGCGCCGCGCTGATGACCTGCTTCGTCCGCGATTACGAGGAAAGCGGCCACATCCACTTCATCGATGGAGCCGACGGCGGCTATGCGCTGGCTGCGCTCGGCATGAAGCGGCGAATGGCGTTAACCAAATTTTAACCGCGTGGGAACAAGGTCTCGCTGTCTTCCCTTGAAGACACCCCACCATTACCCAACGCCTTGGGGGCCGGATGCAAATCCGGCCCTCATTTTTTGTCCTCATATTTTCAAGGGTTGCCATCGCGTGGCTTGCGGCGCCACCAGCCGAACCACTTCTCGCGCCAACCTTGCGTCTCCCCCCAGCGCGATGCGGTCCAATTGCTAAGGCGCCGGGCGCCGGGAAAATCGACTGCCAGCACCATGATGCCCAGCGGCAACATCCAGAGACCGAGTATAGGCAGGAACCAGAACAGCGAGCCGAACAGCAACGCTACGCCCAGCGTCACACGAAGCCATTTGGCCCGCGGGAGCTTGATACTGATCTTGCCGAAGCCGATACGCGGCGGCACGGACGCCTCTGGATGACTTGTGTTTTTGGCCATGTAATCCGTGCCTTGCTGCGTTCTGCTGGAGTTTGATATAGCCACGCTCACGTGGCTACGCTAGAGAACCACCGTGTTCCCCGGTAGCTCAGTCGGTAGAGCAAGCGGCTGTTAACCGCTGGGTCGCTGGTTCGAGTCCGGCCCGGGGAGCCATTTTCTCTTGGTGCGCGAAGCGAACCTAGAGAAGCTTATGTCCCCGACTTGATCGGGGGACCCGCTCCCTCCAACATTGGAACCGTCTGGGCCCTCCGCATTCGCGGATGGCGTAGGTTTTCTAGGGGGGCAAGTCATGGGCTATGTTTTTGGTGTTGTTGCTGCGATGGTCATTTTTATCAGTTCTGCTAGCGCGCAAGAGTCTGAGCACAGCGAAGCCGCAGCCGCGAGTTTGGCATCGAGTACACCTGGTACGTGTTACAGATTTGGCGGAAATACATGTGAGGCCAATTGCATTCTCATCACCTCGACACCTTTGACGATTGAGGGCAAATCCCATTGCGGGTCTTCATGCACCTGGACTGAAGCCAATCTATTTGTGTTTGACCGGCAAAATAACGGCATACAGGTAACCGCAAAGACCGTCCAAACACCAGGCAATGAAGCAACTTCGATTGTCGATGTAGCCGGAGGAAATTATCGCATTCGCCTAAAACAGGAGAATCTCACTGGTACATGTATATCGAATGACATCAACACACACTGATTACGATTGAGCCTAGCAACCTGTTGGCGAGGGCCCCTCATGAAACCCGTTCACTACGTGATCGCTGCGCTTAGCGTCGCCGCGGCAGCCATCCTGGTCTCGGCTTTCGCCAATGACAGCGGCAACACAACAATCGCAGGCACCGAAAAGACGGCGGCGGCGGCCGGCGGATACTTCACGCCCGAAGAGGTGAAGAGCACAGGCGCCGTGACGGCGGGCGGCGTGCATGTCGATTACGAAGCCCACGCCGGCACGATCGTGGTTCATCCCAGGGATTGGGACGATGTGCCGCCTAAAACGGATAGCGGCGACAAGAGTGACAAGGAAAAGGCGCGCGACGACGGCGACGACAATCCCACGGCGGAAGCGTCGATGTTCTACGTCGCCTACTTTCGCAAGAACACGAGCGCCAAAGAGCGCCCGGTCACCTTCCTCTACAACGGCGGCCCTGGGTCATCGACTATCTGGCTGCATATGGGCGCCTTCGGCCCCAAGCGCGTGGTGACGCCCAGCGACACCCACCTGCCGGCCGCGCCCTATGAATTCGTGAACAACGCATGGAGCCTGCTCGACGTCAGCGACCTCGTCTTTATCGACGCGCCTGGCACGGGCTTCAGCCGCATCGCCGGCAAGGACAAGGAGAAAAACTTCTACGGCGTCGATCCCGACGCGCACGCCTTCGCGGAATTCATCGTTCAGTTCCTGTCGAAGTACGGCCGCTGGAACTCACCCAAATATCTGTTCGGCGAGTCCTACGGCACGACGCGCTCGGGTGCGCTCGTCAATCTGCTCGAGAACGATCGCAACGTCGACTTCAACGGCGTCATCATGCTTTCGCAGTGTCTGTCATACGATCTCGGCGCCGACATTCCGCAATTCAATCCGGGTGTAGATCTGCCTTATCAACTGGCGCTGCCGACTTATGCCGCCACAGCCTGGTATCACCACAAGCTGCCGAATGCGCCCAAAGATCTGCGCCTGTTACTCAATGAAGTCGAGAATTTCGCCATGTCGGATTACGCATTGGCGCTAATGGCCGGTTCGCGATTAAGCACTGCGCGCCGCGACGCAATCGCCGAGAAATTGCACAACTACACGGGCTTGCCCGTCGCCTACATCAAGAAAGCCGATCTGCGCATCAATGCCGGCGAGTTCGAGAAGACCTTGCAGGACGATACCGATACGACAACGGGTCGCCTCGATACGCGATTCTCCGGCCCGAGCCTCGATCCGCTCAGCAAGGAGGCCGACTATGATCCGCAGTCGGCGGCGGTCAGCTCGGCCTATGTGTCTGCCTTCAATAATTACGTGCGTAAACAGCTGAAGTTCGGCGAAGGTAAAACACACAAGCCCGGCATCGATACTTGGCGCACCTGGGATTATCTGCACCAATCACCGGGCGCGTCGTTTCCGGTTCCGATCGCGACCAACACAATGCCCGATCTCGCCAGCGCGATGATACAGAACCCCAATCTCAAGATATTGCTGACCGGTGGATACTTCGATCTTGCTACGCCTTATTACGAAGGCGTGTACGAGATGCGGCATTTGGCGATCCCGGCCAGGCTGCAATCGAATATCGAGTATTCCTATTACCCGTCTGGCCACATGATCTACGCGCACGAGGAGTCGTTGAAGACGTTGCACGATACGGTGGCGTCCTTCATCAAGCGCACGGATAATGTGGATTAGCGGCGCACGCCGCAGAGCGCTGGGCGCTATTTTCGCCCGACGATATAGCGCGAGAGTTCGGCGTTCGCGGTGCGCAATTCCTTGATGATGCGCTGCTGCTCACGCGCGAATTCCTGCATTTCGGTCTCCTGCGCGCGCTTTTGCGCGATCTCGGTGACATCCTCGACATAATGGATGATCCACCGCACCTCGCCGTTCTCGTCGAGCACGGGCGTGTTCAGCGGGCTCCAATAGCGCACCTCGAAGGCGCCACCTTCAGAGGCCGGTTTGCGGATGTCGTATTTCTGCACCGCCATCGCATCAGGCCGCCCGTACTCCAGCACGCGGATGAGCGAGGCGTGGAGATTGCTGGTGCCGTTTGACTGAAGATCATCAGGGTTATCTGGAAAGACATCGAACAGATGACGGCCAACGATTTCCTGGCGTTTCGTCATTGTCGCTTTGCAATAGGCATCGTTCACGCCGACAATGATCAAGTCCCTGTCCAGCGCCAGATAAGGATTCGGGCATCCCACGAACAGAGCCTCGAAATCCGGGGGCGACTTTGCGGTGACTTTCTTCTGCGCAACGGCCATACCCGCATGGTGCGCTTGGTGCGTTTAACAGAGTTCTAAGACACGGCGCTGCTTGAAGCCTTGCGGCTGGCTGATTAGGTTCCGCACGCCATCCGCGAGGCCTACATGCCCGAAATCAAGCCCGACGTCATCGCCGCCATTGGCAATACGCCGCTGATCCGATTGCGAGGGGCGAGCGAGCGCACGGGCTGCGAGATTCTGGGCAAGGCCGAGTTCATGAATCCCGGCCAGTCGGTGAAGGACCGCGCTGCACTCTTCATTATCCAGAACGCAACGGAGCACGGCCTGCTGAAGCGCGGCGGCACGATCGTCGAAGGCACAGCCGGCAACACCGGTATCGGGCTTGCCATGGTGGGCAATGCGCTCGGCATGAAATCGGTAATCGTTATTCCCGACACACAAAGCCAGGAAAAGAAAGACACGCTGCGCCTGCTCGGCGCCGAGCTGATCGAAGTGCCGGCCGTTCCCTACAAGGACCCGAACAATTACGTGAAGGTTTCGGGACGCTTGGCCGAGCAACTGGCCAAAACATCGCCCAACGGCGCCATCTGGGCCAATCAATTCGACAACGTCGCCAACCGCAACGGCCACATCCAGACGACCGGTCCGGAAATCTGGCGGCAGACGGGCGGCAAGGTCGATGGCTTCACCTGCGCCATCGGCACCGGCGGCACGATTGCGGGTGTCGGCATCGCGCTGAAGGAGCGCAACAAGAACATCGTCATCGCCGCAGCCGATCCAATGGGCGCGGCGATCTACTCCTGGGTGAAAACCGGCGTGCTGAAAGCCGAAGGTACCTCCATCACCGAAGGCATAGGTCAGGGCCGCATCACGGCCAATCTGGAAGGCGCGCCGCTCGACGACGCGTTTCAGATTCCCGACGAAGAAATGCTGCCGCTGATTTTCGAATTGCTGGAGCACGAGGGTCTTTGCCTCGGCGGTTCGAGCGGCATCAATGTCGCAGGCGCGATCAGATTGGCCAAGCAGCTCGGCCCTGGTCACACCGTCGTCACGGTGCTGGCGGATTACGGCACGCGCTATCAAAGCAAGCTTTTCAACCCCGAATTCCTGCGCTCGAAAAACCTGCCCGTGCCGCCCTGGCTCGACGGCAAGCGGCCAAAACTGGATATCCCCTTTGTGCGATGAGCGCGATCTATCCTCTTGTCTCCACCTCCTGGCTTGCCGAGCGCCTTTCGTCGCCCGAGATCACCATTGCGGATGCGTCGTGGTATCTCGCCTCTTCGGGACGCAACGCGCGCGCCGAATACGACGCCGGCCATATTCCTGGCGCCGTCTTCTTCGACATCGACGCGATATCGGACAAGAAGACCGATCTCCCGCACATGCTTCCCGATGCGCCCGCCTTCGCCAGCGCCATACGCAAGCTTGGGCTAGGCAATGCGCACACCGTCGTCGTTTATGACGGCGCGGGGATTTTTTCCGCCCCCCGCGCATGGTGGATGCTGCGCGCGATGGGCCACCACCATGTCGCCGTTCTCGATGGCGGTTTGCCGAAATGGAAACGCGAAGGCCGCCTACTTGAAAACAAGCCCGTTGAAATCCGCCAGAGCCACTTCCACGCCCACCCCGATCCAGAGTTCGTGCGCAGTTACGAACAGGTTCAGGCCAATCTCACAAGCCATGCAGAGCAAATTGTTGACGCGCGCAGCCCAGGACGTTTCGCCGGTTCCGAAGCCGAGCCGCGCCCCGGCGTGAAGAGCGGGCACATTCCCGGAAGTCTGAATCTTCATTACGCGGACTTGCTGACTCCCGACGGCACGATGCGCGATGTCGATGCATTGAAAAAACTTTTCAGGGAACGCAACATCGACATCACCAAGCCCATCGTCACCAGTTGCGGCTCGGGCATCACGGCCTCGATCGTGCTGCTGGCGCTGGAGATCGCCGGAGCAAAAGAGACAGCGCTTTACGACGGCTCATGGTCCGAATGGGGCACGCGGCCCGGCGCGCCCATCGAGCGGAGCTGAGATGAGCCTCCCCTTTCGACAAGCTCAGGAGGAGGCGTGCTATCAAACCCTCATGCTGAGCTTGTCCGCCTTCGCCAAGGCTACGGCAGATCAAGTAACCTCCCTCGTCCGCCGAAGCTTCAGCGTAGGCGGATCGAAGTATGAGGGCCACACAAAGTGACGCAGCTTACGAACGAAGCGGGCGAGCGCGGAATGCCCACGACGGTCACCTATCTCGAGTGCACTGCACGCCCCTCGCCGCCCGGGCCGCCGCGCCCGCTGATAAAGACGGCGATCCTGCGCTGCGAGAATCCGCCCGTTCATTTCTATCGCTATCTCTACAACACGATCGGTCGCGACTATTTCTGGGTCGAGCGCCGCAGATGGAGCGACGAGGTCCTCGCTGCACTTCTTGCCGAGCCAAAGGTCGAACTCTATGTGCTTTATGTTTCCGGTGTTCCTGCCGGCATGAGCGAGCTCGACTTCCGCGACGACAAGGCGGTACAGATCGCCTATTTCGGACTGATGCCCGATTTCGTGGGGCGCAAGCTCGGGCCGTGGTTCCTCTATCAAAGCTGCGAACTCGCTTGGTCCAAGCCTATAGCGAAACTGATCGTGAACACGTGCACGCTGGATCATCCGCGTGCGCTGCAAACCTATCAGCGCGTGGGCTTTACGCCCTATGGCCGCGAGGAGCGTACGATCTGGTTACCGGCTGGATTCGCATGATTAAGTGGCCGGAAACTATGGTATATCCGGTTCCACGAGGGGCGTTCGGCGGGGAGCATGGGAATGGCGACGGCAGCGACGACTGCGGGGCTGACGAAAGCACAAACACGAAACTTTCTCGGCCATCCGGTCGGACTCTCTTATCTCTTCACCACCGAGATGTGGGAGCGCTTCTCGTATTACGGGATGCGCGCCATCCTAATTCTGTATCTGACGAAGTATTTGCTGCTCACCGGCCATGTCGAAGGCGTGATCGGTTATCAGGCGGTCAAAAGCTTCTTCGAGCTCTTCACCGGCCCACTCGATGTGCAGCCGCTCTCATCGATGATCTATGGCACCTATACGGGCCTGGTTTATCTCACACCCTTCTTTGGCGGAATACTGGCTGATCGCCTGTGGGGCCAGCGCTTCACCGTCATTATCGGTGCCGCGCTGATGGCGCTTGGCGAATTCGCGCTGATGTTCGACTCCCTCCTATACGTTGGTCTGTTGGTGCTCATTATTGGCAATGGCGCTTTCAAGCCGAACATCTCGACGCAGGTAGGCAGCCTATATCAGCCAGGCGACAGCCGCATCGATCGCGCCTATTCGATTTTCTACGTCGGCATCAATGTCGGTGCGTTCTTCTCGCCACTCATCTGCGGCACGCTCGGCGAGAAAATGTGCACCGTGTGGGCAACCGAGACATGCCGCCAGCTTGGCCAGGAAGCCGGGTGGCATTTCGGTTTCGCTGCAGCCGGCATTGGCATGATCATCGGTCTGTTGATCTATCTCTTCGCGCTGCGCACATTGCCGGCCGATCAGTTGCAAAAAACCAAGACTGCCAAGACCGAGAAGCGCAAGCTGACGCGCGAGGATTGGAAGGGCGTCATTGCCATCATCTTGCTCATCTTCCCGGTAACGCTATTCTGGGCAACGTATGAGCAACAGGGAAATACGATCAATCTATGGGCCGACGCGTTCACCGATCGGAGACTTATCCCCGGGGTTTGGAATCTCGAAATCCCGGTGACGTGGTTTCAATCCTTCAACCCGTTCATGATTTTCGCTTTCACGCCGTTTGTGGTGGCGTTGTGGTCACGACAGGCCAAGAAAGGCACCGAACCTTCGACTGTCGCCAAAATGGCGATTGGTTGTTTTCTCTGTGCGTTATCCTACGCCGTGCTTGCAGCCGCTGCTTATGTCACGGGCCCGACGGGGCATGCGAGCTGGCTCTGGTTGCTGCTTTATTTCGTGATCCTCACCACGGGCGAGCTGTATATCTCGCCCATCGGACTTGCTCTCGTTGCGCGCGTATCGCCTGCACGGATCGTCTCGATGATGATGGGTCTGTGGTTCACAACCAGCTTCATCGGCAACTTCCTGCAGGGTTATCTCGGCAGCTTCTGGAGCAGCATGGACAAGACCATGTTCTTCCTGATGATCGCGGCTGTGGCGTTCGGCGCCTCTGTCGTCGTATTCCTCTTCGTCAAGCCTCTCAAGCCAATCCTGGAAGGCAAGATGAAGACCAAGCCGGCTACAACCTAATCCGGTGACACGCAAAGACACCAAACTTGTCGAGGGCGGACGGCACCCGCGCGAACAATTCGGCGCGGTGAACACGCCGGTCTACCGCGCGTCCACGATTCTGTTTCCCGACACCGAGACGCTGCTTAACGAGAGCCAGGCCTATACCTATGGCCGGCGTGCCACGCCTAGCACGCGTGCGCTGGAAGAAGCGATCTGCGATCTAGAGGGCGGCGCGCGCACGGCGCTGACGCCGTCGGGCCTCTCCGCCTGCACCCTGGCCATTCTGGCCGCATGCAGCGCAGGCGATCATCTGCTGATCACAGACAGCGCCTACGGACCGACGCGGCATTTCGTCGAAGGCACTCTTAAGCGCTTCGGCATCGAGGCGGAGTTTTTCGCTCCCAACATCGCCAATGTTGAAAAACTCTTCCGCGCGAATACGAAAGCGGTTTTTCTCGAGAGCCCCGGTTCGCAGACCTTTGAAGTTCAGGATGTGCCGTCCATCGCCGCGGCCGCGCGCGCAAAGAACATCGCCGTAATTCTCGACAACACCTGGGCGACGCCGCTGTTCTTCGATGCGTTTGGCAAAGGCGCCGACCTTTCCGTGCTGGCCGTCACCAAATACATCGGTGGCCATGCCGACGTGAACGCTGGCGCCATCACGGCGAACGCAGCTTTTACCGAGCGCCTCGTGACAACGCACGGCGAAATCGGCTTGACGCTGGCGGGCGACGAAGCGTTCCTCGCATTGCGCGGGCTGCGCACCATGGCCGTGCGCCTCAAGCGCCATCAGGAAACGGCGATGGCGCTCGCGCGCTGGCTGCAGTCGCGGCCCGAGGTCGCGCGCGTGCTGTATCCGGCACTGGAAACCGATCCCGGCCACGCCATCTGGAAGCGCGACTTCACCGGCGCGAGCGGATTGTTCGGTGTCGTGCTGAAGCCCGCGTCCGACAAAGCGGTTGCCGCCATGCTGGACGGGCTCAAACTGTTCGGCATGGGATATTCGTGGGGCGGCTATGAGAGCCTGATCATTCCTGCTCGCTTTGGACGCACGCATAAAACCTTCAAGCCCGAAGGGCCGGTGCTGCGTATTCACGCCGGGCTGGAGGATGTGGAGGATCTGAAGGCGGACCTCGCCGCGGGGCTCGAGCGTTTAGGCAAGACCGCTTAGGAGACGAACATGGCTGTCGACGGCACCTGGAAACTCACCGTGAACACGCCCATGGGCGAGCAGCAAAGCACGCTTACCATCAAGGCGGCCGGCACGCAGCTCACCGGCACGCAAAGCGCGCCATCGGGCGAGAGCGCGCCCATCTCGGATGGCGCGGTGAATGGCAACGCCGTGTCGTGGAGGGCGGCCATTTCGCGCCCCATGCCTCTGACGCTGGAATTTTCCGGCACGGTGAACGGCGATCAGATGTCGGGCGAAGTGAAGCTCGGCATGTTCGGCACCTCGAGCTTCACCGGCAAGCGCGCCTAAGGCATCAATCCTTGAAGAAGATCTCGGTGCTTTCGTCCGCGCCCGTCCGATAGGACAGCATCGCGACCGCCAGCACGAAACCACCGACGCCGCCGGCGACGAAACCCGCCACGCGGTTCTCGGCCACCAGCCACGCGCCCACAGCAGCGCAGATCAGCATCGTGATGGCAAGGAATGAGGAACGGCTCATGGCCGCAGCATCATAGCGGAAAGTGGCCGAATGGTGACCCCGAAGTGGTGACCCCGGCCTGCGCGCGTTAGCGCGCCATCAAATAAACCTCACGAGGGCGCCACGAGGCGCGAAGCGACGAGTGGTGACCCCGGGAGGAATCGAACCTCCAACCTGCAGCTTAGAAGGCTGTTGCTCTATCCGTTGAGCTACGGGGCCCTACCACACGCTCGTCATGGCCGGCCACCGAGCCGGCCACCGAGCCGGCGCGCACTCGCGCGCCGAATGACTCTTTGTTTCCACTGGATGGCCGGGTCAAGCCCGGCCATGACGATTGATAGGAATTTCCGGCTTTCGTCCGCAAATGAATCAATGCGTCCAAGGCTCTTTCCGGTCATAGCGGAAATTGTCGGAATAGGCGCGCGCTCTGGCTTTCGAGGGATGCGGCTCGAACACCTGATAGGCAATACCGTGCTTGTCGGCATAGGCGATCGCCTCTTCGCGGCCGTCGAACTCGAGGCGCACCTGCTGCAACATGTCGGACGACGCAGTCCAGCCCATCAGCGGCTCGATCTTGGGCGCCGATTGCGGCTCGAACTCCAGCACCCATTTGTGCGTCAGTGCGCGGCCCGACTGCATGGCCGTCTTCGCAGGACGATAGATGCGCGCGAGCATTGTCTACCTCGTCATCGGAAAAATATGGTCGGGGCGGTGTGATTCGAACACACGACCCTCTGCTCCCAAAGCAGATGCGCTACCAGGCTGCGCCACGCCCCGGCCGTGCCGAGATACACGCTCGGTAACCCAGCAGCAACCCCGCCGCCAACCCGGATATGGTAGGGTTTCACCCTCTTCCAACGCGTAAACAGGGCCGCCCATGCCGAAACGGAGTCCGCGACATCGGCTGGGGGTTATCGGCGCGTTGCTGCTGCTCGCATGCGGCACGGCCCAGGCCCGCGAGATGACCAAGGTTTACGACCGCCTGCTCTACCCCGAAGGGCCGGTTTTCGATCGTGGGAACCTGCTCTTCGCCGACATGCTGATGGGCGCGATTTTCCATTACGAGCGCGGCGCAGTTACGCCAGAATTGAGTGACGACAATTGCGGGCCGACCTCGCTGGCGAAACTGCCCTCGGGCCATTGGCTTGCGTCATGCCATCTGACCCACGAGTTGATTTTCTTCGATACGCGCTATCCGGGTCCGGCCTACCTGATCGCGCGCGAGACGTTGCGCCGCCCTAACGATATGAGCGCGGGCGCGGCGGGCGTTTATGTTTCCGAGTCGGGCGAATTCGATCCCAAGGCACCCATCACCGGAAAAATTTGGCTGGTCAAAGCACCGGGGCAAAGGCAATTGGTGGCCGACAACATCCATTATGCCAACGGCGTCGCAGTCATGGCGGATGGCCACGCGCTTCTCGTTTGCGAACATCTGGCACGGCGCGTGTGGCGCTATCCGATCAAGCCTGACGGCACGCTGGGCGCGCGCAGTCTGGCCTTCGACGTCGGTAAGGCGCTGTCAGGCCCCATCACTCCCCTCACCGGCCCCGATGGAATCGAGGCCGCACCTGACGGTAGTTTCTATGTCGCGATCAACGGCCGCGGCAGCGTCATGCATGTCGGCAACGACGGACATGTGATCGGAACCTACGAAACGGCAGGTTATCCGTTTACGACCAACGTGGTGCTCACGCCGGACGGCCGCGGCCTTTATGCTGTCTCGAACAGAATGTCGCCACGCCACGCCGGCGCCCTGTTCCACATCGATCTCAAGAGCTGATCCGCCATGAAAGAAGACACAACCATTCGCAAGCACAGCACCGACCGGATTGCGCTCTACTCCGCCACGTTCCTGTTAGGCGCGGTGGTGATGTCGTTTGAAATGCTGGCCACGCGTTACCTCAACCCGTTTTTCGGCAGTTCGATCTACACCTGGGGCAGTTTGATCTCGGTCGTGCTGGCCGGCATGACCTGCGGCTATTTCGTGGGCGGGCGTGTGGCCGACCGCTACCCCTCGCCTGCAGTGTTTGCCGCCATCATCGCGCCCGCACCCGTATTGCTCGCACTGCTGCCGCAGATCGCCAACCCCATCGCGCTCAGCCTCGCCGAGACCGATCTCGATGTACGCGCGGGCGTGCTCGCCGCCTCCATGGCGCTGTTCTTTCTGCCGACCATGCTGTTGAGCGCGGCAGCACCTTTCGCCATCCGCCTGCTGATTTCATCGCGCGAGCGCGCGGGCCACATCGCGGGCCAAGTCACGGCTATCTCGACTGCTGGCAGCATTGTCGGCACGCTGAGCACCGTGTTTTTTCTCATTCCCAGTTTCGGAACACGCGCCAACACGTATGGCCTCGCCCTGATCAGCGCCCTCATCGTTCCAATCATTCTCTCGCCGCGTTGGCTACGCAGAACGGCACCGGCTCTGGCGGCGATCGCAATCGTCGCGCTCTTTCAGCCCTCACAAGTTCAGGCCGGGCCCAGCCTGCAGGAGCTGACCGAAGGCCTCGTCGACCAGGTCGAGACGCCCTACAACCAGATCTACATTTTTCGCGACGACACCTATTCGACGATGAAGTTTGGGCTCTACGAGCGCCGCTTCACCGAATCCGTTTCCAATTACAAGAACCCGCGCGAGATGCCGCTTTCGTACACGCGCGCCATGACGCTGGGCGTCGCCTGCAGCGCGAACGTCCGCAACGCACTGATGATCGGCTTGGGCGGCGGCACGACCGTGCGTTATCTCAATCAGTATCTGCCGGATACCGATTTCACCGAAGTCGAGATCGACCCTGGCGTGATCAAGATGGCCAAGAAATATTTCGACGTGCGCGAAGGCCCGCATATGCACATCGTCGAGCGCGACGCACGCCTATACATGAACCGCGCCACCGGCCCTTACGATTTGATTTTCGTCGATGCCTATCGCGGCTGGTTCGTGCCCTTCCATCTGACGACGCAGGAGTTCTACGCGCTCGCCAAATCCAGGCTCGCGCCTGGCGGCTGTCTGGTGCAAAACGTCGATCCTTCGACGCTTCTGTTCGATGCGGTCATGGCCACCATGACAAAGGTGTTCAAGAACGTCGAAACCATGCGCGCGCGCGGGAACATCATCATCATCGCCTATGACGGCCCGAAGATTTATGGCACCGGCTGGATGCGCCGCGCCGCCGCCATGCAAAAGCGCTATGGCTTTGCCTATAATCTCACCGAGCTTGCCGACGATTTCGAATCCATGCGCTGGAACGCGAAGACGGAGCCGCTGACCGACGATTTCGCGCCGGCCGAAATCCTAAATATGGAAAAGAGCCCGCCGCGCTAACCGACGAGAGTGACCTCAGCCGCGAGCTTGCCCTTGGGCCCGTCGCCCGCGCGCACCTTCACGCGTTGCCCGGGATGCAACTCACGGATGCCGCTGCGCCGCAGCGTCTCCATATGGACGAAGACGTCCGGCGTGCCCTCGCCGCGCGAGACGAAGCCGTAGCCCTTGCCCCGATTGAACCATTTGACGGTGGCTTCGAACGGCGGGCCTTGCGGCTCGGCAACGAAGCGGGGTTCGTGTGCTGTGTTCATGGGTGGCATTGCCGTGCTGTTATCGAGCTCAATGAGCCGGAGTGCCTGGAAGCCCTTGGGCCGCTGCACCACCTCGCAAACGACATAGGCGCCCTCGAAAGCCGCCTTGAAGCCTGACTGCCGGATGCACGACTGGTGCAGCAGCACGTCGCCCTCGATGCCGTTTGATGGTTTGATGAAGCCGTAGCCCTTGGCGGTGTCGAACCACTTCACGCGCCCGCTTACCTGGATCGCACGCTCCCCCGCCTCAGGCAGCGTCTCTACGCCGGTTTCCATTACCCAACCCTTTGCCCCGAAAGGTTAACTACGCCCGGTGTGTCCGGTTTTATCCTTGGAAATCAGAGTTAACACTATTTGAACACATTTATGAACGGATGAGAAGCGACTGATTCGCAACCCTGGCGAGATATCGCATTTTAGAAGGCCTCTAAACTTGACCGGTCTTGAGGGTTGTCATGGTCTCGACCGGAATCGCCTAAGCTTTGATCGCGCTATGGAAGTCAAAGGCCTCTACTCCCTCCCCGCGCCCCCCGAAGCCGTGTGGGCGGCACTAAACAATCCACAGGTCCTTGCCGCCTGCCTTCCGGGCTGCGAGCGCGTCGAAAAGGTTTCGCCAAGCGAGTTCAAGGGAGCGGTTGCCTTCAAAATCGGTTCTCTGCGCGCGCGCCTGGCCGGCCGTGTGGCGCTCAGCGATGTTACCGAGCCCTATGCCTGCGTGCTTACGGCCGATAGCAACGGTGTCGCCGGCTTCGCCAAAGGCAAGGCGCGGCTCCGGCTGACGCCGAGCAACTCGGGAACAACGCTTTCGTATGACGCTCAAGCCACCGTCGGCGGCCGCCTCGCGCAGGCGGGCTCACGCACGCTCGACGCTATCGCCCGTAACATTGCGGATGAGTTCTTCGCCAAGCTCGATGCCATGCTGGCTGGCGGCGCGCGCGGCGTGGTGCACGATCCCACCTCTATCGTTCCCGCTTCGTACAGCGGGCACGAACTTCACACCTCAGCCAGCGGCGACACAATTGGCCCGCAGATCTGGGTAGCGGGCCTTGTGTCGGTGGTTGTGATCCTACTCATCCTGTTCGGAGTGGTGCTCTAGCGACAGGCCGGCGCGGCCCGATATAAGCACGCGCCGGCAAGGGTCTCCTAATCGTCGTCGTCACTCATCCCTTCGTGGCCGGCCATGCCACGGTGATGATGCATCATCATTGGCCCGGCGGCCGCGAATTCATCCTGTGTCAGCTTGCCGTCGCCATTACCATCGAGATGCTTGAACATCTCATCCGTATGCTGGCGCACATGCGACACATGCGCCTGAAACATTTCGTCGGACGAAACCTTGCCATCTTTGTTGGTGTCCATCGCAGCAAAATGGGCATCAGCCTCTTTACGCGATGCATTCATGATTTCGTCCTTAGTGATCTTACCGTCCTTGTTGAGATCGAATTGGCCCATCAGGTGGTCGGCCATCGCGGTAGAATCGCCGTGCATGCCCTTATGACCGCGGCCATGCATGTCTTTTCCCATGCCGTGGCCCATGTCGCCGGCGGCAAAGGCGCCCGCGGATAGAATAAGGGCGAGAGCGCCCGTGCCTGCCAGAAGCGCGCTACATGTCATTGTTTCCTCCGTGTGAGAATCTTGGAAATGCTCTGACCCGGAGTGAGCCCCAGGGCCTATGGCAAAGTCCTCCCAGCCCTTCCGAGGCGACACACTTTGCGACAGATCGGGGCTTGCCTCCGGAAAGAGCTTGGCCATGCTGGCGGCCAGCCAGGGAGCACCAAACAATGGAAAGCGGCGTTCAGCCGCATGTGCTGGTCGTTGATGACGCCCGCGACATCCGCGAGCCGTTGGTGCGCTACCTCAAGGAGAACGGTTATCGCGCCAGTGCTGCCGAATCCGCGGCGGCGGCCCGCCGCGCGCTCCGCACTTCCGCCATCGATCTGGTCATTCTCGATATCATGATGCCAGGCGAGGATGGCTTGAGCCTTTGCCGCTCCATTCGCGAAAGCTCAAACACGCCGGTCATCATGCTCACGGCACGCGGCGAAGAGCTCGATCGCATTGTTGGCCTGGAAGTGGGCGCCGACGACTATGTGGCGAAGCCTTTCAACCCGCGCGAGCTGCTCGCGCGCGTCAGTGCGGTCCTGCGCCGCACCAATACGTTGCCGCCACGGCTGCGTGGACCTGTTGCCGAGAGCTATCGTTTCGGCGAGTGGACACTCGATGCGGGCCAGCGCGAAATTTCGGGACCTGACGGACTTGGCATTCCGCTTTCGAGCGGCGAGGTCAAATTGCTGATGGCGTTCATTGAACGGCCGAAAATCGCATTATCTCGCGAACAATTGCTCGATCTCACCAAGGGCCGCGACGCCGACGTCTTCGATCGCTCTATTGACAATCAAGTGAGCCGCCTCAGGCACAAGCTCGAGCGCGATCCCAAGAGCCCGCGTTACATCAAGACAGTGTGGGGCGGCGGTTATATCTTCGCCAGTGAGGTTGAGGTGTTGTGACGCGCTGGCTTTCAACGCTGCGCGGTCAGTTCGTCGTCATCACGGCTGCCGCAGTCATTGTTTCCAACTTGGTCGTCGCCCTGTGTTTCGAACTCCTTCACGAGCGCGCGCTGAGTGGCGAGCGTAATGCCTCGCTGGTCGCGCGCGTGGCCGCGGTGGCTGATCTTGTCGTGAGCCTGCCGGAGCGGCAGCATAATCAGGCCCTGCGCGCCGTCAGCAGCCTATTCCTTCACTACACAATTGCGACCGCGGCGCCAAATTCGGCACCAATGGAGGACGACGAACGAGCTCTGGCGCTGCAGGTAAGAACTGCCGAGCAGGCGGCGCGCCCGCAGGACATTCGCGTCCACAAATTTTCCGAGCTCGGCCGCGGACCGGGCGGCCTGCGTCACCATCCGAGCGATGTTACGGAAATCGCGCAATCGCTGGCGCCCGGCCGTTGGCTGATCGCGCGTTACGAGCGCCCCATACCGCCCCAGCCTCATGGCATGCTCATCGCGGGCCTCGCCACAGCTTTGCTCACGGGCGCGGCGGCCGCATGGATTGCGGGCCGCGTAGCGCGGCCGCTGTCGGCTCTAGCCTCCGCAGCCGATGACGTCGCGCGCGGCCGCAACGTACCGCATTTGGAGACGCGCGGACCTGCCGATCTCAAGCGCGCGGCCGAGGCCTTCAACACCATGAGCGACCGCGTTCGCCGCACGCTCGAAAGCCATCGGCAATTGTTGTCGGCCGTCGGCCACGATCTGCGTACGCCGATTTCCGCCATGCGCATCAACGCGGAGTTCGTGACGGATACCGATTTGCGCGACCGGCTTGTGCGCAATCTCGATGAACTGCAGTCGCTGACCGAGGCCGTGCTTGCCGCGGTGCGGGCGGTACCTGGCGAGGAGACCCGTCGCATCGACTTTGCGGCACTGATCGAGAGCATTTGCGCCGATCTGGCGGATCTCGGCAATCCCATCGAGATAGAGATCGCGGGAACAGCGCCATGTAGGTGCCGCCCGAACGAAATCCGCCGCGCGCTGCGCAACCTGATCGAGAATGCCGTACGCTACGGCGGCACGGTGCGGGTTTCGCTTGAAATGGATGCGGACAACTATACCGCAGTCATCGACGACAACGGGCCGGGCATTCCCCCCGATCAGCTCGAGCGCGTATTCGAACCCTTCGTTCGATTGGAAGCATCTCGCAGCAGCGCCACCGGCGGCGCAGGTCTGGGCCTCACTCTTGCCCGTACCATCGCGCGCGAGCATGGTGGCGACGTCACCCTGGAGAATCGCGGCGGCGGCGGCTTGCGCGCCAAACTGATTTTGCCGCGCGAAAAAATGAGTTGAGCGACGTCCATCGCAATCTACAAGACAACTGTCTGTTCCTTTTGAAGCACGCGCTGGACTGCTGCACGCTCAAGAACCCGGTCTGTGCAAATCGACCATGCTGGATAGTCAGTCCGCATATTGATCCCGATGCGCTGGCCCCATCGAAAAAAGACCAGAAGGTAAGGATCGACGATGCTGTAGCTGCCCGGGACCGCCCAATCGCGGCCATCCGCAAGAAGGCGTTCAATGTAAGCATGCTGATCCAGAAGATTGAGCCGTCCTTGGGCGCGCACTGTCTCCTGTCCTTGCTCATCTGCACTAAATCGCCGCGCACGCCATATTTGGCCATAAGACGTCGCGTGAACATTGCTGGAAAGCCAATTCATCCACTCTAGGCAACGGGCGATCCGCGCGGGGTCTCGCGGTAGGAGATTCTCTCGGGATGGCGCAGCGCGAGGTAGACCATTATGGCCGGCACTTCGGTCAGCAGAGCTGGTGCGCCGCCCATGCTTCCGGGAACTCCTAGAAGCGCGGGGATTCTCCCTTTCGGATTGATTGCTCGCCACTCCGAAGTGGAGGTCATGGCGCCCTCTCGTTCGCCACGTGACACCACAAGCTCGAGCTTGAAAGGCTGCCCAATTTCCTCGAGTGCGATGTGGGGCGCCATGGAGCACGCGCCCGAAGAATAATAAAGGCAATAGCTCAATCTGTTCTCTAGCACTAGTTCTTAAGGTCTATACAGCAGGCAATTCGCTGCTCCGCACTCTGACATGAGATCGTTAGTTTGCCAGGCGACGATGAGATAGTTGGTTGCGGCCCGCGGCGTTTCCGGTCGGTCAGTTTGTCCGGCCCACTCTGAGCTTCCTTCTGGCGCGCGTTTCGAGGGGCCTGGACGCAAAGTCGCCGCCATTTACCTCTCGCCAGCCTCCGATGCGAACTATCAGCTTCGCGCTGTGCCCGCGTTGCTCAAGCCCGCGATCGGCGCATGCGCCAGATCGAGCGAAGACGATGCAGCAAAAATCTTCCCTGAGGGCAGGCCTTTTGACGCGAATCTTACTGCCTGTCATAAGAAATGCTGGCTTACGCCGGATACGCGAACGCACCGCTATTAACCCCGCTTATCAATACGTTCTCAGTAGCTGGCCGTGAGTTGCACATTGGTGTGAGCCATGTTAACAGCCTCAAAGGATAGATACTTTGCCAAGTAACGAAGTACAAGTAATGCCGGCTTTGAAAGCGCTCTCCTGCGAAAGGAGGATGCGTATTTTGGGTTGGCTGAAGAACCCCAGGGCGCACTTTCCCAAGCAAACAGATGGTGACCTGGTGCGAGACGGGGTTTGCGGGCTGTTAATCGCCGAAAAGCTTGGAATTTCGCAGCCCACACTCAGCGAGCACATGAAGATCTTGGTGCAAGCAGGTATCGTGAGCGCCAAGAGGGTTAAGCAATGGACTTTTTACAAGCGCAACGAAGCCAGGATCAAAGCGGTCAAGGGCGCTGTCGGCCGCCAGCTTTGAAGTCGTAGCGCACGCACCGGCTTGAGACCTCTCGCAACAGCGGGGCGGGGCGGGTCTGGGCCTCACTCTTGCCCGCACCATCGCGCGCGAGCATGGTTGCGACGTCACCCTGGAGAATCGCGGCCGCGGTTTGCGCGCCAAACTCACCCTGCCGCGCGAAAAGCTGAGTTGAGCGATCCACTTTATTCGCGCGATGTCCTGAAACTGGCCGCCGCCGCTACGGGCGCGGGCGAGTTGCCTGAACCGCGCCTGTCCGGTTACGCGCTCAATCCCGTCTGCGGGGACAAAGTGCTGGTGACGATGCGCGTGGACGGGCGCGGACGCATCGCCGAGCTTGCGCATGAGACAAAGGCCTGCGTGTTCACCCAGGCATCGTCCTCCATTCTTGGCACACAGTTACGCGGTGCCGACGAGGCGCGCATCAGCCGATTGCGCCATGAGGTCGAGGCGATGCTCGCGGGCGGAGCTATACCGGCGGCGCCATTCACCGATTTTGCCGTGCTGGCCGGCGTGTCTGAGCACAAGAACCGGCATACCTGCGTGCTGCTGCCGATCGACGCGGTGCTTGGCGCCTTCGCCGTGGCCGAACCCCTAGAGGTTGCCGAGCCACGCACCGAAGGGCCCAAGAGAAAGCTCGCCCCCGCTCGCGCTCGCGTTCGCGTTCGCGGCAAGAAGCGCACGCGTCTGCGCAAGGCGCGCATCAGAAAAGCTGGCCGGCGCAGGCGCTAGATTAAACACACACAACACGGTTTCACTGCCCGATTTGCGTTCGAACGCGAGCACGTCGTCCTTCGCGTCCAGGAAGGCGATGTCGCCAGTCCGCAGGGCTTCGCTCCTACGCCTGAGCGCTACTGCATTTCGTGCAAAGTGCAGGGGCGATGAGGTATCGCCTTCCTGCATCGCCACGGCAAGCTTGCCATGATGGGAGCTCACCGGAAGCCACGGCTTGCCGCTGCTGAAACCGAGCGAGGGGTTCTCGCCATCCCACGGCATCGGCGTGCGGCAGCCATCGCGACCCTTGAAGAACGGATAGTAGAGGCTGCCCCACGGATCGCGGATATTCGCACGGGAAAGCTGCGCCTGGGGAAGACCGAGCTCCTCGCCCTGATAGAGCAGGACTGTTCCGCGCAAGCTGAGCAGGAGCGCCAGCAGCAGTTTGGCGAAGTCCGGCCCTGCATCTGCGCCGCCAAGCCGCGAAACAGTTCGCACCACGTCATGGTTGGAAAACGCAATGCATGGCCAATAGCCGGAGTGCTCGGCCATGCGCGAATAGTATTTCCGGATCGCCTCGGCACTCACCTCGCTGAGATCGAGCAGCCAGAAATCGTACCCCGAGTGCAACCCCTTATCCGGTGTCTGATAGCCGCCCGACGACGCAGCATCTTCGTAGAACTCGCCAAACACAAACCGCTCAGAAAATGCATCCACCGCCCGCCTAATGTCGTTCAGCGCCTGCGCATTCTCGGGCAAATTCGAGTCGTGAACATGCTTCTGCAAGTTCGGCGCGTGCTGCCAGTGCCAGGAAGTCCGTTCCGCGTCCGGCACGGGCGGATTGTCGGTCAGGGCCGCATCGTGCAGATAGGAATTCGCCACATCCAGCCGGAAACCGTCCACGCCCCGCGCGAGCCAGGTCGACAGCACGCGCAGCGCTGCCGCGCGCGCCCCCGCATTGCGCCAGTTGAGTTTGGGCTGCTGACGGAGGAATTTGTGGTGGTAATATTGCCGCCGCGCCGGATGATAGGACCACGCCGGACCTCCGAACGCAGCCAGCCAGTTGTTCGGCGGCGTACCGTCGGGTTTGGGCTCCGCCCAGACATACCAATCCGCCTTCTTGTTATCGCGTGAGCTCAGGCTCTCCTGGAACCACGCGTGCTCGTCTGATGTGTGGCTCAACACGCCGTCGAGAAGGACTTTAATTCCGCGCCCATGTGCCTCGGCCAGCAAGCGGTCGAAATCTGCCAGTGTGCCGAAGTCGGGATGCACACCATCATAGTCGGAGACGTCATAGCCCCAGTCGTGGTTGGGCGAAGGATGAATGGGCGAGAGCCAGACCGCATCCACCCCAAGGCGCTGGATGTAATCGAGCTTGGCTATGACGCCGGGCAGATCGCCCTGCCCGTCGCCGTTGGAATCGAAAAAGCTGCGGACGTAGACCTCGTAAACAACCGCACCCTTCCACCAGGGAGCTCCGCGCGCGTCTTGATCTCGACCGTTCGCCGCCATCGTCTATCTTCACCTCCCCCTCGTGGGGAGGTCGAGCCGCGCAAGCGGCTCGGGTGGGGGCGCTCTTGCGAAACACAAGGGTTTCTAACCCCACCCCGGCGGCTTCGCCGCCATCCCTCCCCATCAAGGGGAGGGAGAAATTTAGGCTTCACACCTGATCCGCCCGCGCGATGATCTTGCTGACCAGGCCGTATTCCTTCGCCTCCTCGGCTGACATCCAGAAATTGCGGTCGGTATCTTGCACCACGCGCTCAAACGCCTGGCCGGTCTCCTTGGCGATCTCGCGATTGAGCCGTTCGCGCATTTTGAGAATCTCTTCCGCCTCGATCGAGATATCGGAAGCCGGCCCGGCTACGCCGCCCATCGGCTGGTGCAGCAGGAAGCGCGTATACGGCAGGCAATAGCGGTTCTGCCGCTCGGCGCCGATGAAGATGTGGGCGCCGGCGCTCGCCACCCAGCCGGTGCCGATCATTTTCACCCGCGGCCCGCAGAAGCGGATCATGTCGTGAACGGTGTCGCCCGACTCCACATGCCCGCCCGGCGAATTGATGATCACGCGGACATCGTCGTTGCTCTGTGATGACAAGGCCAGCAACTGGGCACAGACGCGCTCGGCCAATTTCATGTCTATGTCGCCGAAAATCAGCACGGTGCGCGCTTTGAACAAAGCCTCTTGCACCAGCGCCATGGTGCCGTCGCTTTTGGCGGTCTCGGGTTTTTCTTTCTCTTCGTCGAGCATTTTCACGGGGGCGAACTCCTCGAATCACAGCAGTCTAGCTAATGCGCGCGCGCCGTCCACACCTCAGGCGCGCATGATCCTATAGGCGGCGAAGCCCAGCAGTCCAAGCGCAGCCAGCGCGCCCAACCCAATATAGACCAGCAGCATCTCGTCCCGTTTGTAGACGCGCGTATCGATCACAATGTCGCCATTCTCGAGGACAACTCGGATGTTACCATTCGCCGAACGCCAGAACCCGCCAGCATGGGGTTGCAAAATGGTGGTCTCCCCATCCCAGAGCGTGAGTGAGCCACTGGCGCCTGTCCGAATTCTCAACGCGCGAGGCGCGCGAAGGAAATCGTAGCCCGCCCGCGCGCCAAGCGCGTATGTCCTTGCGGCCTCATTGCCGTTGCTCGCCGTGGGTGCCGGTAGACTACTGATCGCGAGCTCCTCCGTCTCGCGCATCGGGAAGAGGTGGTCGAACAGCGCATCGTCCAGCGTGCGCCAGAACCCCGGATCCGCATTGCCGTTGATGGCTATGAAATAGCCTGTACGGATTTCCGGTATCATGACCAGGCGCGCCTGAAAGCCTTCGCTCTCGCCGTCGCGCTGCACGCCGCGCCAGCCGTTGCGCTGCATCTCGGCAAAGCCGTAGGTCAGCCCCGCCAGGGCCGCATGGTGCGTAAACTGCATCTGCTTCATCTGCTCAACGGTCGTGGGCTGAAGTATCTTCGCGCTGGCCGCATCGTCGTTGAGCATCGCCAGCATGAAGCGCCCCATATCGCCTCCGGTCGTGACAAATCCCGTCCCATCGAACCCGCTATGTGTCATGCCGAGCCGCGCAAGGATGTGGTCGCGGACATAGGTTTGCGCCGGTTCGCCGGAAACATGTGCAACAACGGAGTCCAGCAGGCCCGGATCCGCCTTCGTGCGGCCGATGAGCAGATCGCCAATAGAGATCTTCCTGTCGCGCTCGCCCAACGCCGCGCCGACATCTTCATCGAGCAGGATGCGGCCCTGCTCGACCAGCTGCATCGCGGCGACATCGGTCATCAGCCCCGACATGGAGCCAAGATGAAATTGCGTCAGCTCGGGATCGATGGGTTCGCTGCTGCCGGAGTGAGTGACGCCGTAGCCTTTGGCCAGCAGTACATCGCCGCCTTTGACAATCACGAGAGACAGGCCCTCGACATTCGACGAGCGCAACAAGCCGCCTATTAATCCGGAAAGAAAATCCTCAAGCGCCTGCGTATCGGGCCGCGCCAATGGCAGCGTATTCACCTCCACATTGGAGGTCGGCGCACCGACCGGCGGTCGCTGCTGCGCCCCGACAGGCAGACAGAACACCAAAGCTGCTACAAGAAGACCGCCAGGAAATGCGCCGGTTCGGGGCAAGAGCGTGCGTTACTTCGGCTGCATTATCGGCTTGACGTCGCCGCAATCTGCCTTCAGCCACTTGCCGTCGAATTTCATCGTGGACGAAACCCTATGGGCGCCGGCCCTCCCGTTGAATAGCGCACGCATCATGGCGATTTCTCCGCTTTAACCGGAACTGGCGCGCCCTAGGGGAATCGAACCCCTCTTGCAAGATTGAAAATCTTGAGTCCTAACCGATAGACGAAGGGCGCATCTGAACCCGCGCTAATAAAGGCCGTTTTGCGCGATGGCAAGTCACGCGCCGGCGGGCGCCGCATCCTCAATATGAAGCTGCACGCGGGCCTCGTCCTTATAGGTATCGGCCCGTAATTTTCCCGCCACATGGATGCGCCGGCCACGCGATTTCAGCAGGCCCTGCCCCAGCGGCGTGTCGGCACTGCGGAACGCAATGGCCGAGAGGCTCGCGCCGTCGCGCGCCAGCAACCGCACGCGCACGTGATTGGTGCCCACGACGTCGGCGTAAGCCACGACGACATCCGGCACAACAAACAATGGTTCCGCGTTGCCCGCACCGAAGGGCCCCGCGCGCGTGATGTCGGTGATGAGTTCCATTGTCGCGCCGGACGCCGAAACCAGCGCGTCGGCGGCTAGGTCGTTTGCCGCAAGGATGATTTCGCGTTGCGGCTCAAGCCGCTCTCCAAGAAATTGTCTGAAGTGATCCAATCGCTCCGTTCTCACGGAAAATCCCGCCGCCATCGCGTGACCGCCGCCAGTTTCCAGCAGCCCAGCTTCGCGCGCGGCGCGAATGATGGCGCCGAGATCGACGCCTGGCACCGAGCGTGCCGAGCCGCGACCCAATCCATTCTCGATGCCGGCGACCAGTGCCGGCTTGGAATGGCGCTCGCGCAGCCGGCCGGCGATGATGCCGACTACGCCCACGTGCCAACCTTCGGCCGCGCAGAACACGAAGGGTGCGTCGCCTTGTTGCTGCGCCATCGCGTCGGCCGCGTCGAGAATGGAAGCCTCGATGGCCTGGCGTTCGCGGTTGTGGCGGTTGAGCTCATCGGCCAGCGTCGCCGCTTCCGCCGGTTCTTCTGTCGCCAGCAACATCGCGCCGAGATCGGAGCGGCCGACGCGCCCGCCGGCGTTGATGCGCGGCCCGAACATGAAGCCGAGATGATAAGGCGTGAAGGCTGGCGAGATGCCGGCCACGCGCGCGAGCGCCGCCAGCCCGGGGCGCTCGAGCCCATCGAGAATTTTCAAACCCTGGCGCACGAAGGCGCGATTGATGCCGGTGAGCGGCACCACATCGGTGATCGTCGCCAGCGCCACCAGATCGAGCAGCGACAGCAGATCGGGCTCGGCTATGTTGCGCGCGGCGAACCAGCCCTGATCGCGCAGCAGACGATGCGCGGCGACAAGAAAGACAAATGTCACGCCTGTGGCGCAAAGTTGATTCAGGCCGGATGTGTCGTCCGGTCCGTTCGGATTCACATGCGCGAATGCCGGCGGATTGGTGTCGACCTGATGGTGGTCGAGGACGATGATATCGAGGCCGAGACTGCAGCCGAACTCCAGCGCCTCGTGCGCGCCCGCGCCGCAATCTACGGTCACTACCAGCTTGCAACCGCGCGCATGTAGATCGCGCATCGCCGCCGGTGACGGCCCATAACCGTCTTTCAGCCGATCGGGAATGTGCAAATGCGCAGGGCTTCCCACCATGCGCAGGAACCGCAGCATCAGCGCGGCCGATGCCGAGCCATCCACGTCGTAATCGGCCAGCACGCCAATGGACTCGCCGTCCATGACAGCACGCGTGAAGCGCTCGGCGGCGTTCGCCATGTCGTGCAATGCCAGCGGATTGGGCAGATAGGTCTTGATCTTCGGTGCGAGGAAATTATCGGCGTCGCCAAGGGCTACACCCCGCGCCGCCAGGATGCGTGCAAGCGTTGGATCGATGCCCTTGAGCTCAAGCCGACGCGCGAGTTCAGCGTCATGTACGCGCATGCGCCAGGCGCGGCCCGAGAAAGACCGCGACACACCCAAAGCATATTCCGGTTGCTCCGGCGTCTGGCCGTGCGCGAAACTCGACGCGAGTGCGCTAATCGTCATCGCCGCGCCAGTGACGCGTTTTGATCCAGCGGATAGTGCGTGTGGCCGAGCGCATGACGATGCTCTCGGTGTAAATAAATTGTTCCATGAATTTCACGCCGTCCAGCATTGTACCGTCGGTGACGCCGGTTGCTGCGAACACTACGTCGCCCGACGCCAGATCCATCATCGAATATTTGCGTTTGAGATCCTTGATGCCGAGCTTGCGCGCGCGGGCGATTTCGTCATCGTTGCGGAACACAAGCCGCGCCTGCATCTGACCGCCGACGCATCTGAGCGCCGCCGCCGCCAGCACGCCTTCCGGGGCGCCACCCTGCCCGATATAGATGTCGATGCCGGTCTCGGCCGGATCGCTGGTGGCGATCACGCCGGCAATGTCGCCATCCGGAATAAGCTGAATGGAAGCGCCCGCATGCCGCACACGCGCGATGAGTTTCTCGTGCCGCGGCCGATCCAGAATGCAGGCCGTGATCTCGTTGGGTTTGACGCCTTTGGCCTTGGCGAGCCGCATGATGTTGTCCGCGGGATCTGCGTCGAGATCGATCACGCCTTCCGGATAGCCCCCGCCGATGGCGATCTTGTCCATATAAGTATCGGGCGCGTTCAGCAGCGTGCCTGCTTCCGCCATGGCCATCACCGCAAGCGCGTTCGGCATCGCCTTGGCGCACAACGTGGTGCCTTCCAGCGGATCGAGCGCGATATCCACTTTGACGCCGCCACCGCCCACTTTCTCGCCGATGAACAGCATCGGCGCTTCGTCGCGCTCGCCCTCGCCGATCACCACGGTGCCGTCGATAGGCAGCCTGTTGAACGCTTCGCGCATGGCCTCGACCGCGGCCTGGTCGGCCATGTGCTCGTTGCCACAGCCGGCCAGCCGCGCGCAGCGGATCGCCGCTGCTTCCGTCACGCGTACGGCTTCGATCGAAAGAATGCGGTTCAGCACCGCCATCACACGGCTTCCATGGGAATCATCGTCGGGCGTTCGAAAACCTTGTCGGAAGCGGCAATCGCCTTCAAGGCGCGTAACAGCGTTCCTTCCGCGGTTTCGTGCGTGATCATGACGATAGACACAGGTTCGCCGGGTGCGCGGCCGCGCTGGATCATGCTTTCGATGGAAACGTGCTCGGCCGCGAGCTTGTGCGAAATCTCGGCCATGACGCCTGGCACATCGAACACCTGGAAGCGCAGATAGTACGAACTGATGTGTGCGTCCGGCGGTGCCGCCGTAAACTTGGTAAGTTCCACGGCTCGTCTGCCGAAGGTGGGTCCCGTATTCCCGCGTGCAACATCAATAAGATCGGCGATCACTGCCGAAGCCGTTGGCCCTTCCCCCGCTCCGCCGCCTTCGAAGAAGAATTGACCCGCTTCGCCCATGTCAGCCACGACGGCGTTGAAGGTCCCTTCGACATCCGCAAGTGGGGTACCGGCACGGACCATCGCCGGATAGACACGCTGCTCGATGCCATTCGCCGTGCGGCATGCGACGCCAAGCAACCTTATCCGGCAGCGGAATTCGCGCGCGAAGGCGATATCGTCGGGCGTAATGGCCTCGATGCCCTTCACGGTGACGGCGGCAAAATCTGGAAGCGTGCCGAAGGCAAGCGTGGCAAGCAGTGAAAGCTTGTGCGCAGTGTCGAGGCCGCCAACGTCGAGCGCCGGATCGGCTTCGGCAATGCCCTGCTTCTGTGCTTCGGCCAGTATGTCGGGGAACGACCGTCCCGTCTTTTCCATCTCGGTGAGAATGAAATTGCAGGTGCCGTTGAGGATGCCACGCACGGCCGTGATCTCGTAGGCAATCAGGCTTTCGCGCAGCGCTTTGACGATCGGGACGCCGCCAGCGATCGCAGCTTCGAATCGCAGCGAAACGCCCTTTTGTTCGGCCAACAGCGCCAGCCTTGCCCCATGCAGCGCCAACAGCGCCTTGTTGGCGGTGACCACATGCTTGCGATTGTTAAGCGCCGCCTCGACCAGCGCTCCGGCCACGCCGTTCTCCCCGCCGATGAGTTCCACCACCACGTCCACATCCGGCCGCTGCGCCAGAGCCAGTGCGTCGTCTTCCCAGGCGATACCGTTGATCTGCACCTTGCGCCGCTTTTTGCGATCGCGTGCGGATACCGCGGTCAGTGCCAGCGGCTTTCCTGCGCGGGACCCGAGTGGGCCCGCATCGTGTGTGAGCAGTCCCGCCACCCCGCCACCGATGGTGCCGAGCCCTGCCAAACCGATGCGCAGCGCGTTTGTCATGGCCTCACGCCCAAAATTCTTGTGGCCGCCAACGGCGGCCACAAGGAGGTTGTACTAAGTGGAAAACCGCTAGCGCAAGCGCGCCTAGCTCTCAATAAAAATCTCCACGCGGCGATTGCCCTCTTCGCCCTGCGGCATGGATTCGTAATACACAGGTTGCGTGTCGCCCACGGCCTCGATGATCACCGACTTGGCCGGTACCCCGGCCTTGACCAGCGCCTGCGCGACCGCATTGGCGCGATCCTGCGATTGCTTGAAGACGAAGGCGATGTGCTCGGCCAATGGCATGTCGCCAGTACGGCTCGAAGAATGGCCGACGACGCGAATGAACCCCTCGCCGCCCGCGGCCAGGAAGGCCTGTGCCGCCGCCTGAATCTGCAAGCTGCCCTTGCCGTCGATTGCCTTGCCGCCACCCGGGAAGAACACGACCGCGCTCGGCGTCTTGCCGGGTGCGCGATAGACAGCCGACTGCATGACCCCGTCGCTCGACGACGTCTTGGTCACACGTGCGCCCTTGTCCATGGCGTTCAGGTTCACGAATACCGAGCCACTTTCCGTCGAGATCGAGCTTTGATCGCCATCGCTCGCGGGCTTGACCGGCTCTGCGGGCGCAACTTTCACCTTTTTTGTCGCTGTTGAGGGCGCCGTAACAGTGGCTGCTTGCGCTTGCGTCGCCTCATAGCGCGCGATAACGGGCGCCGGCACAAACTGAGAAATGTTGCTGTCGAGCGGCGGCGCGGACGACGGCTTGAAGCCAAGCGGTGCGTCGGCCGGAATTGCCGGTTGCGCGCCGGGAATTGCGCCGGGTGCGCGCACGACCGGAACCGCAGGCTCGCTTGTCATCGCCGGCGTGCTCGGCGGTGGAGCAACCGTGGCAACTCTCTGCGGCGCAGGCGCCGGAGCCGGTTCAGGCGCTGCAGCCGTATCGGCGCTGTCGTCGCTCGTATCTTCGTCGTCAGTAGAATCGGAAGCCGTGTCTGCTGGCGTGGTCTGGGGCTGAATGGAGGCCAGGTCCCTTGGCGGCGCGGGCGGCGGCGGCGGCGCGGCCGGCTCGGTCCCGCCACGCAGCAGATCGGCGCTGTACTGAGCGCGGCCGCGGTCGGCCACGAGCGAATCGCTTATCTCCTTGCGATCCTCCGCCGTCGAAGTTGGCGTCGGCCGGTCCGGGACGGACGCTACGCTCGGATATGCTTCGTCGGCGTCGGAGGTGACGGTATTGCCGTTAGCATCCACCGCCGGCGGATAGGCGCTGGCGTCGGCGGGCGGCGTGGGGTTGCTGCTCCATGGATTGACCCAGTCCGTTGCTGAGGAAACCGTCGAGCAGGCACTCACGCTAGCGGCCACTGCCACGATTGCAGCCAACTGCAGAAGGCTCCGCAGACAGATGTGTTCCCTGTTACGCATCCGGCTCACTCCTGGGCGCTTGGGGGCCCCGCCCTGTATGGGTGATTTGGCGAAGCGGGAGCATATACCCTGCGGAACCCGATATTCCAACAGAAACGAAGGCTTGGACCATTAATTCCTGTGCGCGTCGGCAGGCCCCGCGGGCGAAGTTTCCGGTTGCCGCAGGCGTATCGCCCGCTATCAATGCGCGTCCCACACAGGTCTAGACATGCCAGCCAAAACGCGCATGAAGCGCAAATCATCTGCCCGACATGAACAGACCTCGCGCGCTGGCGCGGGGCCCGCGTCGGCGTATCGGATCGCCGACACGGGCGCGTTTGCGCGCAACATGGGTCATGTGGCGATGCAAGGCAGCCGGCTTGTTACCGATTTCGTCAAGCGGCAAGCGGCAACGACCGGAAGCCGGACGCTCGATCCGCTCAACATATCGGGCGCCTTTCTCGAGTTCCTGAAGCACATCGCTGCCAATCCACGCCACTTTGCCGAGGCGCAACTCGAACTCTGGCGCGATTTTGCGACGCTATGGGGCCGCGCCGCACAGCGGCTGATGGGCCAGAAGGTCGAGCCCGTCATAGAACCCGCAGCGGGCGACCGGCGCTTTCGCCATTCTGACTGGGAAGAGAATCAGGTCTTCGACTTTATCAAGCAGTCGTACCTGCTGACCGCCAACTGGCTGCAACGGACGGCGGCAAAGGCCGACAACGGTGATGCCCGCGCACAGCAGCGCATTGATTTCTATGCCAAGCAATTCGCGGACGCGATCGCACCGACAAATTTTGTCATGACCAATCCTGAGGTTCTGCGCGAGACGCTGTCAACCAATGGTGAAAATCTTGTCCGCGGGCTCAAAAACCTGCTCGCCGATCTCGAACGCGGCGATGGCCGCCTGGCCATCCGCCAGACCAGCGATGCGTTCGAGATCGGCCGGAACCTCGCGCTGACGCCAGGCAAAGTTGTGTTCCGCAACGCGCTGATCGAACTGATCCAATACGCGCCTACGACCAAAGCCGTGTACGAGACGCCATTGCTCATTTTCCCGCCCTGGATCAACAAGTTCTATATCCTTGATCTCCGCCCCGAGAATTCATTCGTTAAATGGGCGGTGGCGCAAGGCTACACGGTTTTTTTGGTCTCATGGGTGAACCCGACGCCCAAGCTCGCAAACAAGACCTTCGAGGACTACATGCGCGAAGGGATCTTCCGAGCGCTCGATGCGGTCACGAAAGGCACGGGCGAGGACGAGATTAACGTCGTCGGTTATTGCATCGGCGGCACGCTGCTGGCCGCCACGCTGGCCTATATGGCGGCGAAGAAAGACAAGCGGATCAAGTCGGCGACCTTCCTTGCCGCCCAAGCCGATTTTTCGGAAGCGGGCCAGCTCCAGGTCTTTGTAGATGAAAAGCAGCTTCGAGCCGTCGAAGCCGAAATGAAGGGAGCCGGCGGCGTGCTGCCGGGTTCCAAGATGGCGACAACCTTCAACATGCTGCGGGCGAACGACCTGATCTGGTCGTTCGTGGTCAACAACTATCTGATGGGCAAGGAGCCCGCGCCTTTCGACCTGCTCTATTGGAATTCAGATACCACGCGAATGCCGCGCGCCATGCATCTGTTTTATCTGCGCGAATGTTATCTCAACAACAATTTGGCCAAAAGAAAGATGACGCTCGGTGGCGTGAAGCTCGATCTCTCCAAGATCAAGACACCATCCTTCTTTCAAGCAGCCAAGGAAGACCACATCGCGCCGGCGCTCTCCGTTTACAAAGGCGCCAAGCTGTTCGGCGGACCTGTCATTTATATGTTGGCGGGCTCGGGCCATATCGCCGGCGTGATCAATCCGCCCGCTGCAAAGAAATATCAGCACTGGACCAACGAGAAGTTGCCGAAGTCCGCGCCCGAATGGCAGGCGCAGGCGAAAGAACACGTGGGCTCGTGGTGGCCCTATTGGGACAGATGGCTGTCCGCCCGCTCCGGCAAGAAAATTCCCACCCGCAAGCCAGGCGGCAAACTGAAGGTGCTGGGCCCAGCACCCGGCACGTATGTAAAGGTCAAGGCGCGGTGAGCGATTACCTGCTCGTTTGGCGCCCCCTTACCCGATAGCGCGTTAGTGCGTCACGCCATTGGGACTTGCCTTCGGGCGGGGCGCGCTTAGGCTCCCCACGTTTCGAGGGAGCATTTCGTCATGGCATCGCCCAATTATGTCACGCCGGTCGTCGCTGCAGTTGTCGCGGGCGTGGCCGGAATTTGTTTCCTGCCGCTGGCTGCGCTAATCGCGGGGTTTCTCGGCTACATACCTGTCGATGGCGTAAGCAAGCCGCCGATGTGGGAAGAAAAGATCGCGCATGAAATTCTCGAGGCCTCGCTCGAGAAACGTGCTGAAGGCCTCGTCAATCCGCTGAAGGGCACGGATGAAGAGCTGCTCGCCGGGATGCGCTCCTTCAAAGACAATTGTTCCGTTTGCCACGGCGATTACATGGAGCCGAGCAAGTGGGGCAGCACGAGCTTCTATCCGCGCGTGCCGCAATTCGGCGTTCATTCGCATGACATGCATGAAGAGCACGAACATGACGCGGCGCAAATGTTCGTCGCCGTGAAATATGGCATCCGCTACACCGGCATGGGCGCCTGGAACGGCATGCTCACCGACGAGCAGATCTGGCAGACAGTGACATTCCTGAGCCGGCTGGATTCACTGCCACCGGCCGTAGAAGAGAAATGGAAGCATCCGCAATAAGCGTCATCGGCCAAATAGAGTTGTTGCGATTTTAGGAGAGAG
>Ga0075301_1000013_pt1 | contig 74526 bp, 66 predicted proteins | sample Browns_TuleA_D1_FD_120053 | JGI IMG/M metagenome (GOLD analysis project Ga0075301, IMG submission 120053) | Natural and restored wetland microbial communities from the San Francisco Bay, California, USA, that impact long-term carbon... | ecosystem: Environmental > Terrestrial > Soil > Wetlands ... | reverse complement strand
CACGGGAACACAAACCTGCTTTGGCAATAGCGCTGAAGGTATCAGCTTCCTTAAGAGGCTCGAGAGATTGATCGCCGAGCGCGAAATTGAGCGGCCCGAAGGCAGTTATACCGGGAGCCTGTTCGACGGCGGTGTGCCACGAATTGCGCAGAAAGTGACCGAAGAGGCAGTCGAGACCGCGCTTGCCGCGGCCATGGAACCCAACCGCCTCAGTGAGGAGGCCGCAGATCTTATCTTCCATCTCCTCGTGCTGCTTCGGGCAACGGGCAAGGACTTGGACGATGTCATCCAGGTCCTGCAAGAGCGCTTCGAAGAGAAAAGCAAATCGCAGACTGCAGACGCAACCACAGCGCCGAGCGACCTAGCAGAGGCTATTGCACTGCTGAGGCAAGGCGAACGCCCCCGGGCAGAAAAGTTACTTACCAGGTTTATTGAGAGAAAATTTCCACTGTTTGTAGACCACACATCGATCGCCATTCGCCAAGATGCCACCAGTCTGAACTCGATCAATGGCACATTCACCGACGTCCGCAGGAACAAGTACTTTTTCAAGTTCCATTCTGAAGAATCTGAATCCGACACGATGAGCGAATATTACCGTGGCGAGCTCTTGGCGAAGCACGGTTACCCCGTCGAGCTGCCCGTGTTCGCTTCCCATGAAGTGGGCGAGCAGTTTCTTATTTATCGCCAGGTCGATTACGAGCGCCTCTTCGATGTTTGCCAGCGCATCGAAAAAAGCGCCAAGAGCGATTTCGCCAGCATTGTTTCAGCGCAATCAGCGTTCGATCGCCTGATCGCTGATAAGTGCCTCAGCAGCCTGAGAAAAGCCCGGCGCGAGGACTATCTCAACGAGCCCATTCTGCAGCTTTTTTTCTGGCGCTTGGTAGACAAGATTTCTGAGCGAAATTTTACCCCCGGCGGCCGCTATCGGCGGTTTTACGTCGATCAGGAATTCGTTTTTCCCGATGGCCTAAAACTGTCCTATGCCGAATTGAGCCGACTGAAATGGAACATCAACGGCGTGCGTTATGAAACAACGCTTGAGGAGGCCTTTGACCGCGCGCGTGACCTGTTATCGCCCTCGTCCATCGCAGACTATGTCGCATGTACCGCTCATGGCGACGACCACAATGGCAATGTCTGGGTCAAACCAGCGCGAGCGAATGGAATAACATTCTCGCTCTTCGATCCCGCTTTCGCCGGAGAGAACGTTCCCGTTCTGCTTGCCCAAGTGAAAGCCACTTTTCACAACGTCTTGGCGCATCCCCTCTGGCTTTATGACGCGAACGCGGCGGATGGGGCGCTCAATGTGTCGGCAGAAGTTCATGAAGACACTCTGTTCGTGCGCCACGACTGGGCTCTGACGGCATTGCGGGAGAAATTTCTTTGCTCCAAGAAGAATTTCTTCTGGATTCCGGTCTTGCGGGAACTCAAACGGCGTCAGTGGTTGGCGCCGGATTGGCAGGATTACGTCCGCGCCGCTCTCTTTTGCTGCCCGACCCTCGTAATGAATTTGCGCGCGGGCGCAGGCAACGTACCAAACATCCATACGCCCAAGACGTCATTATTGGGATTTTCGATCGCCATGATGTGCGCCTCAGCGCCGCTTGACGGTACGGACCCCATCGATGCTTTTTTTGGCGAGATTACGAATGCACTTCACAGCGAGCCAGCGCCATGAAAATAAATATCTGGCGTATGCGCAATTTGCCCGCCGCTGACAGAGCCCGCCTTATCAAAAGATCGGAAACGGATATCGAGGCCGTAATGGATACGGCATCCAAGATCATCGAAGACGTGAGGAGGCGGGGCGATGAGGCTTTAAGATACTACGCCAAATTGCTCGATGGCGCCGTGATTGGCGAAAGCTTGCAGGTGTCGCCAGGAGAATTCGAAAACGCATATGAAGAACTTGACCCTGAGGTGACGAGCGCTATCAGAGCGTGCGCGGAGAACGTCAGGGCCCATCATCGGGAGCAGCTACGTCGCGTCGTGTGGCAATGGCTGGAACAAGTGAAGCCGGGCGTATTTGCCGGCGAAAAAATTACCCCCATTCCTTCGGCCGGACTCTATGTGCCGCGCGGCAAGGGCGCATTTCCCTCGGTGATGTACATGCTGTGCATGCCGGCGGTAATCGCCGATGTGAAACGGATCGCGGTGTGCACACCACCGGCTGCCAACGGTACTATCGACGCCGCCTCTCTGGTCGCCGCCGATATTTGCGGCGTACGCGAGGTTTATAAAGTAGGGGGCGCGCAAGCCATTGCGGCCCTTGCCTTTGGAACCGAGACAGTTCCCAAAGTGCCACAGGTCAATGGGCCAGGCAGCCCCTATGTGGCAGCTGCAAAACGCCTGCTTGGCCACATCATAAACCCAGGTATGCCGGCCGGACCTAGCGAGGCCATCATTCTCGCCGACCACAGTGCCGATGCATGGAATACGGCGCTGGATCTCATCAATGAAGCGGAGCATGGGCCGGATTCAGCTTCGCTCTTGGTGACAACGTCAGAAGCATTAGCGGAGAGCGTCCTGCGCTTTCTTCCTGACATCGTGGCAAGCTTGCCAGCGCCACGACGGGAATATTGCGAGGCGGTGTTTGCCAACTATGGCGGCATTATCGTTTGTCAGGAGCTGCAGGAAGCTATCGAGTTTTGCAATGAGTATGCCGCCGAGCATTTGGCGCTCAAGGTTGAAGATCCCAACCGTGCTCTCGCGGGACTCATGAATTGCGGAGAAATCCTGATCGGGGAAACGACGCCAATCGTCCTCGGTAATTTTGGCATTGGCTCTAATGCGGTCTTGCCTACTGGACAGAAGGCATTGACCTATGATTGCACATCGATCTGGACCTTCTTGAAACGGACGAGCCTCTCTTACGTCACGAGCGCCGCATACGGAGAACTCAAGGACACAGCGACGACCCTCGCGCGGTATGAAGGCTTTCCAGGTCACGCGAAGGTGCTCGACGAACGCCATGAGGGTGCGTTTGCGGACGTCCAGCTGGACGCGCTGAGGCCAAGCGGAGGCAGCAATTAGGAGAGCAGGCCAAACCTTCATCTTCGACCTGCACAACACGCTCTACGATGAGGTGGTCGAATACGGCACAGCGATTTCTGTTGCCATTGGCCATTTTCTGGCAGGCGCCCAGAACGAAAATGTCGCCCTCGACCAGGCGTCGATCTGTCAGCGGCTGGCGCAAGCTCACGCGCAATTGGGCTCCGATTGGGACGATGACGTCTGGGATTTGGTGCCGGAGCTCACAGGGCTAAAACATTTTAGCTCCCTAAAAACGCGCGCGAACACCATGCGGAGAGAGTGTAGCCGCGTCTTAACTCAGACAGGGATGTACGCAAATGTTCTGGCGGTTCTCACATCACTGAAGAGTGAGAGCGCCAGGCTTTATCTGGCGACTGAAGCGACGGAAAGCGCTGCCGCTAACGCCATAACATGGCTGGGTTTGGAAGACATGCTTGATGGTGTCTACGCGTGGCCAAGCACGAAGCCCCACGCCAGGAGCAGACACGCGCACATTTTTCCGTTTCCTCCGGATCCCGCCTTCCCAGCACAATTCGTGCAGAAACCACACCCTCTTGTTCTGGGCACGATCCTGCTGGATGAGGCGAAGCGGCGCGGCAGCGTGCCCTCGCATGTGACCACCGGCGAAGTCTTTGCATTCCTCACCGATGACCAACTCGATCTTCGCTCTTTGGAGAGAAGGCTGGCGCAATCCACTGCGAGCAGCGCCCACAAATTGCAAGCGCGTGCGGCATTGCGGGCGATGCGAACAAGGCTCCAAGTGAAAAACAGCGCCTACGCGGCCGCAATACATGAAATCAAGCGGGATTGCTTTTATGTCGGCGACAGCCTGTTCAAGGATGGCCTGTTGGCAAAAAATGCCGATATTCCTTTCGTCCACGCGCAATATGGGAGCAGAATTACAGATGATGCCAAAGCAACGTATGGGAAGGCGAAAGATTTGCTGTTGCACGTCACAGGCTGGAACGGAACCATCATGGAGCTGACGCAGGAGTCACGGCATCCACTTGGCCTTGGCGTAGAACCGGCTCTTGTCTGTCGCGAAAACCTTCATGAGCTCTTGGCCGCCCGTGCGGTTGACCTCCGGTCGCGCTCAAGAGGCGAGAATTTCGCGTGAAAGCTCCACTCCGCTGAGCTCAGACTTCAAGAACGATGTAGCCAAATTACGGGTCTTGGCGAGGGCAAGTTCGGACCTTCGCGCAACATCTGTTAAGCGTGCTTCGTTCCTGCCGAGCTGATCGCGCAGGGCCACGATCGTGGCGCGAACCTCCTCGGGCGAAGTTCCCCCTGTGCTAGTTTGGCGCTCGACCGCGCGACGCGGGTCGACAGAAGAAACGAATTCCTCGAGCGGCATTTTGACGCCGTTCGCCGCAAGCCAAGCCACGGAAACGTTCGCATCGCGAAACGTCATGGCATGTGATTCGAGATGCCGAACCAAGCGGCCAACCAAGTCATAAGCCTCGCGGAAAGGCCTCTGCTGCGTACTCGTGAGATAATTCGCGAGTTCGGTCGCCGTCGCGAAGCTGCGCCAGCATGCGTCCTCGGCATTTTTAGTTTCGAATTCCAAAGTCGCGATCAGGCCAGTGAACGCGCCAATTGTCTCGCTCGTCACGTCGAGTGCACGCCATATCGGTGGCTTGTCTTGTTGCAGATCGGAGCTGTAACCCATCGTCACAGACTTCGTCACGCTCAAGATTTCCATTAACGCACCAAAGGCCGTTGCGCTCTTTGCCCGGGCAAGTTCGGCCACGACAGGATTGCGCTTCTGCGGCATGATCGAGCTTCCGGTCGTATAGGCGTCGCTGACTTTCAGACCGGATGTTGCGGAAGAACTCCAGACCACGATCTCTTCCGCCAAGCGCGAGAGTTGCGCCATGCACGTCGCGCATACCGACGCCGTCTCGAGCATGTAATCGCGCGTGCTCGTGGCATCGAGCGCGTGACGCAATATGTCATCGAAGCCAAGCAACGCGCAGGTAAGCCGCCGATCAATTGGAAAGGACGTGCCAGCCAGCGCTCCTGAGCCAAGCGGGCACAAGTTGACCGTCTCGAGCGCATCGCTCAGGCGCTTGAGATCGCGCAACAACGCGCTCGCATGCGCCGATAACCAGAAGCCGAACGTTATCGGCTGTGCCGCTTGAGAGTGCGTATATCCGAGCGTCAATGTGCCTGCTTGCTCTTCGGCACGATCCAGCAACGCGCTGACGAGGCCAATAAGAAGACGCCCTATCGCAAGCAATGCATCGCGAACATATAGCCGGCTGTCGGTCACGACCTGATCGTTGCGCGACCGCCCCATGTGCAGGCGCCCGCCTATATCCAAGCCGAGGCGTTCGATCAGGCGGCTCTCAACATTGAGATGGACGTCCTCGAGAGCGGGGTCGAGCTTGAAATCGCCGTGCTCGGCCTGATCCATCATGCGGAGCAATTCGGCTGCGATTTCCCGGCCGCGGCCCTCATCAAGAATACCGCAAGCGCAAAGCATGAGGAGATGCGCCAAGCTTGCCCACAATTCGTGAGCAAGCATCCGGCGGTCGATGTCCGTTGTCTCGCTATAGCTCAGTGTCGCCGGCGCCATTGGCGTCGAAAACCGGCTACTCCACAACGCCATCGGAACCTCCTTGGAATAGTTGGCCGGCGCGAGCCAGGGTCTTCGCATGCAGTGTCAGAACGCGTAAGAACCCCTCCGAGTCAGCGTGATCAAAACTCCCCACTTGCTCCATCGAACTTGCGTCCGTGTAGAGCGAATGGGTTACGCCGGCGGCCTTCACGAAGCGAATGTTTCCGCGATGGAGAGCGACATGCACGGTGCCCGTGATCAGACGGGCCGCGCGCGCGACCGCCGCACGCGCCATTTGCGAGCCAACATCCTCCCAATAGCCTTGATAAAGTTGGCGCCCGAGATAGGAAGAAACACAGTCGAATATTTCATTGGCGCGGCGGTCGAGGATGATTTGCTTGAGCAGCGCATAGGTCGTCCCCAGCAATTCCATGGCAGGCGCCTCATAGACCCCACGCGATTTGACGCCGACGAAGCGATTCTCGACCAGATGAAGGCCGATGCCCACGCCGTGAAGGCCGGCAAGCTCGTTCAAGCGCTGAAAAACTGTCAGCAGCGGAAGCTTCCCGCCGTTGATCTCGACCGGCCGGCCCCCTTCGAAGCGAACAGCGACCACCGCTTCCTCATCAGGGGAATTCCTTGGCCACAAGCCCATCACAGGTGTGACGATATCGGCAGAGGTGGCAAGCGACTCCAATCGGCCACCCTCGTGTGTGAGGCCAAGTAAATTCGCGTCCGTGGAATAGGGCTTCTCGCGTGTGGCTTTGATCGGCAAACGATATTGTTCGCAATATTCGATCATCTGCTGGCGGCCGCCGAAGCGCCTCAAGAATGCCGGGTCGCGCCAAGGGGCATAAACCTCGATGTCGGGTTCCAGCATCGCGGCGATGACTTGAAAGCGCACCTGATCATTGCCGCGGCCGGTGGCGCCATGGCTCATGATCTTCAAGCCTCGCTTTTGCATCTCGCGCACGAGGCCATGAACGGTCACGCGGCGTCCGGCGCCGGTCGTATTCCAGTAGCGCCCTTCATAACAGGCCTGCGCCTGTATGACGTTGAGGCCCATTTCGGCCGTGGCAGAACCAAGAGGCAGCGCAACAAAGTCTGTCGCGCCGCAGGCTCGCATACGCCGCTCAATCTCGGTCATGCTGATCTCGTCAGGCTGACCGAGGTCCGCGGTCATGCAGATGACTTGAACACCTTGGCTCGCGAGCCAATGAGTGATTGTGCAGCTATCGAGGCCGCCCGAGGCGGCGAAGGCCACACGCTTTCCGGCTAAATTTTGCACCAGCACTGTGATCTCCCTAACGAAATCGTGTTCAAGAAGAGAATTCCTGTTCGCCCGCCGAACGAGCGGGCTCTGTTAGAAGTTGTCGCGGCCGCGAAATTTCGTCGAACCCAAGCACCACTCGAGAATTGCCTTCTGCACATGGAGACGATTTTCGGCGCCATCGAACACGGCCGACTGCGGGCCGTCGATGACACCGCTTGTTACTTCCTCCTCGCGATGCGCCGGTAGGCAATGCAGGAAGATCGCGTGCTGCGCCGCCCTCCGCATCAGCTGTTCGGTGACTTGGTACGGTGCAAGCTTCCGGAAGCGCTCAGCGACCGCGTCTTTCCCGATACTTTCTTCCTCGGTGATCGATACCCAAGTGTCGGTCATGACGCAGTCGGCATCGCTCACCGCTTTGAGCGGATCGGCTAGCAGGCGTATTTCGGCCCCGCGCTGGCGCGCCCATTCTAACAAGACAGGAGGTGGGGCCATGTCAGCCGGTGTGGCAATGCGAAAGCCGAATCCGAGCAGCGCCGCGGCCTGTATCCACGACGCCGCGACGTTCGAATACGAGCCGCTCCAGGCGATGAGCCGGTTCGTAATGGAACCCAGTCTCTCCTCGAAGGTGAACACGTCGGATAACGCCTGGCAGGGATGCGTCTTATCGGTGAGCCCATTGATCACCGGGACGCTGGCGTTTTCGGCGAGCTCGACGAGCTTCCTATGGTCGGCGGTGCGCAGCACAATGGCGTCGACATAGCGCGAGAGCACGCGCGCCGTGTCCGCCACCGTCTCCCCATGGCCGAGCTGAAGATCATAGCCGTTCAAGACCATGGTCTGGCCGCCTAGCTGGCGCATGGCCACGTCGAACGATATGCGCGTCCGCGTTGACTGCTTCTCGAAGAGAAGCGCCAGCAACTTGCCTGCAAGTGGCCGGTCGATGTCGGGCTCTCCGCGCGGGAGATCGGTGCGGGCGCGTTTGCGCTTCTTGGCCCAGCCAATTAGTGCGCGAAGCGTTGCCGGTTCGAAATCGCTGAGATCGAGAAAGTGGCGCGGCGTATTGGAAACGGACATATAGCGTGACATCGGAGGTCCCTTCTGAGAGGCCACTCCATTGCCGCGGATATGTGTCTATCAACAAAAAAGCCGCTGCGAATGGAGCGGCTTCGGTTCAATGCTTAGATCAGTGTTCCTATGCCGCGCGCCTCAGTCTGCGGGTGCGAAGTCTTGCGGCGGCGGCGCGGGTGGTGCTGGTCCAAACGCTCATGGGTCGGAATATAACGTCAGACCGGGAGAACACAAGGTCGAAGCAAGGCGCATTTGTAGCTCAGGGAGGCCTACCCCTGTGACAGGACGACCATCCTCTGGAGCAGTCTAGGGATGCAGAAATGGCGGTGCTGTTGCGGTTGCCGTTTGCGCCGCACATGAGGCTTGAGTGCAATTCTGACCGTTGCCGGGCGTTCCAGCGCTCGCCACCATTGTACCACCGGACCAAGTCAATCCATCCACGTAGACCCACTCGTTCGGATTTGACTGCGTCTGACGTTTGACGAAGTCGTAGCCAGTGTCTGACCAAAGCAAGATCGCAGACGTCCTGTTATCGAGGATTAAGTCGCCTTGGGAGGTGTGGGCCGTCAGCACCGCGTGGCCCGCATTGTCCTTGTCCCAAACGACCGTGAGGAGCAGTGTTTCTTGGGGAACGCCCATTGCGATCAATGTTTGACGCTTCAGAATCGCAAAATCTTCGCAGTCGCCGACGCCATCTTGTGGGTTATCCCAGTGGTCAGCGATGCCCCAATGCTCGGCGTCCGTTTCCGCTTTGATCGATCTGTTTGCCCAAGTGTTGACGGAGACAAGCTTGAGCCAGGTGTCTACGTTCAGATCCAAGGCCTGAACATGTTCGGACTGCCCGCCACACTCTGAGCGATAGCGCGCGCAGTAGTTTGCCCAGTCGGCGGGAGGTTTTGCGGGCTCCCCGATCGGGAGAAATTTCGGCAGCGGCGCAAAAAAATCATGGTCGGCGGCGACGGTCGGTGCGCCTATCAGTGACAGCAGCAGCGCCGGGCAAGCAATTGAGGCGAACCGCAACATGTGGTCCCGCTTTCGTGAGACCGCCAGTTCGCCATAAAGCCTTCAATTCCCCCTGAAACTCGGCTTTCAAATGTAATGAAAATTGTCGACATGTTCCGGTTGATTAGAACACGCGTGACACAGAAAGGACCACGCGAGCTTCAAGAAATTTCGTTAACACCGATAAAGGCTATCGCCTATGCGGATGCGCTTTTTGGTGCCACGCCCAAGCGGTACGGACGATCGTCTCAAGATCGGACCTTCGCGGCGCAAAACCAAGGAGCTGCCGTGCGCGCTCCGCATTTGCGACCAGAACAGGCGGATCGCCTGGTCGCCGAGGACCGGCAATATCGGGAAAGCGCCGACCCGTCGTTTGCTCGATTTGGCGGAGCACTTCCTTCACGGAATGACCTTCGCCTGTTCCCAAATTGAAAGCCGCCGTCGTCGTGCCCGATAGCAATGCCCCCAAGGCTGCCACATGCGCGTCCGCCAAGTCTGTGACATGGACGTAATCGCGCACAGCCGTGCCATCTTTCGTGGGATAGTCGGCGCCGAACACGTGAAATTCGTCCAGGTGACCTTGCAACCACATCATCGCCCGGGGAATGAGGTGGGTCTCCTGCTTTCGCAATTCACCGACCTCGGCATCGGGATCGGCGCCGCATGCATTGAAATATCGAAGCGCGATTGAGTGGAAATCATAGGCGGAAGCATAATCGGCAAGCACGCGCTCGATCATAAGCTTCGATGCGCCATAGGGGTTGACCGGGTTCGCCGGAGTGTCCTCAGCAATAGGCTGTTGTGCGGGCGCGCCATAGACCGCGCAAGAGCTGGAAAAGACCATTCGCTTCACGTCTGCTTCGAGAAGACCCTTCAGCAGTCCCAGCGTGCCGGCGACGTTGTTTGCATAATAGAGGGCTGGATTGCCTACCGACTCCCCCACAAGCGCAAACGCGGCGAAATGCAGTGCCGCCTTGATCTCAAATTTCTTGCAGCAGTCCCGCACCGCGTTGGAGTTTGCGATGTCGGCCTCGACCAAGGGGCCCCAGCGCACAAAGTCGCCATGGCCTAAAGACAAATTGTCATAGACAACGGGCCTATAGCCGGCCTGCGCGAGCGCCTTGCAGGCGTGTGCGCCTACATACCCAGCACCACCGGTTACGAGAACCGAGATTTTCATTGACCCCCGCACGTCTGTCCGCCGCGACTTTAGGGAAACAATGGGGGAACCTAAAGACCCGATCTGCGCAGGCCCGCCACTTCATGGTACAAGCCGCTGGCCGCGCGGGATTGGGGCAAAATGCATCTTGAGCGCAGAGTGCTGGTGACGGGCGGAGCTGGCTTTCTTGGCTCCCACCTGACAGATCGCCTCCTGAACGACGGCGCCTACGTCCTCTGCGTCGACAATTTCTTCACCGGGCAGAAGAGCAATATCGAGGATGTTCTATCGCATCCACGATTCGAACTTATTCGGCACGACATCACGTTTCCGCTCTATGTCGAAGTCGATGAGATTTACAATCTCGCCTGCCCGGCTTCGCCTGTTCACTACAAGTTCGATCCCGTGCAGACGACGAAAACGAGCGTGCATGGCGCCATCAACGTGCTGGGACTCGCCAAACGTGTGAAAGCAAAGATCCTTCAAGCCTCAACGTCGGAAGTTTACGGCGACCCCATCTCTCACCCGCAAACCGAGGATTATTGGGGCAACGTCAATCCCATTGGCATGCGTGCATGCTACGATGAAGGCAAACGCTGTGCGGAGACGTTGTTCTTTGATTATTGGCGTCAGCACAAATTGCAGATCAAGGTCGCAAGGATATTCAACACATACGGCCCGCGCATGCATCCAAACGATGGACGGGTAGTCTCGAACTTCATCGTTAATGCACTGCTCGGTCGCGATGTCATTGTATATGGCGATGGGGCACAGACGCGCTCGTTTTGTTACGTTGATGACCTCATCGACGGGCTCGTACGCCTTATGGCGACCGGCGCGACGATCACGGGACCGCTGAATTTGGGTAATCCGACCGAGTGCACAGTGCTTGAACTCGCCGAGACCACGATTAAACTGGTTGGGAGTAAGTCCAAGATCGTGCGAAGGGAAAAGGCGGAAGACGATCCAAGGCGCCGGCGTCCTGACATTACCCGCGCGCAACAGGTGTTGGACTGGAAGCCCCAGACCGAGCTCCAGGACGGCCTCAAGCACACCGTGGCGTACTTCGAGCAGCTGCTCGGGGATCCCCTAGTTAGGAGCCGCCTGCTGGCAGGCTAAGACCCCGCTCAGAAAGGGAAATTATCCTCCCGCTACGGTTGTGGCCTTTTCGCAACGGGACGTGCACATCGGTCATTGCCACCCCCTCGTGCCGGCCGGGAAATGGTAACGTCATTCCGGTACGCGCCATTGTAGGAAGGGCGAGGGGCTATGTTGAATTCAGCGCGCACAGTCGCGTTCACGCTTGCACTTGCGTCATTCGTTGCAGCTCCGGCATTTGCGGCCGAGAGCGATGGCGCGCAATCGAGCACTCAGACAGGCGTCGTGCCGACGCCAACTGTCTACCAGCACGGTCCGGTGTGGTTGATCGCCTGGGGCGGCGGATCAATGACCAACAATTTCGGCGGCGGATTTTTGGGTGCCGTGGCGCCGTTCAACCACGATTACAGCACTGACGGATTCCTGTTTCGCGTCGACCTCTCGGCCGGCAGCTATCGCTATGTTACATCGACTAAGGACAGGATCTTCGTCGACACTGCCTCCGGCGACTTCATGATCGGCTACAAGAAATCGATCGGAAACGGCTGGATAAGCGCATATGTGGGACCCGCATTCGAAGACCACGACAATCCGGACCCAGCTGCCAAGGTGCGGGGTACAAAATGGGGAATAAAGGGACAAGGCGAACTAAATCTCGATCTCTCGGACACAGTTGGATTCACGGGCTTCGGGTATTACGCCAGCCCCTTTGAAAGTTCCTTCATCCTCGGCAGATTGGGTTTCGATTTGTCGGATCATTTCACGATCGGTCCAGAGGCCTCGGCTTTATGGCACAAGTCCTACGACGACACGCGTTTCGGCGGATTCGTGTCCTTTCACAGCAATTATGGGTCGGTCGGCATCGCGGGCGGTTTTGTGAATGCCAACAGCTCGGGGCATGACGGCTATTACTTGAACGCCTATTGGAGCTACGCCTTTAACTGAAAAGGCTGCCCTGCCGAGCGCATCAAAGCCGATCCACCCGGCCCCAGTTTCTAGTATCATTTATCATTCGACCCGGCCGCATTAACCCGTAGGGAGCGGGTTTGATGTATTGCTGGGTACCTGTCGCGCCGAGTGGCAACGGCTTAGGCGTCACCGCTAATCACAAACCACTCAGAAGGGCCCCCGAGGTTCTCGCAGCACAATGAATAAGGGTTCCAAGCAGCGAGACCCTGCACCCTCAGCGGCGAAGCACGCACTTTCCGGTGCCAAGATCTGCATCGTCACCGGCGAGTTGGCAGGACCCGATTTCAACGGGGGTATTGGGACCACGAACAGAGCTCTGGCCCTGTTTCTTCGTAGTCAGGGCCACGACGTGGATGTGCTGTACACGCGCGTGAACGAGGGGAATCCCTTCAGCGTAAAAGGCAGGTTTGGTGATCAGGTCGAGGCCTACCGCCAGTTCGGCATTCGCCTAGCTTGCATCGACAATCCAGGTGCCTGGAACGATTGGCAGGCGAAGTCTTACCTGGCCATGCAGCATTTGCTGCGCAACACCTACGACATCGTCTTCTTCGACGACACCCATGGCACTGCCTACTACCCGCTGTTGGCTCGCAAGACCGGCTGCCGTGAGCTCCAGAAGACCACAATGATCGTCACCGCCCATAGCGCTACGCAGTGGATCGCCGACCTCAACCGCACTCCCGTCACGACATTTGAAGAATTGCGACTAATGGAGATGGAGCGCAGAACGATTGAGCTGGCTGACGTTCTAAAGGCGCCGAGCGAATATATTCTGCGAAAGTACAAAGACTACGGTTGGGCGATCTCGCCAAACTCGATTATCTTGCCCAACCTGATTTCCGACGATCGCCCGATGCGTGGCGGCGCAAGGCGTGTTGCCATTAAGGAAATTGTTTTCTTCGGCCGCCTAGAATACCGCAAAGGCTTTTGGATGTTTTGCCGGGTCATAGATCGGCTGAAATACAAACTGGATGGAGTGCAGATCACGTTTCTGGGCAAGGCGACGGTCGAGAATAGGCTGCCCACTGATGAAAGCCTTGTCCGCCTGTCGGCAGGATGGCCCTTCCACGTTCGACTGCTCTCCACGTTCGATAGAGATCAAGCGCTCACATACCTTAAAGGGCCCGGGCGGCTTGCCGTCATCGCGTCACCCGAGGACAACAGTCCGAGCGCGATTTTGGAATGTCTCGAGGAGGGCATTCCGTTCATCGCCTGCTCCGGAAGCGGTGGCGAAGAACTGCTTGACAAGAATAGCCGCGCCGCCTGTTTGGTCGAGCCTTCTGTCGAAGGCCTGCTGATAAAGCTACATGAGGTGCTGGCGAAAGGCACCACAATCGCTGGGTGCTCATTCGATCGCGCGAGCCTGCAAAAAAAGTACGAGAAGTGGCTGCAACAGCTTAAAGGCGCAGACCGCGTCGCCAAACCGGTGATCGCAAAGGGCGGAGCAAAACCGGTTCTTCTGGTCATCGTGCCCGCCGAATTCGGTGTCGAACGGAGCGTTGGCGAACTTGTTCGGGCTGCGCAATCGTTCGACGGCCAGGTCGAAATCGAAGCGCTTGCCTCAAATCCAGGTGAGCTTCGTCAGGCCTTGTCCGGTCGTGGCAGGCTGCCTATCGCAGTCAGCGATATCCGTGAATTCGCAAAGGTTGCGCGTTCGCTGACGTATCGAAATTCGACGGCGGTCGGCATCTGCCATATCTCCCAAATTCTTGACCCCGAGTGGTTCCAGCGCGCGCAAGCATGCTTCGCAGGGCAATCCGATCTCTTCGCGCTGACCGGGATGGTCGTAGGTGCGGCCGACGCCCAAAAGACAGACCGCGAACCGTTCTTCAGCACAGGTGAGAAGCCAAGAAAGGTCGAGCGGTTCCTAATGGGGAATGCTTCGGCCCTTCTGCCGCTGTTGCAGGAAACGAACAGCGGATATGCCCTGATGCGATCAGGCCTTCTCGCTGAACTAAGTATGATCGGGCCATTAGATGAAAAATATGGTTCGTTGAAGCGAATGGGCGACTGGATTCATGAAATCCTTTTAGGCATGAGAGAACGTAGCATGCGTTTCGAATTGGTGCCCGATCAAGCCGTGTCTCAATCCATCGAGGAGCGCCCGTCCGAGGTGTTTCAGCTTGCGCGGGTCATGCGACCGCTCGCGACCATGTCGGGCAAGTATGCCCCTGGTTCTGATCCTTTCCTGCTTGGCCGCCTGTCGATCGATGTAGGTCTCGAATGGGAGCGAAACATCGCTCACAGGCACTACCGAGAATACTTGGCCGAGCGGACCGGCAGACCCGTTCTGTGGGGCACGGCGGACGAACGATTCGAGATCGCTGACTTGGCGCACGCGGGCGGCCAGATTGCCCTGGCCGTCGATCTGGTCGCGGCATCCACGCTCAAAGCAAAGTCGTCTGCCGTGTCTAATCTTGACGCGCTGGTCAAATTCGAACTCGAAAGTGCCAGCCTGTTCGAACTGGCGTCCCATGGTAAGCACAAGACGCTCAATCTTGATCAAAGCTATTCATTGCAAATTCTGAATGACAGCAGGTCCATTGTCCTGCATGCGAATTCGACCGATAAGGGCATGGCGGCGCTAATTTTTAGTGATGTTGACCTTCAGAAGCTCAGGTTCTTCAGTTGCGAATTGACCGCGCCGGACGCGGCCAATCCGCTGCGGTTCAGGTTGGAACTGAGTTCATCAGCCAAATCCCGACGATGGTCTGCAGAAAAGGTTCTACGGCCAGGTGAAGTTGTCACTTGGGAATTCGAGGTTCCTGAGGAGGTGCGCGGGGTTTGCCGCATCATGATCGGTGTTGAAATGGCCGATGCGGAGAGTTCCTCAGAGAATGCGTTCGCGCGTTGGCAAAATCCTCGATTCCTGCAGCGGCGGAATTAGACGTGATGGATATCCCTGCTCTGTCGGACCTGAAATTTGGGCGAGAGAAGGGCCGCCCTATGCGGGTCTGTGTTGTCTCGTCGGAATTCCTGGGTCCCGTCCGAAACGGCGGGATAGCGACGGCAACCAGCGGACTGCTGAAGCAACTTGTGTCAGACGGTCACCAGGCCACTTTGCTCTACACGCTCGTGGAAAGCGGCAAACCGTCATCTGGCGACAGACCGTGGCGCGATTGGGTCGATGCGTCTGCAGCCGAGGGCATTACGGTCGAGCACATACCGCACAAGGGTCGCTATCGGGACTGGCGCGAGAAATCGTGGCATGTAAAAGAGGTCATCGGCCAGCGCGAATTCGATCTCGTCTACTTCAATGAGCATCACGGCAGTGGCTACTACACATTGCTGGCGAAGCAAGCTGGTTTGGCGCCCTTTAATGAACAGATTCACTGTGTGATTACGCATGGGGCGATGGAGTGGGTATTCGACATCAACGATCAGTTCATTTCCGGTGTTGCCGACATTGAAATGATGGGCCTCGAGCGGCGGAGCGCCGAATTAGCCGACGTCGTCATCGGCCCCAGTCGCTACCTACTCAAGCAGTACCAATCCTATGGATGGCGGCTGCCAAAGCGAACATTCCATCACCCCTATCCGCTCTTTACCCGTAAGGCACCCAAGAAAACGCCGCAACGCGTTCCCGTGGACGAGATTGTATTTTTTGGCCGCCTGGAGGTGCGCAAGGGCTTGTGGTTGTTTTGCGAAGCACTCGACGAGCTCGGCGACGCGGTCTCAGGAAAGGTCGTCACGTTTTTGGGGAGAACGACGACAGCATCCGGTTTGTCGTCGGGCATCCAGGTTGCAAAACGAAGTGCCGCTTTGCACTGCCGAGTTAAGCTTCTTACCGATCTCAATCAGGAGGAAGCGCTCGCCTATTTGCGTGAGCCCGGCAAGCTGGCTGTCATACCTTCTCTCGCCGATAATAGTCCGTGCGTCATCTATGAATGCCTTGAAGCCGGCATCCCGTTCTTGACAACACGCGGCAGCGGAACGGAGGAACTCCTTGATCCGAAGTGCCTAGACGATGTGGCCGTGCGGCCTAAAACCGATGACCTTGCCAAAGCCTTGAAGCAAGCCCTCGAGCAGGGAGCCGTACTCGGCCGTCCGCGCTTTGCGCCCAACGATAACCTTGCGGCTTGGTCGTCTTGGCACCACCATCTTTCGGCCAACCGTTCTGAATTCTTTGAGAAGTGGGTTCCCGCTGAAGAAACCGTCAGCGCGCCGAGGACAGATGCAATCCTTGTGATCGTAGATGATGGGCAGTGCACGTTGTCGCTCCTTATCGACAACTTGCTTTCCCATGCTGCCCGTTTTGGCACTCGCGCTGCCTATCTGGTTCTGACATCCCGTCGCGGAGACCTCCAGGAGGTCGTTTTCGATCTCATAAACCGCGCCCCGCGTTTTCCGGCCGGCTCGCTGTGCATCGCAAGTCCGGAAGGCTTCAAGGAAGCGTGGAAGCTCGTCCTGAGTTCCAAATATGCCTTCTTCCTTGAACCTGAGGTCCAGATCCTCACGCCATTCTTCGCCAAGGCATGCGATCTACTGGCGCAGAAGCCCGGCATAGCCTCTTGTATCTCTGCGGTTCGGCAAGCATCTGGCGAAGCTTATGAAATTGAGGAGCTGCCAACCGGGGCAGTCCCTGGCCTCTCGGCGTTGGGTGATCCCGCGGGCGGGAAGGTCATTGCGCTGGATACCCATGCAGTCCGCGATCAGCTGGCTGAGTTCGAATTCTTCGATCGACGCGCCGACAATTTCAAATCCTTGGCGGCCTTCTCGCGGCTGATGTTCGCCAAGTGCGCACGGGATGGAATAGCAGCGCATTTTCTTCCCTTGGTGGGCGCCCACGAGACCCGAGAGCCTGATCGGGCCCGGCCGCGGGCGGAGTTTCAGTCAACGATTGACCACTGCGCCGAGCTCGACCTTCCTACGTCGGTATATTCGGGCGGAGCGCCGTGGTTCGCTCTATCGGCCTTCGGTGTGCACGTCGAACCCGCAGAACCACGCGTGATCGACTGTGTGCAATCGCTTCCAATGGATCATCCCTTGCGGACTCAGAACGCCAACGCACATGGACAAGACCCTGCTGTCCTTGCAGCGGCACTAGGGCGCCTCGACATGTCGCTGCAGCTTGCTGTGGCAGCAGGAAAGTCGTCGGATCAGGTTCAGCATGTGACGAATCTGGCGATGAAGTCCTGGCAGCTGCGCACGCCTATAGACCTCGCCAAGGCCATCAGCGAGGGAGGCGTTACGGGAATAGAGAGCCGCCTGCGCACCGCGTCGGCGGGAAATGGCGCCAGCGAGCGGACGTATCTCGACGACAAGAAATTGGAAATCAGGCGCGGCCGGATCAGGGCAACGACGGAGCTTTCGCCTTCGGAACCGGGCAAGATGATCTACATCGATGTGCCCTTGGCGGGCCACACGCAGATTGCGGCGAAATGCCAACCACATGGGCGCAATCCGCTCAGCCTCTTGCTGAAGGTATTCGACCAAGGCACCGGAGAGATCATGGGAAGCGCTGGAACCACAGCTACCAGCATGGCGGGAACGGAGATATCCATTCCGCTTCACGGCGTTTATGCCCGGGCTACCGTCGTGCTCGAGTTCAGTGGTCCGCCCGGCGGCGAGCTACAACTGGTGTCCCTAGCTATTCAGTAGGTCTGTCTGAACTACTGATAGACGCCGCCGGACGCGCCCGCGCCGATCGAGCCGGTCGTGTCCGGCTCGCGCCCGTTTGAACCGGTCGTTTCCGGCTCACGCGCGCGGCATTTGCCCTCAGCCGCCAGTTCCGCCGTACAGCGCTCTTCTTCGACCGCTGCGACAACCAACTGCCGCGTGCTCTCATCCAATTCAGACGAGGAGGATGCGATCTCGATCAGAGCTTCTCTCGTCCGCTGTACAGCATCGGCGCTGAGACCCAAGCCGTATACCCCTGAGAGAAATTCCGGAAAGCGCTCAATCTGCTCTTTCGACGCATTGCCGAAGAGTTCATTGATTGCGGACTCAACATCGTTGCCGCCCTGTGCGGACGCGATGAAGGCGAAGAGCGGGTCGGCTTGCTGTGCACTCGCGGCCGGATCGCGGCCCGGATCGATCGCGGCGCCGGCTGGGGCTGTTGTGCCTGCCAAAAGCGCAAGCACGCTCGCTGCGCCAAGTACGGTCTTCTTGTAGTTCATAGACCCCTCTGCCCCAACGCGAGGCTGTTAACCCTTTGTTAAAGGTTAGCTCCTACCCCCGGTTGAAGCAAGCTATGGCTCCCTTCTTGGTGAACAAACGCCAACAATTAGATCGATTTGGCTTACCAAAAAGAGGCAGATTCTTGCGGCGTTTTAATCACAGTCCGAGAAAAAAGCGCCAGCCGAGTTGTCCACGGCCAGTCCACAGCCAGTCCACAGCCAGCAATTATTCATCAAAGAATGAGGCCCAACGCTGAAAATGTGCCTTCAGCTCGTCGTAGTTTTGGATGGCGTCACGAAGAGGGTCGGTGCCAGTTTTTCTGGACACGATTTCAAGGTTCTCCGGAGGCGGTAGATTTAGAAACTCAAAAATCCGCGCCGCACTTCTTACTGGGTCCGCGGCCAGATCCTCATAGAGGACTTCCAAAGTCTGATGGTCTTTGAAGCGCTCATCATATTCTTTTTCCTTGCATTCCACATAATTGAAATCCCAGATGCAGTCCATAAATCGCGGACTTATTGACGGCAAAGGAACGCTCTTGTCGTCTTTTGCAGACACCCACCACAATCCGGCCTCTCGTGCTCGCTGTAGTGACAGGTAGCGCCGCAACAGTTGCTTACGCTTGTTGTGTATTACCCGGATAGAATTGTCTGCCGCCAAGTAATCCCGAATTATCGGCATAACATCCCCTTCGAAATACGTGAACTTAAAACCCACAGTCCGAAAACCTCTTTCTTCGGCAATTTCGTACATGCGAATGAGAAATCGAACGGGATCAGCTTTGCGCAATTCATTCAGCTCGCGATCAGAAGGAATTTGATCGTCGAAATACCAAGGTATGTGACCTTTCGCGATTACTTCATCTGCGAAAGTTTCGTAACCGACAAAACAACCGGGCTGCCTGTTTAACAGTTCAACGATAATGTTTGAACCGGTTCGGGCGGGCGTCAGTATGATAAATCGTACTGGGGGCGCGGTTCGGGTTCCACCTGACATTGGCAGTGCAAGTACGAATTGCTCCTGGCGCGGACTTCGATTTCCTTAAACCGCTTCTCTGTCGCATTAGTCAATAACAAAGCTAGTAATCCTTAACCCCTCGCCAATTGCTGCGCCAACTCTTCCGGCAAAACTCGTGAAGATGCCGGTTGCGACCCACTGAGCCCGCAGAACTGCTTGGCTGGTGGTGAAGGCCGCAAACCTATATTGTTTTGCCGTTTTTACCATCGGGTTTCGCATCGGTGATAAACGCCTGCCACGAGTCCGATCTGAATGATGGATAAAGTGAATAGGAAAGCATATGACGCGCGCCGGCCTTTTAAGGGTAAGGCGTTTCGGTCGCTTTGTTACGCGCCCTATACGTCACTCTACTTTGATATGAGCGGCGACGTACGTGTTTGCTGTCATAACATTAAGTACCCCGTCGGCAATATTCTCACGACATCGATCGATGAAATCTGGTCCGGCGCGCGGATCAAGATTCTGCGCGAATCCCTGAAGAAATACGAATATGGACCCGGCTGCGATTTTTGTTACTTCCAGACCGCTGAGGGTATTGTCGACAACCTCGCCATCGATCGGTTCGATTATTTTGACGTTCCCAATGAGGCGCCGGAATGGCCCCAACAGATTGAATTTTCGGTCAGCAATTCCTGCAATCTGGAATGCGTTATGTGCAGTGGCAGGTTTTCGTCGGCAATCCGCGCACACCGCGAAAAATTACCCGCGATGCCGCGTCTTTACTCGGACGAAATTCTCGAGTCCTTTCGCAAGTACCTACCACACCTTAGTCAGGCAAAGTTTCTGGGGGGCGAACCATTTCTCGTCAACGAGTACTTGCGCATATGGGACATGATGATCGAGGACGACCTCCATATTCCCTGTCACGTCACGACCAATGGAACCCAATACAATCAGCGAATCGAAAGAATATTGGAACAGGTCCCAATGGCGATCGCTGTTTCGCTAGATGGAGTTACTCGGGAAACCGTCGAAAGCATCCGCGTCAATGCAAACTTTGACGAAGTCATGCGAAACGCAAAGCGGTTTCGAGCCTATACAGGGTTTATGCATACCTATTTCACGCTCACGTTTTGTTTGATGAAGCAAAACTGGCATGAATTTGGCGATTATTGTCTTATGGCCGACGCGTGGGACTGCCCAGTGTACGTAAACACGGTGCTGTATCCGCCGGAGTTGGGTGTTTACACGGCTTCACCGGAAGATCTACGAAAAATTCTGGCTGGTCTGGAAGCACAGGTGCCGAAATACGAAAGTGCGCTGCGTCAGAACAAGGCGATTTGGTTTGGCGAGCTTAATCGAATTCGTGCCAAGTGCCGCGGCGAGAAAAGCAGAGAGGAAGCGCGGCTCTCCATCGACTACACCAACGAAGATGAAGCGCTCGCACCGGTCGAATTCGGTAGCCTTGGCGCATTGGCCCGCGCAGAAGAATAGTCTGGCTAGTCCTTTTTGGTGCGGGTTGCCCGGCCCACTTTAAGAAAAAACTCCGGTGCTCGGCAGATTCCAAGTTCGAGAAGCTGTTCGCTCGAATCAAAGTGCACACTGTCCTTGAACAGGAAAGGTTCCGAGGAGCCGCCGCCATTGCGTAGTGATTGGCCGAGGCGATGACGAAGCAGCGCCCCGGTCACATCGGACATCCTTGCCGACGTTATGTGGTGAGAACCGAGCAGAAATCTTATCCCGGCTGACCCGTTGATAAGCGCTATTTTGCTGATAGGCCCATAGTCGCTCGCTATGCGCCGGCCGGCTCCACCAAAGGTCTCCTCGTAGGGGCAAATGGGATGTCCGCGCGAATAGAACTGATTATCGAAGGACAGGTTCGACCATTGTGTTTCTCCGCCCGTTGATTTTTCGGCGTCCAGGGCGGCCGCCGGATACAAATCCAGCACGGTAACCGACATCGCCTCGTGGCCCTTCCAAACCAGGTAATCGATGAGACCTCGGAGACCAAGGCTTTCATACAGTGGAAAAACGAGAGCTTCGTTGACATCCACACATAGGCACCAATTTTGTTTTCCGTGCTGCCCGACGAGTTCGTTGATCCAGCGCATTCCAGCACCTGCGGCATCATAGCTGTCGGGGGTGCGGTACAAGATAACGTCGGGTTCTTTCGCAAGGATGTTTTCTGTACCGTCATCTGATGCATTATCGATAATCACAAATCTGTTGACGCCGAGCTTGCGGTAGTAATCAAGAAACCATTTGATTCTCGCGACTTCATTTCGCAATACGGAAAGCAGCAGAATTTCACCCGGCCTGACTTCGCCACCATGGTCATCGATCCTCTCGAGAGTACGAATTCGCGCGTGGAGCGCAGGAAAATATTGGTGCGACGTTATTTCTTTCCATCTCTCCTTCGCCGCATCCTCGTCTCCTTCGGTGTGATTTGACCAAGCCCGAAGAACCTCGACTTCAACGCGTTTATCGCCGGCCGGAAGCGATGCAACGAGTTCCTTCGCCCAATCGTAATCGCGTGCGCCTATGAGGGCCTCCGCCAGATTCTGTCTGATGACGATTGAGTCCGGTGACATCTCGTAGAGTTCTCGCAAGGTCCAGAGCGCCGCGTGTTGCGCCGCTTCGAATCCCTCGCGCATCAGAATCCGCGCATGGCGCAGGCGAAAGGCCGGATCGGGCTTCTGCTGTGCCAAATATGCGGCTTGTTCCATCGCCGCCCGGTAATCGTCCATTGCAAGAAAGAATTCGAGCCGGGCTTCCGCGGCTGCAATGGGCGCTGCAATGGTCGCAACGTAGCGCTCCAGTTCCTCATGGTTTCGTGTTGCGCCAAGGAAGCGCACATACTCCCGACGGGCGTCGGCATGATCGGGATACTTGGCGATGACAGCGTTCCACCTATCGCCCGCTTGATCGTATCGCTTCGCAGCCATGGCGCATTGCGCTGAAAGAATTTCCGCTGTCGTGGCGTCTGGCCATCTGGCCAGAATGTCGGCGAGTAAGCCCTCGAGTTCCTCGAATTCCTCACGCTTGAACAGACCTTCCGCCTTGGCGAGCATATCCATCAATTCGCCTGCCGACCCTTCGGCGTGCGCGCCGTGGCGCAAACTGGCTTTTTCAGGTTTACCCATTGCGTAAATAACCGCTCCAAGGCGAAACCCGCGCGAATCGAGCCGAAAATGTTCTTTCCGAGTTCAGGTGCTCACGCGCGATGCCAACAAATGTGCTTTGGGAATTTAGCACATAATTCTGTGTCGGGGGCCTGCCCGTGACTGCTCCATGCATCTTCATGCATCTTCGGCGCCGCTCCGAACCCGGTTCCACACCGTACTCATAAGCACTTGTGCTATCCTCAAATACAGAAAAACAAAAGAGGCCGCCCACAGTCCGTGGAAGCAATGGTACGCGTCAGCATAATTATTCCCGCTCGCAACGCTTCGGCGACTATCGATGCCACACTGCAAAGCGTGGCGGGCCAAACGTTTCAAGATTGGGAAGCGATCATCTACGATGATCTTTCGACTGACTGTACGGCCGATCTGGTCCGATCTTGGTGCGAGCGTGAGCCGCGGTTCCGGATGATTATCGGCGCCGAAGCCGCACGAGGCGTTGCCAATGCACGCAATGGCGCGGCTGAACTTGCGACAGGGTCGTGGCTCCTGTTTCTCGATGCGGATGACCTCATACGGCAGGATCACCTCTCTCTTGCCTTGTCGGCGGCTTCGCGCGAGGCGGACGCCGTCATGGTTTACGGCACAGGCGCGCGATTGACGCCGGACGGAAGGATCGGACCCCGGGAAACACCGGTTCACACCGAATATTTTCGCCATCTCGCAGCCTACAATCCCTTTTATACCCACGCGTGCCTGGTCCGGCGCGCGACTTTCGAAGAATTCGGGGGCTTCGATTCGTCGCTCCACACGTGTGAGGACTGGGACCTATGGCAACGCCTGGCGCGAGCGGGCGCGCGCTTCACGAAAATCGACGATTGCATAGCCCTCTATCGCATGCGGCCCGATTCGCTGACGCACGACGCCGATCTCGTATTCAAGAGCGCGTGCGAAGTGATCTTGCGCGGCCACGACAAGGACCCGCGCGTTCGAGAGCCCGCACCTTCGCACGCCAATGGGGTGCCACAGCAAGGGATTGGTCCAGCACTTTTGGGAATAGCAATTTGGTGTGCCGGCGAACTGATCGGAAGCGGCAAGGACGCCGTGCCATTCCTCAAGAAGATCGAGCTGGTGCCGGCCCATCACTTCAGTATCCCCGACTGCGTATCCGTCATGCAACGAGGCATTTTGAATGGCGCGTGCGCCTTGCAGGACGATTGGCCGTCTCTCTTGAGTGCGACCAGAGCCATGATCCACGACGCGTTTTCCGCCTTGAAACAACGGGGAACGATCCAACATTCCGTCTCGCAGTGTATGGAATTTCTGGAGAGTTATACGGAAAACTTGCCGCAACGAAAATTGGCAAAACGCGAACCAGACGAGTCACCTACGTCAACGAAGCCAGCGATTGGAGAAATTCGCTTTGGCGATTTCCTGCGATTGCAACCCGTCAGCACAAACTGGGGAATTGATCGCGGCACGCCCATAGATCGATTTTATATTGAATCATTTCTGGACAGACATCGTGAGGATATTCGCGGGCGCGTTCTCGAGATCGAAGACAACCGCTATACGCGACGTTTTGGAGGAGACCGCGTAGATCGCAGCGACATTCTTCACGTCGACCCATCAGAAAAGAGCGTAACGATTGTCGCTGATCTTGCTTCGGCGGACCACATCGAAACAAGCTCGTTCGACTGCATCATCCTTACGCAGACCTTGCAGATGATCTTTGACGTGTCCGCGGCTGTACGAACTCTTGAGCGCATACTCAAGCCGGGCGGGGTCTTGTTACTAACTGTTCCCGGCATCACAACCGCCGATCACGGCATGTGGCATGGCTCCTGGCTCTGGTCATTTTCCAGCGCAAGCGTCAAAGCCCTACTCAAGCAGTGGTTTCCTGAACCGGCAATCAGCATTGAAAGCCGCGGCAATGTTCTTGCGGCAACCGCGTTTCTCCTGGGTGCATCTCAGGAAGATGTTCCGGCAGTTAAGTTTCAGGTCGATGATCCCAATTATCCCGTCACCGTTCTCGCACGCGCCGTTAAGGCGAAGGAAGATGGCAGGACGATTTCTCGTACCGACGCGCAGCATTCCTCGCATGCCGCAGAAAAATTTGTCCGTAAGATACGAAACCCTGATGCCGCCTCCGTTATGGTCGTTGCTGCGCACCCCGACGACGAAGTGATTGGCGCCGGAGGTCACCTCCGTTTTTGGAAAGATCTCAGTGTTGTACGCGTCACCAATGGTGCGCCGCGCGATCCACGGTATGCAAGGGAAGCCGGATTCCCGGATCCTGAAAGTTACGTTGCGGCACGCGAGCGCGAAGCCGAAAGCGCGATGTCGATAATCGCTTTGCCAAAGGAGAGACTGATCGCGCTATCCTTCGTCGATCGCGAGACAATGTTTCACCTTGCTGATATCAGCCGGCGGCTTATGCAGCTTTTTGCACAGGTGCGCCCTGAAATCGTGGTCACGCATCCCTACGAGGGCGGACATCCCGATCACGATTCGACTTGTTTCTGCGTCCACACGGCATGCCGATTGTTGCAGGAAAGCAATCTGCCCCTCCCGGCAATCGTCGAAATGAGCTCGTATTTCGGTCGCGATGGTGTTCTCGTGAGTTCGTCATTTCTTTCGAATTGGCCTGTCGCAGAAACCTTCAAACTCGACAGGGAAAGCTACCAACAGAAGCAACAAATGTTTGCCCACTACGCATCACAAAAGGCGCTGCTTGAGCCCTTTTTGCGCGAAGTTGAATCGTTCCGCCCGTCGCCGCGGTATGACTTTGGTGTTGCGCCCCACGCGGGGCGATTATTCTACGAATATGATGAGAGCGGCACCGATGGCGCGCTCTGGCGTGCCATGGCCGAGGCCGCCATGTTTGAGCTTGGCTTTTGGAGCCCCCCGGCCCCATAAGACACAAGATAGAATCCAGAAGCGAGGCTGGCTGTTTCGGAGCGAATGTCGACTTTAGTTTTGCTGATGCAGAAGAGCCTGTGACCATTCTGTTGGCCGCAAGCAGCTCAGCCCGGACAAACGTTGGGCAACTTCGAGTTCGCGCGGGCTTAACGAATTCAGCCAACTATGTATTTTCCCTTCATCGAGTTCATGATGCGCTTCTGGCGGAGGGTGCTCTCCTACGGCGCGATAACACGACGCCCATAGACAATGATAGTTGACGGTCGGCTTCCTAACGCGCGCCAGATTGAGATCGCGGCTCTTCAGCATCGCATTAAATACACGATCGCCTATCGCCGAGAGGTTCCGCGGCATCGTCGCCCAGTAAGGAAGAACGCCAAAGGCCCCCCTTAGAAAAAAGAAGCAACTCGTGTCGACGTGACCCGCCTCTTCAGGATACGGCAGGATGGAATTATTGGAGCGCCGGAATCGACGCTGCGCAATTACACAATCGCAGTGTACGATGCCGCCCTCACACGAGGCAGCTGCATCCAGGCAAGCTTCGACGTGGTCGCTGTCGAGCCAATTGTCGGCATCAAGTAACCCGATGCCATCATACTCTTCTCCAATCGCGATTAGCGCTCCTACGCCCCGAGGCGTGTTCCCGTTATCCGCGTGAACCTTATCGAGCCTTATATGTCTCACTTGCTCGGCATCGATCCATGATTGGGGAGAGCCATCCGCTACCAACATGTGACTAGTGGCAACAGATTGGCCTCTTACACTGTCAATACAGCGCCGGAGCAACGGTCTATCTTCTTGGTGGTATGGCGTGATGATGATGTAGCGTTTTCCTGAGGCATCCATGGCTTGGGTTCTTTCGATGTGTTCTCGGGCGCTCGAGATAATAGAAAAGTGTCCGGCGCATTTACAGACGCGGCCGCAGCAGAACCTAACTTTGACGCGGGGATCGACAAAAATTCGGCAGCGCCCCGCCACCGTGATTGAGAGCCTGCAGAAGGCATCGTTGGGCTTGGATTGTTGATCGTGGTCGCCTGCCACTCTACGATGTCCATTGGCCTCAACTGCTGATCCGCAGCCAAACGCGGATTTGCGAGTACAGGACACATGTAATGCTAACGATTACATCGAAGGAACTCGACTTACGTAAGGACCATCTTTGCGCCCTTCCGTTTAGCGGAGTAACCATCAATGCGCGCGGCGAGGTGACACTGTGTTGTGTTTCTCCAGATAATCCTATCAAACGGCTTAAGGATATCCCCGATCTAACCAGTTTCTATAACGCAGCCGAAATGGAACATATAAGAACGGAAATGGAGCAAGGCCGAATAGGTCTGCTGCGGACCTGCGACTACTGTTGGAAAAGACACAGCGAAGGCCAACGGACGTTGATGACCGTCGCCAATGAATGGACCTCCTCGGCAAAGGACTTTGACGGTGACTGGGAGCTAAGAAAGCAAAGTAAGCCGAGACCGCTTCGGTTTCTGGAATACACCTGTAGCAATATCTGTAATCAAACATGCTCCACCTGCAGCAGCTTCTTTAGCTCGAAATGGAGAGATATCGAGCAACAGCTTTCAGACGACGAAAGACGAAAGTTTAATCGACAAATCAGTGAAATACAGTCGCTGGACGACGACGACATAAAGAAGATAGCTCAGGTACTGCCTGGCCTTAATCGGCTTGTCATCAAGGGCGGAGAGCCTTGGGCTGACAAGAACAATATTGTCATCCTGAATGAGGCACTTGACGTCAATCCGCGCTGCTCATTTTTGATCATCTCCAACATGCAGGCGATATCCGCATCGACCTATGAAATGTTACGGAAGGTGCGGACCAACAACGTCGAGGACTTTTGCGTGGGCGCGAGTATAGATGGAGTTGGCAAGGTCTATGATTGGATTCGCGGCGGCTCATTTGAACGGACCGTCAAGAATATGGAGAAGTATTACGAAGTAACTGGTCGTCAGATCGATCTTGTTCCGTTTACGTCTATTCAGAACTATTTTCACGTAGAGGACATAATCGATTATTTCATGGACAAAGATTATGTAAGAACGATCAACTTCACGAATATTTCCGTGTATCCGCCCTATATAAAGGTCCAAAACTTGCCGACAGTGATCTTCGACCGCCGACAGGATGAGCTGAAAAATATTTTGCCACAGTACCAGGAGCGGATGGCAAAAGCGGGCAAGACTTTGTCCTATGAGCCTATTATTCGGGATTTTCATCCGAACAATCCGTTTTCGATAAAGGAGTTGAAACTGACTATTCAGTGGATCGAGAAGATGAATGAAATTAGAGGCTTCCGATTGCAGGACCACATCAAGGAACTACAAGAATTAACGGAAATGGTGCTCCAAGATTGAAGTCGCTGAGGGAGCGCCGGGGCACCCGCAACAATCCGCAGATAAACGCCGGAAGCTGACTTCAGTCTCTCTACACACGCTGGGAGTCGTTTCTGCGAGGACCACGATCTGGCCACGGGCGCTACCTTCCAACCCAAACCTACCGACGGCTCCCATCAAGAATTCTGTGCGTTTGGTTGGGCATCCGCGGTCCCATGGAGGATATTGCGTCGCAAAAAATGCGGCGCCAATTGACCGGCGCGAGAGACGCCCCGAAGGTCCTTGCGCGCTGAGCGAAAGGGGCGGCTATGAACTTGAACAACATCTATCTTGTCTCGCAGATCGTCGCGGCGGTCCTCGTCGCGCCGACGCTTCTTTACCTCGCGCTGCAGGTTCGCCAGAACACGGCGCAACTCAAGGCGACCGCGCGCTATCAGTTCGTAGAGGCGACGGGGCAAATGAACGCCGGGATGGCGCACGTCAAGCAGGCGGCATCGGTGTTCCGGCGCGGGATCGAGAATTACGAAAGCCTCGATGCTGACGAACGTTGTCAATTCCTCTTCTTTATTGGCCAGCACATGCAGATTCACTCGGTGATGTTCGAACTCCACCAGGACGGCCATCTGACGGAATCGCAATGGCATAATGTCCGGAAGGACATTCTGACGATCGTCCGCTCCGACGGCGGGCGGCGGGTCTGGGAGGATTTCGCCAAGAAGGGGCTCGACCCAAAATACGTCGCTTTTGTCGAGCGCCTCATAGCGAGCGGGGAGGATACTTACGACATGACGGCAATCGGGGCCGAACAATAATCATTCCGGCTTCGCGCGGGTTTCGCGGGTTCTAGCGAAGCTTCACGCTACAATCGGCCAGAGCAGGACTGGGTGGCGCACCGGGCAAGATTCGAACTCGCGACCCCCAGATTCGTAGTCTGGTGCTCTATCCAGCTGAGCTACCGGTGCTTGGCCTAAAGGGGGTGCAACCTATGCATGCCCTCTTTGCTTGGCAAGCGCGTGCTGCGTGAGCCGCCCACGTCCGCGTGACACATGATGTGATGCGTCGCTCGCGCGATTTCGCCCCGTGCAATGGGTACGACGCGTGCCAACAATCCGACCGCCGCGACACGCTGTCCAACGAGACGGAGACCCCATTTCCACCCCGGATTCCGCGGTGGAATTCACCAAGTGGAAGGGGCCTGTCCCCACATCCTGCCGCTGGCCGCCCTTGCGCTCCCAAACCACCTCGTTAAGAGTAATTGTTGTGGGGGATCAAATGGTCCCAAGGCAACCACCCGGCTCCAAGTGCCCGTCAGCGCCGCCGGGAAGGAGGACCAGCATGGCGACGAAATCCGCTTCATGGGCGACCTGGAAGCCGCTGGTAGTGAGCGGCGCACTTGCGCTCGCGGGAGGCACGGCCGGATGCGGCGCCATCGACGATGCGCTGTTCAGCGGCAGCACGATGGAAGCGCCGCCGGGCGAAGCGGACGCGTTCCCCGATGCAATTGGCAGCGAAGACACCGGCGGCGCCACCTCGCAGGGCGCGTTCGCCGCGGACTCTGGTTCCACGGTCAAGCGCATCTCCATTGCGGGCGGCGAATCCACCGGCACGGCCGTGAGCCAGCAGGCGCAGCAGGTGCGCGGCACCGTGATGAGCCTCCAAGACCGCATCGAAGCCAATGGCCAGCGGTTGGCAGCTTTGCGTGCTTCTGAAGCGGCATCGGCCGCAAGCTACAACAGTTCAAAGTCAGTGATTGCCTCGCGCCTTCAGCTGGGCACCACGCGCGGCAACCCCGAGCTTGTCGCCCAATGGAACACGGCGCAAGATTCACTTGACCGCATTGCCGCCGACATCAATTCACTCAACGCGCTTGGCACCGATGTGGGTGCTGACGAAGCTTCCGCCAATTTCACGCTCAGCACCATTCGCGGTCTCTATGGCGTTTCCGGTGCGGTGGACGAAGATCACCGCCAGCTCAGTATTCTTGAGGATGAAACCAGCCAAAGCATCGTATTGCTCGAGCGCCTGCTCACCAGCGTAGGCCACGACGTGCAGCGCGCGACGTCTTACGTTGCCAACGAACGCTCCAATCTCACCGTGCTAGCCAACGCCATCAAGAATGGTGAAATCTACGGCGATGCGCTTGGGCCGTCGATGATGGCAGCGCAACCGCCGGCACCTTCACGCAATCTCAGCAGCTCGCTCGTCGGCAGCACGCCGCTCGTTGTCATCAAGTTCGACAAGCCGAACGTCGAGTATCAACAGATCCTCTACACGGCACTGGCCCAGGCGCTCGAGCGCAAGCCCGAAGCCGGCTTCCAAGTGGTCGCCGTTGCGCCCACCGCTGGCAGCGCCACTTCGCTGCAGCTCACGCAATCACAGACACAGCGCAACGCGCAGGCCGTGCTGCGCTCGATGAGCGACATGGGCGTGCCCGCGAGCCGGCTTGCGTTATCGTCCACCACCGATCCGGGCGTGCAGTCAGGCGAAGTCCGCGTTTATATGCGCTAACTCATCCGGCGCGGTGCTCGCGTAGCCAGTCCAGCGCGCGGCCCCACGCATCCTTCGCGTCTTTCTCGTTGTACGAGTCGCGATAGTCGGCCAAGAAGCCGTGCCCTGAATCGGGGAAAACATCGATCCGGCACGATGTATTGCTGGCATCCGCGAGCGTGTTGCGCATGCGTCCGATATGCTCGGCCGTGATACCGGTATCTTTTGCTCCATAAAGTCCAAGCACCGGCACTTTCAGCTTGTAAGCAATATCGACAGGATTACGTGGTTTCAGCGCGCTCGGCGTGCCTGCGAATCCGCCATACCACGCCACGGCCGCCTTCAGCTTCGGATTGTGCGCGGCATACATCCAGGTCTGCCGCCCGCCCCAACAGAAGCCGGTAACGGATAGGCGCTTGGTGTCGCCGCCCTCTTTGGCAGCGAAAGCGACCTCGTGGTCTATGTCCTGCCATACTTCGTCATCGGGGATTTTCGCGACAAGCTCCGACACCAGCTTGCCGATATCGGTATAATCAGACGCTTTGCCGTGACGCCAATAGAGTTCACCCGCAATGGCGTACCAGCCCTGCTTGGCGAAGCGCCGGCAAACGTCCTTGATCCATTCGTGCACGCCGAAGATCTCCTGGATCACCAGGATCACTGGAGGATGGGCAACACCCTTGGGCCGTGCCCGATAGGCCGGCATGTTGCCGCCCGCCGTCGGCACTTCGACCATGCCGGCGTCGAGGCCTGCGGCGTCGGTCGTAATGGCGGTTGCGGCAACAGGGCCTGCGGCGGCCGCAAAGCCCACCGCCACCGACGCCGCAGCAAAGCCACGGCGCGTGAGCGGCTTGCGCGCAATAAGCGCATCGGCTTCGTTGACCAGATCCTCAAATGCGCCTGTGTCTCTATCGTTCCGTCTATTGTCCATAATAATTCTCCAGGTTTTTTTGCAGGCCAGCATGAGGAACGCTACTCTCCCCATGGGGACGCGAAAAGACCGCTCATGAAACGATTGGCCTGCATTTTTCTTGTAGTTTTTGCCTCGCTTGCGGGGGCGGCGCATGCGCAGACCACCAAGCGCCACATGATTGTCGCGGCCGAGCCTTACGCAGCGGAGGCCGGCCTCGAAATGTTGCGCGCCGGCGGCTCGGCGGTCGACGCGGCCATCGCCGCGCAATTGGTGCTCACACTCGTCGAGCCGCAATCGTCCGGCATCGGCGGTGGCGGCTACATGATGGTGCTCGACGAGCACGGAACTCTTCACGCCTATGATGGGCGCGAGATAGCGCCGGCATCGGCCAAGCCCACCATGTTTCTCGATGCGAAGGGCAAGCCTCGGCCATTTAACGAAGTCCGGCCAGGCGGATTGTCGGTCGGTGTGCCCGGCGATATTGCGTTGCTCGCCCATGCGCACAAGGCGCACGGCAAACTTCCATGGGCGAAGCTTTTCAAGCCTGCGATCCGCCTCGCCGACAAGGGCTTCAAGGTACCACCCCGCATGGCGATGGAGTTGCGGCTGCCCGAGACGGCGGCAATCCTGGCCTTGCGCAAGTTCTTTTCGCGGCCCGATGGCGCACTGCTGGAGGCCGGCGACACCTGGCGCAATCCGGCTTACGCGAAGACGCTGCGCCAGATTGCCAAGGGCGGGGTAGACACATTCTACAAAGGCGCGATTGCCGATGCGATCATTGCCGCCGTTAAGAGCGCACCCATGAATCCAACAATGATGACGCGCGAGGATTTTGCCACCTATAGCGTCAAGGAGCGGCAACCGCTGTGCGGCGTCTACCGTCTCTATCGCGTTTGCTCGCTGCCACCTTCGACCTCGGGCGGCGTCACCATGCTGCAGGTGCTGGCGCTGCTCGAGCACTACAAATCGGACCAGTTGAAGCCGGGCACGCTTGCGACAGTCCATCTGTTTTCCGAAGTCGAGCGCCTCGCCTATGCCGATCGCGCGCGGTGGATCGGCGATCCCGATTTTGTCGCAGTGCCGCTTGCTGGTCTCCTCGACAAGGCCTATGTCGGCGCCCGCGTGAAACTCATTGATCCCGAACAGGACATGGGGCTGGCGCAGGCTGGAACGCCGCCTAACAAAATGGATTACGCGCCGCTGGCGCAGCCGCGGCCACCGGGCACGAGCCATCTCAGCGTCGTCGATGACAAGGGCGAAGTGGTCTCGCTCACCGCGTCGGTCGAGTCCGAGTACGGCTCGTTTCTCACCGCGGGCGGATTTGTCCTCAACAACGAGTTGACCGATTTCGCCTTCAGGCCCGAGGTCGACGGGCGTGCCGTTGCCAACGCGCCGGCTCCGCACAAGCGCCCGATGAGCGCCATGACGCCAACCATCGTCTTCGCGCCAGACGGCAAATTCTTTGCAGCCGTGGGCACGCCCGACGGTCCCCGCATTATCTCCTATGTGATCCAAACCGTAAGCGCGTTGATCGACGGCAAGTTGCCGATGCAAGCGGCGATCGCTCTGCCGCACCACGTCAACACCAACAGCGCCACGCTGATTGAAAAGGACACGAACCTCGAAGAAATGGTGCCGGCTCTGATGTCGATGGGCCATCAGATCACCGTGCGTCCGCTGGTGAGCGGGCTGAACGGCATCCACCGCGTGCCGGGCGGATATGAAGGTGCGGCAGACAAGCGGCGCGAAGGTGTCGCGCTGGGCGACTGATCTATCCCCGTATTCGTTTTTACGTTTTCGGCTACCCCTCCCCCTCCCCCCTGCTTTGGCCTCAACCGTACTTGCGGGATTTCCCTGGGGTTCGAGAGTGCCATCCGCGCGCGGCGCGTGCCCTGGCGCCGGACAATTAGAAAATCTGTCCACGCATTCGTTTTCGCCGGCTCGACGACTCTCCTCCCCTAAGTCAGGAACGCTTTCTCTCATCCAGAGAATATGGTGGCGCCGTTACCCTGTTGGATAAGATCCTCGTTCATTCATTCTGAGCGGGTCAGAGCTTCAGCGCGGCCAAGCCGCGAAGCGCAAGATTGGCGGCCTTCACGAGATAGACCGGCACGGGCGCAAGGAAGGCTTTCATGCGGCCCTTGGCCTCGAAGCGGGCCCGGAAAAGTTTGGTATCGAACAGGGTGCCCCAACGGGGAAGAATCCCACCCGCGAGATAGACGCCGCCATGCGCGCCCAGAGTGAGCGCAAGATTGCCTGTGACCGAACCAAGCCAGCCGGTAAACAGGGTGATGGCTTCCTTGGCGCGCGCGTCTTTGCTGCCGCGCGCTGCATCAGCGATCTCGGCTGCGCTGAGGCGTGCCTCCTTCGCGCCGTCGAGTGAAGCGAGAATGCGATAAAGATTTTCCAAGCCCTCGCCGCAGAGCACGCGCTCGGCCGAGATGTGACCGCCGCCTTTCAAGAGATAGGTGAGAACGGCAAGCTCGCGCGGGTTTGACGCGGCGAGATCCACATGGCCGCCTTCTCCGGAAAGCGGGATAAACCCGCCACGACCATCGGGTACCAAGCCGCCAACGCCAAGTCCCGTGCCGGGGCCAATGACAGCTTTCGGCGCGTCGGCGCGCGGGGCGCCGCCGCCAATCTTCATCAGCTCTCTCTCTTTCAGATGCGGAATGCCGAGTGCGGCGGCAGCGAAATCGTTGAGGATGCGCACCCGGCCTACGCCCAGCGCGCGGGCAAGCGCCTTCTCCTCCATGACCCAATCGACGTTGGTCATCTCGGCGCGGCCATCCATGACGATGCCGGCCACCGAAAATGCCGCGGCCGACGGCTTGCGCTTCTGAGCGGCAAGAAAGTGGGCGATCGCCTCTTCGAGCGAACCGAACTTGGCGGTGAGCAGCGTATCGCCGCCCGAGGCGCCGCCCGCACCCGCCCACGCGAACCGCAGATGCGTGCCGCCGATATCGCCGATCAGAATGTCGCCGTCCGTCATGGCTACAGTGTTGCACAATTGGTCGGGAGCCTCAGCCTAATGCTTTCCTCCCCCGTTGTTACGGGTGCGAATTCCAAATCGAGTTACTGAATCGTCCGATCCGGTATCTCGACGCGAAAGCAGGTGCCCTCAGCGTCGCTTTTCACCAGCGTCACGTCGCCGCCATGCGCGCGCACAAGCTCGCGCGCGATCGCCAGGCCGAGACCGGAACCGCCGGGCCGCGCGGATCCCGCAAACGGTAGAAACAAGCGCTCGCGCACGGCGGAGGGAATACCAGGGCCATTGTCGCTGACATCGATGAAGACGCGGCTGTCTTCGCGGCGCGCATCGACACGAATGGTCGCATCGCGTTCGTTACTTGCGTGGGCGTCCAGCGCCTCGCGCGCATTGCGTGTGAGGTTCAGCAGCACGCGGAAGAGATGTTCAGGATCGGCGTCGATCTCGAGTCCTTTGGGCACGCGATTGATAAACTCGATCACAGTGCCCTCGGGCATTGCTGAGGTCGCCGTCTCGTCAACCAAGGGCGACAATGGCAACCGCCGCCTCGCCGGCAAACGCTCTTCCGCCTTGCCGAATTGCAGCGTGCCGGTGGCCAGCGCGGTGGCGCGATCGAGTGCCGCGACGATGCGCGCGGTCAAACTCTGCACGGCGGGATCGCCAACCTTGGCGAGGCGGTCCGACGCCATCTGCGCCGTGGTGAGAATGTTGCGCAGATCGTGTTGGATTTTTGCCACCGCCGTGCCCAGCGAGGCCAATCGCGCCTTCTGCTGAAGATTGCCATACAGCGCACGCTGCAAATCGGAAAGTTCGCGCTGTGCCACACCGATCTCATCTGCGCGGTGGCCGGGCTCGATGATGCGGCCAGCGTCTTCCGGATTGGCGCGAAAGGACGTCATGGCGCGCGCAAGGTGCTGCATCGGCCGGACGAAGAGAAAATGCAACGTGAGGAAGATCAGCGTCGACGTTATCGCCGAAATATAGAGGGCGAGCGTGAGCGCCCGTAACGAGAATTCCGAAAGTGCGGCGCGGATCGACTTTTCGTCCGAGATGACTTCGATGTCCTGGCTCTGGCCGAGCTGGGTCGACGCCAGGATGCGGATGGTGCGTCCGGCTGGCGCGAACACGGTGCGCGCTACATCGGTCAGCGCCGTCAAGAGATCGGTGTTATGGATATCGAACGTGGCGTCGATTTTCGGGGGCTCGTCATCGATCAGGAACAGTTGCCGGTTGTCCTGTTTCTTCAGGACCACGGCGCTAACGCCCGCGCGCGCCGCCAATGACAGGCGCATGTTTTCCGAGAACTGCTCGACCGGCGTTTCGGTGAAGGGCAGGATTGCGAGCTCGGCCGCGCGCACGCGATCGACCATGAGCTGATGGTGATAGCGCGCGACTGTGGGAAAGTAGATCAGCACCGCGCTGAGCATGACGAACAGGACCGTGAGCAGCAGGATGCGCCCCGACAGGCTGTGGGCGAACAGCCGCCACGCGTCACGGCCGATAGTGTCCAGGCGAGTCGGCATGCCCCAACCGAATAGCAAATCGGCGATCCAAACTGCCCATCAGATATGGGCAGTATTGCGGCTTGGCCAAAGGGGGCAGCGTTGACAGGGCTTGCCTCGGCCCCTAGAAGCACGGCTCTTTCTTCAGGCCAAGGGCCGGTTTTTGCAGGAGATTTCGACGTGAAGCGCACCTACCAGCCGAGCCGGCTCGTCCGCAAGCGCAGGCACGGATTCCGCCACCGCATGGCGACGAAGAAGGGCCGCCAGGTGCTGGCGCGCCGCCGCGCGCGCGGCCGCAAAAGGCTGTCGGCCTGACCGACACGGCGCCTAGGGGCAGGCCCCTCCGCATGGAACGGATGAAAACACGCGCGGATTTCTTGCGCGCACAGAAGGGCCGCCGGTTCAATACGCCCGCGCTAGGTATCGAGATGTGCGCGACGCCGGTAGCGCTGGCGCGCGCGGGCCTTTTACGCGTGGGCTTCACGGCGAGTGCCAAAGTGGGTGGGGCCGTCGAGCGCAATCGCGCCAAGCGGCGCCTGCGCGAAGTTGCGCGCGCGGTCCTGCCCCTTTCAGGACGCGAGGGGCATGACTATGTTCTGATCGCGCGGACGGCCACGCTCGCGCGGCCCTTCGCGGGCCTTCTCGACGATCTCACCAAGGCTTTGGACGCGCTTAAGGGAAACAAGAATGGCTAGTTTGCGCCGCATGGGTGTGACGCTTCTGAGCGCGCCCATTCATCTCTACCGCTACGCGATTTCGCCCATGCTGCCGCGCGGCTGCCGCTTCGATCCGAGTTGTTCGACGTATGCGCTCGAGGCACTGCACCTGCATGGGCCCCTTCGCGGCACATGGCTCACTGTGGGGCGGCTTGCACGGTGCCACCCGATCGAATGGCTTGGCGGCAGCTCTGGGCTCGATCCAGTTCCACCGAAGACACGCGCATAATGGACAATCGCAATTTCATTCTGGCGCTTGTGCTGTCGGCAGCCGTCGTCTTCGGCTGGCAATACTTTGTCGGCTTTCCGCAGATGCAAGCCGAGCAGAAACACCAGGCCCAGGTCGCCGACCAGAAGAAGACAGAGACCGCGCAAGCCACTGGCGTGGGCGCCAGCATCGCGGAAGAGAAGCTGCGGCTCCCTATGGACAAGGCGCTCAAGCTCGCGCCCACGCGCATCGCCATCGATACGGTGACAGTGGATGGCTCGCTTAATCTTGCCGGCGCGCGTTTCGACAATCTGCAGCTCAAGAAATATCGCGAGACTATCGATCCGAAGAGCCCGGAGATCGTGCTATTGGGGCCTTTGGGCAGCGAACATCCCTATTACGCCGAGTTCGGCTGGATCGGGCCCGAGAGCTATTCCGCGCCGCTGCCCGGCGCAAAAACGCCATGGAAGCTCATCTCGGGCTCTACGCTCTCGCCAGGCCACGATGTTACGCTCAGCTTCGACAACGGTCAGGGCCTGGTCTTCACTCGCCGCATTTCCGTCGATGCGGATTATCTCTTCACGGTCACCGATCGGGTCGAGAACCACACCGTCGCGCCTGCGGTGCTTTATCCCTATGCGCTGGTCTCACGCCGCAATCTCGCAAAATCCACGCATTACTGGGTGCTGCACGAGGGTTTTCTCGGCATCCTCAACAATGTTCTCCAGCACCCGACCTATGACGATCTCGGCAAAGAAAACAAATCCGCGTCGTTCAGCAGCACGGGCGGCTGGCTCGGCATCACCGACAAGTATTGGATGGCGGCCGTCGTCCCACCGCAGAAAGAACAGTTCAACGCGACCTTCAGGGCCTATGACAGCGGCGACGCCAAGGCCTATCAGGCCGACTACCTTCTCAAGCCGCGCTCGGTGGCGCCGGGCGGGGCACAGGAAATCACGCACAAACTGTTCACCGGCGCCAAAGTCCTCAGCATTCTGGAAAAATACCGCGACCAGCAGGGTATCGAGCGCTTCGATTACGCCATCGATTGGGGCTGGTTCTTCTTCCTCACCAAGCCGTTCTTCCTGGCACTCGAGTTCCTGTACCGCCAGCTTGGCAATTTCGGCGTGGCCATTCTTGTCTTCACGCTGGGGCTGAAACTCCTGTTCTTCCCGTTGCAGAGCAAGAGCTATCGCTCCATGGCGCGCATGAAAAAGCTGCAGCCCGAGATGGAGCGGCTGCGCGAATTGCACAAGGACGACAAAGTTGCGCAACAACAGGCCATTCTCGAACTCTACAAGCGCGAGAAGGCCAATCCGCTGGGCGGCTGCCTGCCCATCCTGATCCAAATTCCCGTGTTCTTCTCCTTATATAAGGTGCTGATCGTCACCATCGAAATGCGGCATGCGCCGTTTTTCGGCTGGATTCAGGATCTGTCGGCGCCCGATCCGACATCCCTCTTCAATCTGTTCGGGCTCATCCAAATCACCTTGCCCAGCTTCCTGATGATTGGCGTTTGGCCGATCGTCATGGGTTTCACCATGTGGCTGCAGTCCAAACTGAACCCGCCGCCCACCGATCCCACGCAAGCCAAGATCTTCGCCTTCATGCCGTGGATTTTCATGGTGATGATGGCGGCGTTCCCCGCAGGCCTCGTGATCTATTGGACGTTCAACAACGTGCTCTCGATTACCCAGCAGATGCTGATCATGAAGCGCCAGGGCGTGCGCATCGACGCATTCGACCGGATCAAGGCAACATTCGCGGGGCTGATGAAGCGCGGCGAAAGCAGCCGCACGCCCTAGTCATGACCACGGCCAGCGTCGCAGAAGGCCGCCGCCTCTTCACAGGCGAGTGCAAATTCGTGGCGGGTGCGGCGACCGCCGCGTCCATCCCGCCAAGCCGCCTGCCCGAAATCGCCTTTGCCGGGCGCTCCAATGCCGGCAAGTCGAGCCTGTTGAACGCGCTTACGGGACGCAAGGCGCTGGCCCGCGTCTCGCAATCGCCGGGGCGCACGCGTCAGATCAATTTCTTCCGGCTCGGCGACAAGCTTATGCTTGCCGACCTGCCGGGCTATGGCTTCGCTCGCGCCTCCAGAGCCGAACAGGCGCGCTGGAGCGAACTAATTACCGACTATCTGATGAGCCGCTCGAACCTGCGCCGCGTGGCCCTGCTCATCGACGCGCGACGCGGGCTGATGGCGAGCGATCACGAGGTGATGAAGCTGCTGGACGATATGGCGGTGTCCTATCAGCTCGTGCTTACCAAGTGTGACATGCTCGGTGAGGATGCGCTTAACGACGTTGTCGCGCGCGTGGGCGACGAAGCGCGCCATCACAAGGCCGCGCATCCGGAAGTCTATGCGACCTCTGCCGTCAGCCATCGCGGCATACCCGAATTGCGAGCAAGCCTTGCGGGCCTGACCAAGCGTTGAGGCTCACCTCAAGTTTTCACCCTCCCCTTGAGGGAGGGTGAATGGCGATTGATCTGCATGGCCGGGAGCGGACGATTGGGTTATAAGCGCTGCGGGTAGAGTGAGGGCCAAGAATGAGTCTTCCGGACGAAGTCGTCCCACGCGAGCGCGACATGCGCACGCTGGCCCGTTGGCGGCAGACGTCACGCGTTCTGGTGGAGGCGCTTCCCTACATTCTCAAATACGACGGCAAGACAATCGTGGTGAAATACGGCGGCCACGCGATGGGCGAGGCCGGCATCGCCGAGCATTTCGCGCAAGACATCGTGCTGATGAAACAGACTGGCATTGATCCCGTCGTCGTTCACGGCGGCGGGCCGCAGATCGGCTCCATGCTGGGCAAACTCGGCATCAATTCCAAATTCGTCGACGGCCTGCGCGTGACCGATGCGGCCTCCATCGAAGTGGTGGAGATGGTGCTGACGGGCTCGATAAACAAGCAGATCGTCAGCGGCATCAATGCCGCTGGCGGGCGTGCCGTCGGTATCTCGGGCAAGGATGGAAACCTTGTGGTGGCGCGCAAGCTCGAACGCAAGAACGGCCAGGGGACGGTTGATCTCGGCTTCGTTGGCGAGCCCGAGCGCGTGAACCCAGCCGTGCTCAACACCATCACCAATTCCGATCTGATACCAGTGATCGCACCCATTGGCGTGGGCCCCAAAGGCGAGACCTATAATATCAATGCGGATACCGTTGCCGGCGCCGTGGCTAGCGCCACCGGGGCCGAACGCCTGATCCTGCTCACCGATGTTGAAGGCGTACTCGACCGTGAAGGCAAGCTGATCCAACATCTCACAGTCAATGAAGCACGCACGCTGATCGCTGACGGAACGATCTCGGGCGGCATGATCCCGAAGATCGAGACGGCGATCGAGGCGGTGGAGCGCGGCGTGCACGCGGCCGCCATTCTAGACGGCCGCATTCCGCATGTGTTGCTGCTGGAACTGTTCACCGAGCCTGGCGCCGGTACGTTGATCGAGGCAGGATGAGGGGCGCGGGCGTTCTCGCCCTCGTCATGATTTGCAGCGCGGCATTTTCTCTGCCCGCCAAAGCTTCCTACATCGTCTGTAACAAGACCAGCTACGTGCTCTACGCAGCCGTCGGCGCCGAAGGGCCAAAGGACGTCACCACGCACGGTTGGACGCGGGTGGCGCCGGGGATGTGCGAAACCGCTCTCAAAGGCAAGCTGACGGCGCGTGCTTATTACAGCTATGCGCGCAGCGCCAACGCTCATAACGGACCCGCGCGCGCCTGGGGCGGCGACTTCGAGCTTTGCGCTAACGCGGACAACTTTACTTTGCGCCGCGCGCGCGGCGCGGCCGCGTGCCCCGGCGAGGATTCCTTCACGCTCCCGTTCGCCGAGAGCGACACGCGGGGACAAGAAAGCTGGACCACGATCTTCACCGAGTCGGAGGCGATCCCCACCATGGAGGATGCGCAGATTGCGGGCCTGCAACGCCTGCTTGAGGATAATCGTTACAAAATCGCGGCGGGCGCGCGAAACTCCACCTCGTTGGATCAGGCATTGAACGATTTTCGCAAGCGGAAAAAACTCTCACAGCGTGCGACACCCGCACAGTTGTTCGCGGCGCTCGAGCGCGCCGCCGAAAAATCCGCTTCGCCCGAAGGCTATGCCATCTGCAACGAGACCACGGCGCCCCTGTGGACTGCCATTGCCTATCGCGCATCGGCGGCGTGGGTCTCGCGCGGCTGGTGGAAAGTGGCACCGGCGGCTTGCGCGCGGGCAACCGAGTCGCCCCTGCCGGCAACGGAGATTTTTCTTCTGGCGGAGAGGAAAAACGGCAAACGCGTCGTCAGTGGTCCAGAGATGTTCTGCATTAGTGATGCCTCGTTCGATGTGACCGGGCGCGAGCGCTGCGAATTGCGTGGGCTCAAAGAGGCAGGCTTTGCCGCAACGCGCGCCGCCTCTCGCCGCGGCTACACGGCGCGCATCGGCGATGGTGGCCTGATCGCCTTCAAGCCCTCAATCAAGGAGTGACCTTGCCATGGCGTCGGCCCTACCCCATCTTCCGCCGCCATGAACGATGCCGAGCTTCAGCGCCAGGTCGACGCCGCGTGGGAAACGCGCGAGCAATTGTCCCCCGCGACGAAGGGGCCGGCGCGCGATGCGGTCGAGGCGGCGCTCGACGGATTGGACGCGGGCCGCCTGCGTGTCGCGGAAAAATCTGGCGGCGAGTGGCGCGTCAATCAATGGCTCAAGAAGGCGGTCCTGCTGTCGTTCCGCCTGAACGATTTCGCCGTAATTCCAGGGGGGCCTGGTGGCGCGCCATGGTGGGACAAGATCGATTCCAAATTCAAAGGCTGGGACAGGGAGCGTTTCGCCGAAGCGGGATTCCGCGCGGTGCCCGGCGCCATCGTGCGGCGCTCGGCCTTCGTGGGCCGCGGCGCCGTGCTGATGCCGTGTTTTGTGAATGCAGGCGCCTATGTCGGCGAGAACACGATGATCGACACATGGGCGACGGTGGGCAGTTGCGCACAGGTTGGCCGCAACTGCCACATCTCGGGCGGCGCCGGTATCGGCGGCGTGCTTGAGCCGCTGCAGGCGGCGCCCGTCATCGTCGAAGACAATTGTTTCGTCGGCGCGCGTGCGGAAGTGGCCGAAGGCGTCATCGTTGGCGAGGGCTCTGTTCTCGCCATGGGTGTGTTTCTGGGCGCCTCCACCAAGATCGTGGAACGCGGCGGCGGCCAGATCTCTTACGGCCGCGTGCCGCCTTATTCCGTCGTCGTGCCGGGTACGCTGCCGGCAGGCGCGGGCGCGCCTGCGCTTTATTGCGCAGTGATCGTCAAACGCGTGGACGAAAAGACCCGCGCCAAGACGTCGATCAACGAGTTGCTACGCAACTAGGAACTACTCTTTGTACAGCCAAGCGCCTGCGATCGTGGCGACGATGATCTCGATCAGGCCAACGCCTACCATCGTCAGCATCAGCTGCAGCGGGAACAGACCAACGATCGTGGGCATGGCGTCACAGAACACGTAAGCCGTCACCCAGGTCAGCAAGGCGGCGAAGATGGCCGTCTTGACGCCGGCGCCGAAGCGCGGGCGGATGGCGGCGTAAGTCCACACAGCGACAATGCCGAGCAAGAAGCCGAGCACGTTGAACCAAATGATCTCATTTGTACCCATCGTCAGCCCGTGGGCGCTCTGAACATCTTGCCACTGGCTGGCAAGCACAATTGCGTTCAACACGTACTCGAAAATATTGATGATCAGACCGGCAAGCAGGCCGCCCATGATGACGCGGCCGATGTTGATCTTGGACATGCTGCCCTCCCCAGGGATCAATGAGGGCGATCCTGCCATGGGCCTGGGTCTAAGGCCATCGCCTTTAACAGGCGAACACGCAATAATGGTGCCTTCCAGCGGGAGCGGCAGATGGACCTCAAACACTACCTGTTCGGCTTTCACGGCCGCGCGACGCGTGGCGAGTGGTGGCTCTTTGTTCTGATTTTCTTCCTCTACAACTTCATCGTCACGGCGCTGTCCGTATACATCTTCGGATTCCTTGGGCTGCTCATTGGTTGGGTGCTGATGCTCGTGCTGCTGTGGCCCGCGCTCGCTATCAGCGAGCGGCGGCTGCATGATCGCGGCAAGAGCGGCTGGTGGCTGCTGCTGTTCTATCTGACCCCGATGCTCCTGAGCGCGCTAAAACTCTGGCTTACCGGCGAGATGGGCGTTCACGGCTATAAAAACCCGACGGCGGTCGCGACTGTAATCTCGCTCGCATCTTTCGCCATTACCTTGTGGGGCCTGATCGAACTGGGCGTGCTGCCGGGCCAGCACGGCGACAACAAATACGGGCCCGACCGACGCAGCCCGCCCGCGAAAACCTAGATTGGCAGCGTTTGTTGACGCGCCTTCGGGCGCCCTTCTAAATCGCCCAGCCATGCCGGCCGTCGATGCCATAGCGCTTACCCAAGCCCTGATCCGTTGTCCCTCGGTGACACCGGAAGACGCGGGCGTGTTGGGCGTTTTGGAAGCGGCACTGAAGCCGCTGGGATTCAAATGCGAGCGCTTGCGCTTCGAGACGCCGGGCGCGGCGCCCACGGAAAATCTCTACGCGCGGCTTGGCACGGTGCGGCCAAATTTCTGTTTCGCCGGACACACAGATGTCGTGCCGCCCGGCGACCGCGCCCTGTGGAAGCACGATCCGTTTGGCGCCGAACGCGCCGACGGTATTTTGTATGGCCGTGGCGCCGCAGACATGAAAAGCGGCGTAGCTGCCTTCATCGCTGCAGCCGCCAATCATGTGAAAGCGCGAGGCGTCCCCAAAGGCTCTATCAGTCTTCTCATCACCAATGACGAAGAAGGCCCCGGCACCAACGGCACGGCGAAGGTGCTGGACTGGCTGCGCACGAAAAAGGAACCAATCGATCATTGCATCGTTGGCGAGCCGACGGGGGCCAAGACCGCGGGCGACACGATCAAGATCGGGCGGCGCGGCAGCATGAATTGCCGCGTGAGCGTGCGCGGCGTACAGGGCCACTCCGCCTATCCGCAAGGGGCGATCAATCCCATTCCGATCATGGCGGAGTTTGTAGGGCGCGTTTCCACCCTAACGCTCGACACCGGCACCGAGCACTTCGAGCCATCGACCATCGCCTTCACGTCCCTCGACGTCGGCAATGCCGCGACCAATGTGATTCCGGCCGTGGCGCGCGCGGCCTTCAACATTCGCTACAACGATCTCCATACGCCGGACAGCCTGTTGCGAAAAATCGAAACCATCGCGCACGAGGTGGGACGCGCCATGGGCGGCGAGATCGGCATCGAGGTGATTTCGCGCGGCGAAGTCTTTCTCACCGCGCCTGGGCCATTCACAGAGCTGTTGCGCCTTGCCGTAAGCAGCGCCACGGGTGCGAGCCCACAATTCTCAACCAGCGGCGGCACGTCGGATGCACGCTACATCAGGAGCTATTGCCCCGTGGCCGAGCTTGGCCTGCACAGCCGCACCGCGCACAAGGCGGATGAATGCGTGGCGGTGAGCGAGATTGAAAAGCTCACGCGCATTTATGAAGCCGTGTTGGGGCTTTACTTCAGCAAGCCGCCCAAATGACTTCGCCTGCGCGGTCCATTGGCGTGTTCGATTCCGGCATGGGCGGGCTCACCGTCATGCGCGCGCTGATGGCGCGGCTGCCGCGTGAGAGTTTTGTCTATCTCGGCGACACGGCGCGGCTGCCCTATGGCACCAAGAGCGGCGACACGGTCACGCGCTACGCCGTGCAATGCGCGCGCGCCCTCGCCGCGCATGACATCAAGCTGCTGGTGGTCGCCTGCAATACCGCATCGGCCGTGGCGTTGCCGGCCCTGTCCAAGGCATTGGCGCCCATCCCTGTGCTGGGCGTGGTGGAACCCGGCGCCGAGGCCGCGGTGGCGGCAGCACCTTCGGGCCGCATCGCCGTAATCGCCACTGAGGGCACGGTGAAAGGCGGCGCGTACGAGCGAGCGATCCGCGCGAGGAACCCGAAGGCACAGGTCAAACAGATGCCTTGCCCGCTGTTCGTGCCACTAGCCGAGGAAGGCTTGACCGATGGACCGATCGTGGAACTGGTGGCGCGGCGATACCTTGAGCCGATATTTGGCGCGAAGGAGCGGCCCGAATGCCTCGTGCTCGGCTGCACGCACTTCCCGCCGCTGGCGCCCGTCATCGCCAAAACCATTGGGCGCGGTGTGACGCTGGTGGATAGTGCGGAGACAACGGCGCTTGCCGTTGAGCGCCTGCTCAAAGAACGCAAGCTTGCACGAACCGATGGCTCCGCGTCGCCGGTTGTATTTCTCGCCACCGATGCGCCGGAACGGTTCGCGCGCGTGGGCCAGATATTCCTCGGCAAACAGATCGCGCCAGCGAGAGTCGAGTTGGTCGACCTTCAATCCATTTCCTAGTCATCGCCCGCTTCATGCGGGCGATCCATTTGAACGTTTCAAATGGATTGCCCGGACGAGCCGGGCAATGACGACACTATTAATAATCCACCTTAATCAGCGTCAGTCCTTCAGGTGGCGCGACGGGGCCGCACGCCGAGCGATCACGCGCTTCGAGCGCCTTCGCCACATCCCTCGCCGTCCACTTGCCTTCGCCGACGAGCTTCAGCGTGCCCACCATCGAGCGCACCTGATGATGCAGGAAGGAACGGGCGCGCGCGTAAATGACGATCTCTTCGCCGTGGCGCGCGACATCGAGGCGGTCCAGCGTCTTCACCGGCGACTTCGCCTGGCACATGACCGAGCGGAAGGTGGTGAAATCATGTTGGCCGACAAGAGCCTGCGCCGCCTTGTGCATGGCATCGGCATCGAGCGCGTGCATCACGTGCCAGACATGGCCCGCATCGAGCGCCGGCGGCGCGCGGCGATTGAGGATGCGATATTCGTAATGACGCCCGGTGGCGGAAAACCGCGCATGGAAATCGGGTGCGGCTACGCTTGCCTCTATCACCGATACGGGCGCGGGGCGCAGATGCGCGTTCAACGCGTCGCGCACGGTCTCGGGCGGAAATTCCTTGGCGAGATCGAAATGCGCCACCTGCCCGCGCGCATGCACGCCGGCATCGGTACGGCCCGCGCCCGTCACGGTCACGCGCTCGGCCGAAAGCTTGAAGATCGCCTCTTCGAGCGCTGCCTGCACTGACGGCTGACCTTCCTGCCGCTGCCAGCCGGCAAACGGCCCGCCGTCATATTCGACCATGAGCTTATAACGAAGCATTCTTGCGCCCGAAAAGCAGTCGAACCTACACTAAGGCCGACAGTCTCTAGTTGCGATTACATTTCTAACAGCATTCCAAAATGGTTTTGGGGCGTGAAATGGAACTAATCGTACTTATTGCTATTGTTGGTGGCCTCTGGCTCGCCATTTCAGCATTGATGCGAGCAGAAAAGCGAAAGCGGCTTCTCGCTAAATATGGTGACCCGGAAATTGTGCGCCAAATTATGGACCGCACTATTTGGCAGGGAGAAACTAAAGAACAATTGGTCGACTCGCTTGGATCACCAGTCGATATAGACACAAAGGTTTTGAAAGCGAAGATCAGAGAAACGTGGAAATATTATCGAACGGGAAAAAATAGATTCAACCTTCGCGTAATTTTGGAGGACAGCATCGTAGTAGGTTGGGACAAAAAGGGCTAAATCTTCGGGTTAGTTCACTTTAGCGCAAACCCCCGCATGAACGCGGCGGCATCCATCGGAGCCTTGCCTGCGCGCTGCACATTCACGAGCTTTAGCGCGCCTTCGCCGCAGGCAATCGTCAATCCGTTCAGAATTTCCCCGGGCGCGCCTTTGCCGGAAACTGGTTCGGCATAAAGCACCTTGATGCGTTCGCCCCCACCTTGCTTATTTGGAGCCTCGAACCACGCACCTGGTGCGGGCGACAGTCCACGCACCAGACAGTCGAGTTCGCGAGCAGATTTCTTCCAGTCGATGCGCGCCTCTTCTTTCTCGATTTTCTTGGCGTAGGTGCCCTGCTCCGGCTGCTTCTGTTCCTGCGCCATGCCGTGTTCGAGCGCGCTCAACGCGCGGCCCATCAGCCCCGCGCCGATGCGTGCGAGTTCCTCATGCAACTGACCATAGGTCTTGCGGTTCACAGCAACGCGTTCGGCCATCAGCATGGGCCCGGTATCAAGCCCTTCCTCCATGCGCATCACCGTGACACCGGTTTCCGTATCGCCCGACATGATGGCACGTTGGATAGGCGCGGCGCCGCGCCAGCGCGGCAAAAACGATGCGTGCAGATTGAAGCAACCAAGGCGCGGCGCAGCCAGGATCGCCTTGGGCAAGATCAGCCCATACGCCACCACCACCGCTGCATCCAGATTCAACGCGGCGAACGCCGCCTGTTCGTCATCGCCTTTCAACGATGCGGGCGTGCGCACTTCGATACCGGCGGTCGCCGCAAGCTTGTGCACGGGCGAGGGCTCTTCGGCGAGCCCACGCCCCTTGGGCCGGGGGGCCCGCGTGTAGACGCAAACAATGTCGTGCCCCTGCCCCATGAGCTCGGCAAGCGTGGGCACTGCGAAATCCGGCGTGCCCATGAAGGCGAGGCGCATCATCCGGCCCTCTCCCCCCGCTTCAGCTTTGCGGCCTTGCGAAGCGCGATGTTGCGCTTGAGCTTGGAGAGGTGATCGACGAACAGTTTGCCGTTGAGATGGTCGACCTCGTGCTGCAGCGCGATGGCAAGCAGTCCTTCGGCCTCCAGCGTCAGCTTTTTGCCGTGCTCGTCCAGATATTCGACCTTCACGCGCTCGTGGCGGCCGACGTCGTCCCAAATTTCGGGCACGGAGAGACAGCCTTCGTGATGATCGACCTTCTCGTGCGAGCGCCAGACGATGGAGGGGTTGATGAAATAATGCGGCTTGCTGTTCTTGCCCTTGGGGTCGATGTCGATTACCGCCACGCGCTTTGGCACCCCCACCTGAATGGCGGCTAGGCCCACGCCGTTGGCTACGTACATGGTTTCCAGCATGTCCTTCATGAAGCGGCGCAGTTCGTCGTCCACCTTCTCCACCTTCTTGGAGACAAGCTTGAGGCGCGGATCGGGCGCGGTAACGAGGGACAGAATGGCCATGCGCCCGCGGGGATAAGTGAAGGTTTCCAGGCGGTCAAGGAGACCCGAATCACCCTAAGATCGGCGTTTCCAAGAGGAATCGATGGAAATCTGGATCGCAATTCTGGCGGGGCTGGCCGTGCTCACCGGCGTGGGCTGCATGGTCGTTCTGTTGACGCGGCTGCGCGCCCCGGATGGCGCGGTCGAGGCGCGGCTGCGCGAGCTGTCGGCCGCGCAAAGCCAGATCGAGGGGCGTTTCGCGCAGGCCATCGACGTCCAGTCCAAAGGCCAGAGCGATCTCATCCGGACGCTGGCCGAGCGCATGGAGGCGCTGGACAAAAGATTGGGCGAGGGGCTGAAGGACACGGCGACAAAAACCGCCGAAACTTTGGGTGGGCTGCAAGCGCGGCTCACCATCATTGATGAGGCGCAGAAGAACCTGACCAATCTTTCCGATCAGGTTGTGAGCCTGCAGCAGATTTTCTCCGACAAGCAATCGCGTGGTGCCTACGGCCAGGGCAATATGGAGACTATCATCCGCGACGCGTTACCGGTGGGCCTCTATGAATTCCAGGCCACGCTTTCAAATCGCAGCCGTCCCGATTGCATCATCCGCCTGCCAAATTCGCGCACGGCATTCGTGATCGATGCGAAGTTTCCGCTTGAGTGTTTCACTGCGTTGAAGGCGGCATCGAACGACACCGAACGGCGCGAGGCGATAGCGCGCGTGAAAACCGACGTGATGAAGCATGTGAAAAGCATCGCCGAGAAATATCTGTTGCCTGGCGAGACGCAGGATCCGGCACTGATGTTCGTACCGTCAGAATCGATTTATGCTGAGTTGCACGACTCTTTCCCTGAGCTGATCCAGCAAGCGCACAAGACCCGCGTCGTCGTCGTGTCACCGAATATCCTTCTGCTCGCGATCAATACGGTGCAAACCGTGCTCAAAGACGCGCGGATGCGCGAGCAGGCCAATCTCATTCAGCGCGAAGTGGGGCTGCTGTTGAACGACGTCCGCCTGCTCCAAGAACGTGCCGAAAAGATGCAACGTCATTTCGGCCAGACCGAAAGCGACGTGAAGGATATTCTGACCTCGACCGAGCGCATCGCGCGACGCGGCGAGAACATCGGCCGCGTGGAATTGCCGAAGGCCGAGCCCGCGCCTGCGCCGCCGCTACCGCAGCAGGAAAGGCTGATTAACTGAAGGGCCGGCGGGCCTTGAAGGCGGCCGAGAGCGTGCCCTCGTCGAGATAATCGAGTTCGCCGCCCACCGGCACGCCATGTGCGAGGCGCGTGATCTTCACGCCCAAGGGTTCCAGCGCATCCATCAGATAATGTGCCGTGGTCTGGCCCTCGACAGTCGCGTTCATGGCCAAGATGACTTCTGCCACGCCGCCCGCGCGAATGCGGGTGAGCAGCGCCGGAAGGTTGAGGCGCTCGGGCGTCACACCATCGAGCGCCGACAGCGCGCCGCCCAGCACGTGATAGCGGCCCTTGAACACACCAGCGCGCTCCAGCGCCCAGAGGTCCGCCACGTCCTCCACCACGCAGATGACGGCCTGATCGCGGCGCGTATCGCGGCAGATCGTGCACGGGTTCTGCGTATCGAGATTGCCGCAGGTGTCGCAGGTCTTGATGGCAGCGGCGGCCTCGGCCATGGCGGTAGCCAATGGATCGAGCAGCCCCTCGCGCTTCTTCAAAAGTGTCAGCGCCGCGCGGCGGGCCGAGCGCGGGCCCAGCCCCGGCAATTTGGCCAGAAGCTGGATCAGACGCTCGATCTCAGGTCCTGCGGGGGCGGACGACATTACTGCACCATTGTCATTCCCGGCCGAGCAACGCGAGAGCGTTGCGAGGGGAAGGGAACCCAGGTGGAAAGAATAAGCCGGATACTACCACCTGGGTCCCCTTCCCTCGCGCGAACACTGGTTCGCGCTCGCCGGGGATGACAATGTGGCTCTCATTCCTTTTCGTCTTCCTCCGCCGCCGCCGCCGGTGCGTCATCCATCTTCTCCCGCACGGCCACGATCTCGGCGCCTGGGAAGGTGTCCAGCACCGCGCGCACGAAGGGCTCGTTGGCGATGGCCTCGCGCTTGGCGCGTTCGGCTGCGGCGCGCGTTTCGGCGATGGTGGGTGCACCACCTTCGCTGGCAACCGTCACGATCCAGCGCTCGCCAGTCCAGTCTCGCAGTTTGAGTGCGAGGTCCTGAGCGAGCGTGCGCGAGGCGCGCGGCCCGGGGCGGAACTCGATGCGCCCGCGCTCGAGCGAAACCAGGTGCACGTCGTTCTCAAGCTGCACCTTCAGCACGGCCGCGCCCTTGGCGCCAGCAAGTGTGACCACGTCTTCCAGCGAATTGAGCTCGACTGTCGGCGCGGGCCGCATACTCGTACGTGGGGCGATTTCTTGCGCGGGCAGTGCAGACGTCATGGCGCCGGAAGGCGATCCCGCCTGCATGCGCGGGCCGCCGCCCGATGGCGACGGTGCGCGAGGTTGCGGTTGCGGCGCATCGTTGTCCAGAAGCCCGCGCACGAGTTTTTCGGTGGGCGGCAGGTCAGCCGCATATACCAGGCGGATCAGCGCCATCTCGGCCGCTGCAATCGGATTGCCCGCATCGCGCACCTCGAACAGGCTCTTGAGCAGCATCTGCCAGGCGCGCGTCAGCGTGGGCACGGAGAGCTTGGCTGCGATTGCGGCCGCGCGGGCAGCTTCTTTGCTTCCGCCTTCGAAGAAGCCTTCGGCGCCTGGCGCCACTTTCACCCGGGTGAGGAAATGCGTTGTCTCCAACAAATCCTGCATGACTGCGAGCGGATCGGCGCCACGATCGTAAAGCTCTTTCAGCTCGGAAAGCGCTTCGGCGATTTTCCCCGCCAGCACCTGCTCGAAGAGATCGAGAATGCGCCCGCGATCGGCTAAACCCAGCATGGCGCGCACAGAGTCGGCGGTGATCTTGCCTTGCCCTTCGCTGGCCGCGTGGGCAATGGCCTGATCGAGAAGCGATTGCGCGTCGCGCACAGAGCCTTCGGCCGCGCGCGCAATCGAGGCCAGCGCGGCCTCCTCGATCTCCGCCTTTTCCTTCTTGGCGATGTCGGCCAGATGCGCGATCAGCTCTTCCGCCTCGACGCGCCTGAGATCGAAACGCTGGCAGCGCGACAGCACCGTCACCGGCACCTTGCGGATCTCGGTGGTGGCGAAAATGAATTTCACATGCGGCGGCGGCTCTTCCAGCGTCTTGAGCAGACCGTTGAAAGCCTGCTTCGACAGCATGTGCACTTCGTCGATGATGTAAACCTTGTAGCGCGCTGATGCTGGCGCATAGCGCACGCCCTCGATGATCTCGCGGATGTCGTCGATGCCGGTGCGGCTGGCCGCATCCATTTCCTGCACGTCCATGTGGCGAGATTCCGCGATCGCCGCACAGGGATCGCATTGCCCGCAAGGATCGATGGTAGGTGCGTTCCGCGCGCCGTCCGGGCCGATGCAGTTGAGCCCGCGGGCAATAATGCGCGCGGTCGTCGTCTTGCCGACACCGCGCATACCCGTCAGCATGAAGGCGTGCGCGATACGCCCGCTCGCGAAGGCGTTACGCAGCGTGCGCACCATCGCCTCCTGGCCGATGAGCTGCGAAAAATCCATCGGCCGGTACTTGCGCGCGAGCACGCGATATGGCTCGGCGGAACCCGGTGTCAGTCCCAATGATCGATCGTTCTGGTCCATGAGCAGAAACTATAACAAGTCGCGCCGCCAAGTTGCGCGGAATCGTGTGGGTATTTTGGAAAGGTGAGAGCCCGGCCACGACCCAGAGCGGATTCGTTACGGCTGCTTCCTTCCGGACCTGACCGGGTTCGCGAAAGCTCCGTCCGCAACCGGACTCCCGGAACGGAGATTAGAGCTAGCTGGAGAATTTTGCGAGTGGGCGGATTCGTTGCGGCGCTCGCGCGGCAACCGCGCTGTCGCGCGCTTGCTCTCCGCGCTCGCCCTTCCGGACCTGACCGGGTTCGCGAAAGCTCTGCCCGCGACCGGACTCCCAAGATGGATATAGGCCCTAGGGCCCGCGAATGCGAGTGCTTAAGCGGCCGCCTGTTCGGCCTCGACGAGACGCGCAACTGGAATTGTTGCGGTGACAGTGGTGCCCACGGCGACAGTGCTGACCAACTCGAGTCTGCCGCCATGCAGTTCCATGAGCTGCTTCGCCAAAGGCAGGCCCAATCCTACGCCCTCATATTTGCGCGAAAGGCGGCCATCGACCTGGCCGAAACGCTCCAGCGCCTTGGGGATGTCTTCGGCGGCTATGCCAATGCCGGTATCGGTAACGGAAATCGCTAGACCTTCGGGCTGCAAGCTCGCGTTCATGTAGATGCTGCCACCGGCGGGCGTGAACTTGAGTGAGTTGCTCAGGAGATTGACCAACACCTGGCGAATGCGATCGCGATCAGCACGGACCCGTGGGAGTGGCGCTGCGATGTGGATGCTGAGCGTCATGTCGGCGTCTGCCATATCGCCCTCTAACATGCCCGTCACGTCTTCCACGACATCGGCAATGTCGAATACGCTGTCGATCAATTTTGCGTCGCCCGTGTCGAGGCGCGAGAAGTCCAGAACCTTGTTGATGAGAGAAAGCAGATGGGCGCCGCTCCTCGAGATATCGCCAATATACTCGCGATAGCGCGCGGGGAGCGCGCCATGCGCTTCGCGCGCGATGACTTCCGAGAAACCCAAAATGGCGTTCAAGGGTGTGCGCAGCTCATGACTCATGACGGCCAAGAATTGAGACTTCACTCTGTTCGCCGCATCGGCCGACGCCAGTGCGGTAGTCAGGTTGGCGAACGTTTCTTCCAGACGGCGTTTCGTTGCCTCCAGTTCATGGATGTAGGCATGCAAGCGTTGTGCTTCATCGACGGCGCGGCGGCCCAGATGGTTGTCGACAGCCGCGCCCGTGAGACCGAGTGCAACGATAAGGATCGCGCCGGCGGCCACGGCAAGGGCGAGCGTGGTCGGATCCAGCAGGGCCCCCGCCACAACAATCGTCGGATCCGGCACGTAGGTGACGGCCGCCATGGCCGTGAAGTGCATGCCAACGATGGCGAGTGTGAACAACAACGCGCCGATAGCGTAGAAGTGGAGCTTGTCGCCGCGCAGCGCAAAGCGCATGGCGAGCGCGGTCAGCACGATGCCGATAAGGACGGATGCCGTAACGTAATTCACATCCCAGACCGCGGCGGCGGGCACGCGCACCGCCCACATACCGACATAATGCATAGCTCCTATTGCCAGACCTGTAAGCGCCCCACCCCACATGGCTAAACCTGGCTTGAATGCGAGCGCGAAACCCGTGCCGCACAGAACGGCGGCGATGAATACCGATAGAGCGGTCAGGCCAATGTCGTAGCCCACGGGAATGCCGGGCTGAAACGCCAGCATGGCCACGAAATGCGTGCCCCAGATGCCGCACCCCGCGACCACACCAGCCGCTGCGAGCCAGAACATGCGCGTGCGCCCGTCGGATGCACAGGCGCGCGCGATCATGCTCATCGCCGTGATGCAGGCGAAGAGGCAAAGCAATCCGGCTAGGACAACAAGCCGCACATCGTGCTGCTGTGTAATGCAACCGATGACCCGAAACATGCGAAGAAGATGGCGGTGCGTAGTAAACACGGCGCTAACCCAAATGAAAAACAGCGCAATATCGTTGATGAACCGCGCAACGAATTCAGATTTTGTTAGGTATGAATTTAATGCGAAGCGCCGCGCCTATTTGAGGAGCGCACGCGCCTCTTCGAGATCTTCCAGCGTATCCACGCTCATCGGTCTGTCCTTCACACGGACGACAGCGATCGTCATGCCCGCTTCCAGCGCCCGCAACTGCTCGAGCTTCTCCCGTTTCTCAAGCACCGATGGCGGCAGCGATACGAAACGCGCGAGCGCGGGCCGGGTGTACGAATAGATGCCGATGTGATGGAAGTAGGGCCCATCGCCCGCCGGCACCGGATTGCGGCTGAAATAGAGGGCGCGGCCGCGGTCGGGATTGTCTGGCCGCCAGGCCACCACAACTTTCACGGCGTTGGGGTTCGCGACGCCTGACGTTTCCAGCTCATTGGCCAGCGTCGCCATGTCGGTGCCAGCGGAGCATAGGACGTTCATCACAGACAGTAGGATGCTGGGTTCGAAGATCGGGATGTCACCCTGCATGTTGATGACCGCATCGTACGTCTCTTTCGCATCGATCTGCCGCAGCGCTGCGTGAACGCGATCAGTTCCAGAAGACAGATCCGAATCGGTGAGCACAGCATTGCCGCCCGCGTCTTGAATCACCTTGGCGATTTTCTTTTCCGCCGCCGCCACGACCACCGGTCCCACATCGGCGCGCACCGCTTCGTGCCAGACGCGGACGATCATCGGCACGCCGCCGATATCGGCGAGCGGCTTGCCGGGCAGTCGCGTCGAGCCCATGCGGGCGGGAATGACCACAATCGGGTTCACTGTCTCTCCTCAATATTCGCAGGCGGCAGTCACAAATGCGACGCTTCGCCGCAATGACGGTTAAGGCTCTCCCGGTAATGTCGCGCCGTCTCGGGCACCCCGATCCTTCCTCGCGGGCGCACCTTCCCCGGAGCCAAGCTGATGGATTCCTTCGAGTGGAACAAGATCATTGGCGCCGTGCTGGCGACCGCCCTCTTCATCATGGTGGTCAAGATCGCGAGCGAAGCCATATTCCACGTGCCGAAACCGGCCAAGCCAGGCTACGACGTGCCGGGCGTCGAAGAGACGCAAACGGCCGAAGTGAGCAAGCCGGCGGAGGAAACGCTGCCCGATTTCGCCACCGTCATCCCCGCAGCCGACCAGGCGCACGGCCAGCAGGTCGCGCAGCGCTGCACGCAATGCCATGACTGGGCGAAGGGCGGTCCCAACCGCATAGGACCGAACCTCTACGGCATTATCGGCCGCGTGCGCGGCACACATGAAGGATTCAATTTCTCCGCCGCGATGAAGAATAAGGGGGGTGAGTGGAGCTATGTCGATCTCTTCCACTACCTCAAATCGCCCGGCACGTTTATTCCCGGCAACAAGATGGCGTTTGCCGGATTGCCAAAGGCGCAGGATCGCATCGACTTGATTGCCTTCATGCGCACCTGGGCGGACTCGCCGCCGCCATTGCCGCCACCAGCGCCGGCCGCTCCTACTGGTGAGGAGGCGGGCGGGCAAACACCGCCGGCAGGCAATCAGCCGACGCCTGCACCTACTCCACACTAAATACGTTTGATGGACGTGATCGGGCGCGCAAGGCGCGCGGCGGCATCGCGCAGCGCCTCGACTTCGACTTTCATGTGAAAACCGTTGGCGTGGAGAAGCCGCGTGGCATCGAGCATCACGCCGACATGCTCGTTCCAGAATAGAATATCACCGCGTTTGAGGCCGGAAAAATCCTGTTCGATCGATACAGGCGTTCCGAGCACGGCTTCCATCATGTCGGCATCGCGCGGGCTCTTGATGCCGCCCGCTTCGAGCGCAAGCTGAATGAGGCCCGAGCAGTCGAGGCCATCCACCGTCTTGCCGCCCCAGAGATAGGGAACGCCCATAAAGCGCTCGGCCACCGCGACCCAATCGGGTGCGCGCGATGCGATGGAGACGAGGTGCCCCGCGAAGACATAGAGATTATCGGCAATCTTCGCATAGCGATCCTCTTCGGCCAGCACGCAGACTTTCGCGTTCATGGGCAGAAAATCCACCGCGCCGCGTTTCACGTCCGGCGCTGATTGAAGCGGCGTCTTGAACACGTCCACGCGATGCGTTGGCGCGGGCCCAGGCGAGGCGAATTCGCTGCTCCGCGCATGACCCACATATGAATCGAGCGCGCACTGGCCCCAGACCCAGCCATTCTTCTCCTCATAGACAGTCAACATCTCGCCGAAGAGAACTTCCGTATGGAGCTGCGCATCGAACGACGGCGCATCGCGCAGCGCAACGTTCCCTCGAATGGCCTGCTTGATTTTGCCTTCGGCGAAGCGCGCGGCTTCGACCTTGCCCATCAGATATGCGGCGGCAAGATCAGGCCGCGCGGGCGTCAGCCGCGGATCGAATGCACTCATGCGCGGCCGCCGTAGCGCTCCACGAGCAGCGCATAGAGCGCGCGGATGATGTTGGCTTCCGCACCCTTCTTGCGGCCGGGCTTGGGCCGGTCGATCCAGGCGGGAATATCGAAATGCGCCCAACTTTTTGTTTCGGTGATGAAGCGATTCAGGAACAAAGCCGCCGTGATCGCGCCAGCGAGACCATATTCGGGTGCGTTATTGAGATCGGCTACTGGGCTTTCAATCGCGGATTCATAAGAGCGCCACAACGGCAAGCGCCACATGGGGTCGTGTTCGGCTGTTGCGTGGCGCGCGAGATCGGTGGCGAGCTTTTCGTCGTCGGTGAAGAACGGCGGCAGCTCCATACCGGTGGCCGCGCGCGCGGCACCCGTAAGTGTGGCAATGCAAAGCAGCAGGTCGGGCTTTTCGCTGTCGGCCTCGGTGAGCGCATCTGCCAATACGAGGCGCCCCTCGGCATCTGTGTTGCCGATTTCGACCGTCAGCCCCTTGCGGCTTTTCAGCACGTCCCCCGGGCGATAGGCCGAACCCGATACGCTGTTCTCAACTGCCGGCACCAGCACCCGCAGGCGCATCGGCAATTTCGCATCCATAATCATCTGTGCGAGCGCAATCACGCTGGCGCCGCCGCCCATATCTTTTTTCATGGTCAGCATGCCGGAAGCATTCTTGAGATCGAGCCCGCCTGAATCGAAGCAGACGCCCTTCCCCACGAGCGTCACTTTCGGATGCGAGTCTGCTCCCCATTTGAGATCGATCAACCTGGGCTCGCGTGCGCTCGCGCGCCCCACGGCGTGCACGAGCGGATAATTCGCGGCAAGTAGCGCATCGCCGGTGGTGACGCTGACCTTCGCGCCGTGCGCTTCGGCCACTTTGCGCGCCGCAGCCTCGAGCTCCGCCGGTCCCATGTCGTTCGACGGCGTGTTGACGAGGTCGCGCGCGAGGAAAACACCTTCGGCCACGCGAGAGACCGCCTCTCCGTCGACGCCCTTGGGCAGGACGAGGCGCGGGTGACCGTTGTTGGCCCTCCCGCGATAGCGATCGAAACTGTAGGTGCCGAGCGCCCAAGCCAGTGCGGTGTACTTGCCACCGAATTGCTGCGGCACGTCGCCAATCGCGTAGTCACCCACAGGCAGACGTTCGGAAAACAAAGCCAGCGCGAGCGGATCGCGGCCCACGCCTAAACCAAGTACGCAGGCGGCGATGCTGCCTTTGGCATCCGGCACCAGCACAAGCTCGTTCTCCTTGGCACGGAAGCCCACCGATTTGAGCCAGCGCGCTTCGCCGGCCGCGCGCGCAGCAAGAAAGGCTTCAAGATCGTTCGTCATCACCGCGTGCAGCGGAATGGGATTGGTGGCGGATGTGGCAAAGACGCTGAGCATTGTCTGGCCTCGTTGGAAGCGGCCGTTATAGCGTGGCGGCCCTCATCCTTCGAGACGCCTTTCGCCTCACCCTTCGAGACGCTGTGCTCCTCAGGATGAGGCGTGTTGCTTACGACGGCTTGCGCGCGGGCGGGGGCTTCGGCTCTTTGGCGAGCACACCCACTTCGCGATAGAAGCGCGCAGCGCCCGGATGCAACGGCGCTACCGTGCCCTTGGCCGCGAGATCGAGCTGGACAAAACGCTCATCCGGATTGAAGCGCTCCAGCGCCGCGCGATTGTTGCTGTTATAAAGCGCCTTCACCATCGCATAGATGACGTCGTTGCGGGCCGAAGCGTTGGCGATCCACAGCGCGCCGACGCTAACGGTTTCAACCGCGGGCGTGCCGGAATAGGCGTGCCACGGAATCTTGTCGGTGCTGAAAAAGCCGTACCTTGCAAGCAATTTCTTTCGCCCCACACCGTCGATGGCAACCAGCCGCGCCGATTTGCTGGCAATCAGTGTGTCGATCAAGTGCACGGGGGCGCCGCCAACAAAGAAAAATGCGTCGAGCTTTCCCGCCTGCATCAACTCGGCGACCTTATCGAGCGAGTCGTAATTGGGCTTGATGCTTTTTTCCGAGAGCCCATAAGCCACAAGCACTGCCTGCGCCGTGGCCAGCGTGCCGGAGCCCTTGGTCGATAGCGATACGCGTTTACCGCGAAGATCGCTCACACTAACGATGCGCGACTTCGTCGACACGACGAGATGCACGTCTTCCGGATAAAGATTTGCGATCACGCGGATGCGACGGGCCGGGCCCGTCTTCTTGAATGCGCCTTTACCGGCAACGGCCAGCGCCACCACATCGGATTGGGCAAGACCGGACTCGACATTGCCGCGCTCGACGGAAAGTACATTGGATACCGAGCCTTCGGAGGCGCGCGTGCTCACGATTAAGCCGGGCGGGCCACAAACATCCGCGGTGTCGCAACGCGCTACATGCGGCGGATGGCTGAGCAGTCCTGCCAGCATTTCGCCCAACGGGAAATATTTTCCGCTGACCGAACCCGTGGCGATCTGAAAGGCGATGCGCTGCGGCGGCGATTGAGCGAAGGGGGCGCTCGCCTCACTGGCAAGCACGGCGAGGCCCGCTGCCAGTCCGGCCATGATCCAAATCAGCCGTTTGCGGACCTGTCCCATTACCAAACCATTTCACCCGGCCTTTGCGGCCATAATTGGACGATTGGCCGCATTATCCCTGACAAGAACGACTGAAATCTGAACGCCATGCTTAAGCCTTTGTTGACGTCGGTTGGGCATCCTTAAGGCCCATTGGGGACGCGGGGTTTTGCCCTGCCTAAGGGGTCAGCAAATGAGCGTACGCAGGGCGAAATACGGAACTCCCATCGTGCTTGCCATGCTACTGGCAGGCTTCGCGGCACGCGCGGAAAACCAGAGCGAAAGCGCAGCCCAAATCGAGCGCGCGTACAAAGATGCTGTCGAACAACGCCTGGAGGGCGATCTGCGGGGTGCGGCTACAACGCTCGGCCAGCTTGTTTTGGTCGCTCCCGACAATCCGCGGATACTTGGCGAATATGGCAAGGTGCTGGTGGCACAGGGGCGCGCCGACGACGCCCTCGCATTTCTGAGGCGCTCGGCGCAGATCCAGCCTAATGACTGGACCGTATATTCGGCCATGGGCGTCGCCTTCGACCAGAAGGCCAACTACAAATCGGCCAAGATCGCCTACGACCGCGCGCTAACGCTGAAGCCCGGCGAGCCATCCATTCTCAGCAATGCCGGAGTATCGCGCATGCTGGCGGGCGACCTCGATGACGCCGAGCAGATGTTGGTCCAGGCATCGGTCGTGGGCAAAGACCCCAAGATCGCAAAGAATTTGGCGCTCGTGCGTTCGCTGAAGGCGTCCGCGCCGACACAGATCGCGAGCCCGCCCAAGGTTGCGCCGGTGAAACAGGCGAGCGTTGCGCCGGCGCCGGCAGTCGCGACGGCCAGGCCTATGCCCGCTCCAGCTCCCGTTGTGGCGGACACACAGGCAACTGCATCCGTCGTGGCGAGCACGCCTGCACCAACCAAGACGGTGGTAAGAACCTATGACGCGTTGAAGATGGATCCGACGGTGCGCATGGCGCCTATCCCGCGCGAGGAAGTTGCGGCGGAACCCGCGCCAACACCACGCGTCGCGGTTAACACGCCTGCAGTTGCAGTTAAGGCGACTGCCGCAGCGAAACCCGCTCCCCATGTTGCAGTTGATGCCCCCACTGCGAAAGCAACTGCTCCTGCGCCAGTGAAAGCTGTCGAAGCAAAGTCCACGCCCCAAGCAACTCCGCAGGCGGCACCCCACGTGCTGCCGCAAGCACCCACCACGCAAGTGGCCACGCCAGCGAAGCCAGCGCCCACGCCTGTGGCAACCGCTGCGCCTCAACCGCTGGTGAAAGTGGGCGCGCTCAAGGTTGAGAAGACAGCGGCGAAAGAATCGCCGAAGCCTGCTGCAAAGACGCCGGCCCCAGTGAAAGCGGCAGAAGCCAAGCCGGCGGCCCCCGTGCCTGCACCCGCGAAAGCAGTGCAAGCGAAGCTTGCCGCCGCGACGGCGCCTGTGAAGGCCGCGGCCAATGCTCCGGCAGCGACGGCCCCAGCCAAGCCTGCCGCGAAGGTGGCGGAGACGGCAAAAGAGCCTGCAAAGCCCGTCGTCATTACCGGCAAACCGAAGACGCCGCCGGTCGAGACCGCGATGCTGCGCCCGACCGTCACCGATGTGACGCCGGTCGCCGCCACCGCGCACAAGAACAGCGCGCCGCAGAACGACTAACCAGCTTGTGAACGCGTTCCGGCTCGCGCCCATGCATAATGGGCGCGGAGCGGGATCATGACAGCAACAGACACATCGCCTCGACACGACCGGCAAACAGCCGCGTTCATCACTTTCCTCGTCCTCGGCTGCCTGCTGTCCTGGTATCCATGGTTTCTGTTTCTCGCCGGCTATAAAGGTGACGGCGGGCCAAACCCACTCGGTCTTCTTGTCGCCGCTTTGATCGCGGCCGCCGTGGCAGGCGGTTGGCGCGGTTCCATGAGCGTGCTTCGCAGCATCATTCGCGCGCGCATGCGGCCCATTCTTTACAACGCGGCGATCTTTATTCCTATTCTCGCCGTGGCGGCGGGTCTCTTTCTCGCGCGATACCAGGGCATAGAGTTCGCATTCAAGCCGCCAGATTGGGGCGACCTGCTCGATCGCTTCATCGTTGCGTTTGCGTTTGTGGCGCTTGGTGAAGAGCCGGCTTGGCGCGGCTTTCTCCTGCCGCTGCTTCAGCGCAAATTGGCGCCGATCACAGCGACAGTGATTGTCGCTGTGATCTGGGCGGTGTGGCATGTGCCGCTGATGGGCGGCGAGTTCATCTGGCCGGTCGTACCGGCGTTTTTGGCGACGGTGTTGGGCGGCGCAATACTGCTGAGCTGGCTCTACAACGCGAGCCAGGGCAGCACCTTCGTCACGATGATTACACATGCCACCATCAACACGGTGAGCGCAGGCTACGCTTTCACGCTCATCGGACCGGAAGATTTCACGCAATTCTGGGCGCTTTACGCCGTCGTTTGGACCGCTATTGGACTGGCCGTGCTTGTGTTCACGCGTGGCCGGCTCGGCCTGCCATGAAGCGGCTCGCATTGGTGATGGCGTTTCTCATTTCGGCCGGCGCCGCCGCTGCGCCGGAAGGCCAGCCGGATCTTTCGGCGATCCCGCACCTGTCAGTCCACTACTATGACGTGAAGGGAAAAACGGCGCGCCAGGTACGCAGGCAGCTCAACACGCTCGGGCCAATCGATCCAACCGACCACGCGCGCATGGACGCGACGACACTTTGGGCTTTCAAATGGGACTGGCCGGGCCGTGGGACGGCGCGGTGCGATCTTGCATCAGCCAAAGTTGACTATCGCATCGACCTCACCCTGCCCCGCCTCGTCGTCAACGACGAAACGCCGACGGCAGTACAGCTCAAATGGAAAATCTATCTGGACGCGTTGACCGAACACGAGCTGGGGCACGTCAATTTCGTGGTGCAGCACGCGCCAGAGGTTTTGGCCGCGATCAGAGCTTCATCGTGCCTGAATGCCGATAAGGCGGCGCAGCGCGTGCTAGCCGAGATAACCCGCCACGACATCGAATACGATGAGGAAACGGATCACGGAGTGATCCAGGGCGTGCATCTGCCATAAGCTGGCGCTAAATCGCGCCCAGTGTCTTGATGACGGCCGGGCCCAGAATGACCACGAACAGGCAGGGCAGGAAGAAGACGATCATCGGCACCGTGAGCTTGGCCGGCAGCGAGTGCGCCTTGCGCTCGGCCTCGGCCATGCGCATCTCGCGGTTCTCCTGCGCGGTGACGCGCAGCGCCTGGCCCATCGGAGTGCCATACTTCTCGGACTGGATGAGCGCCGCCGCCACCGCCTTGACGCCCGAATGGCCGCAACGCTTGGCCAGATTTTCGAAAGCCTGGCGACGTTCGGGCAGATACGACATTTCGGCTGTGGCGAGGCCCAACTCTTCGGCCAGTTCGACCGAGCCCGTGCCCACTTCGGCCGCCACACGGCCGAACGCGGCTTCGATCGACATGCCCGATTCCACGCAGATCAGCATGAGATCGAGCGCATCGGGAAAGGCGCGCATGATGGAAGCCTGGCGGCGCTGAATGACGTTGCTGATGTAAAGGTCAGGCAGATAGAAGCCGAACAGCGCCGCCCCGATGGCCGCGGCAAGCTTGACAAAAAACGCCCATGGCAGCGTCGAGATGGCGTACAGATAGATAAGCGCGCCAACGAAGACGATTGGCGGCATAAGCAGCCGGAAGAACAGAAACGTCAGGAACGGCCCCTGCCCACGCTTGCCGGCGCGCGCGAGCTTCTCTTTGATGCCGGGACTTTCCAGCAGCTTCTGCAGGTTGAGATTTTCGACCGTGCCCTTGATGAAGCTGTGGGCGCCGGGCGTGCGCAGGCCCGCTTTGCGCGTGCGATCGCTGAGCTCGGCGCGCTGTTTCGCCCGCAATTCCTCGCGCCGCTCGGCCACGTATTTCATGCGCTTGCCGAGCTCGTCGCGCTTCATATAGGGCATGCCAACCGTAAGGATGGTGGCAAACGAGGCGATAAAGACGAACGCCATCACCATGAACGCGGGGTCCAGGAGATTGTTCAGCCAGCCAAGATCAACAGGATCGTTCATCGTTTCGCGCTCAGAACTTGAAACTGATCATTTTTTTCATCACCAGCATGCCGATGCCCATCCAGGTTACGCAGCCCAGCAGCATCAGATTGCCCATGTGCGAGGTGAAGAGCAGCTTGATGTATTCCGGCGTGCTCATATAGACGAGGCCCATGACAGCAGGCGGCAGCGAGCCGATGATGGCGGCCGAGGCTTTCGCTTCCGACGACATGGCGCGGATCTTCCCGTGCAGACGCTTGCGGTCGCGCAGCACGTTGGCGAGATTCGAGAGCGCTTCCGACAAATTACCGCCCGTCTTCTGCTGCACCACCATGACGATGCCGAAGAAATTCACTTCGGCCGTGGGCATACGCTCGAACATTTTCTTGAGGCCCTGCTCCATGGTGACGCCGACCTTCAGGCCGTCGACCAGGATGCGGAATTCGCCCGACACGGGCTCGGGAATTTCCGTCGACACGACTTTCAACGCTTCGTTGACCGGAAGGCCTGTCTTGACGCTGCGCACGATGATGTCGATGGCGCCAGCGAATTCTTTGGTGAATTTTCTTTCGCGCCGGCTTGTGACGAAGCGCAGCCACCAGCGCGGCAGACCGAGCCCAGCTGCGAAAATTCCCAGCAGCACCACGTACCAGACCTGGCCAAAGAAGAAGAGAGCGCTCCCGGTGACCACTGCGAAGATCGCCGACATGATGTAATAGGTCCGCGGCGTCATGGTGAGGCCGGCCATCTCAAGGCGGCGGCGCAGACTGAGGCGAACCTTTTTCTTTACTTCGGCCTGTTGCTTCTCAAGCTCCTTGAGCTTGGCCTGCATGGTCTTGCGTTGCGTAGCGCTGGCATCGGCGGCGCGCGTTGCGCGCACGCTCAGCTGCGTCTTGGTGACCGCGGCCATGCGCTTTGCCTGCTTCTCGCCTTTGGCGCCGGCGAACGCAAACGCGGCGCCCGCCAGAGCGACGGAGCCGAGAATTGCCACCATGATGTAGAGCGCGATACCGCCCATCGGCTAGCGCTCCTTAGGGTTGGGATTTGTCGAGCGCATCGGCGAGATCGCGCTCAAGCCCGAAATAGCGCGCACGATCCCAAAAGGCGGGGCGCGCAATGCCGGTGCCCACATGTTTGCCGCGGATGCGGCCGGACTCGTCTTCCCCGTCCATCTGATAGACGAGGAGATCCTGAGTGATGATGACATCGCCTTCGGTGCCGATCACTTCCGTTATGTTGGTGATGCGGCGCGTGCCGTCGCGCAGGCGCTCTGCCTGCACAATGACATCAATCGAGCCGACGATCATTTCACGCAGAGTCTTGCTGGGCAGGCTATAGCCGCCCATGGTGATCATGGATTCCAAGCGCTGCATGGCTTCGCGTGGGCTATTCGCGTGCAGCGTGCCCATCGAGCCGTCGTGGCCCGTATTCATGGCCTGCAACAGGTCGAAGGCTTCGGGTCCGCGCACCTCGCCTACGATGATGCGTTCGGGACGCATACGCAGACAGTTGCGCACGAGGTCGCGCATGGTGATCTGGCCTTGCCCTTCGAGGTTGGGCGGACGCGTTTCGAGACGCACGACGTGCGGCTGTTGCAATTGAAGCTCTGCCGCGTCTTCGCAAGTAATGACACGCTCATCCGCGTCGATGAAGGCGGTGAGCGTATTCAGAAGCGTGGTCTTGCCTGAACCTGTGCCCCCTGAAATCAGTATGTTACAACGGCAGCGGCCGATGATGCCGAGCACGCGTGCGCCTTCAGGCGTGATCGAGCCGTAGCGCACCAAATCTTCCATCTTGAGCTTGTCGCGGCGGAACTTACGAATTGTAAGCGTGGGACCATCGAGCGACAGTGGCGGCGCGATGACGTTGACGCGAGAGCCGTCGGGCAAACGCGCGTCGCATATAGGCGAGCTTTCGTCCACGCGGCGGCCAATCTGGCTGACGATACGCTGGCAGATGTTCATCAGCTGCGCGTTGTCGCGGAAGCGGACGTTGGTGAGCTGCACTTTGCCGCCCACTTCGATGAAGACGCGGCTGGCGCCGTTGACCATGATGTCGGCGATGTCGTCGCGCGCGAGAAGCGGCTCGAGCGGGCCATAACCGAGCACGTCGTTGCAGATGTCGGTGAGCAGTTGTTCCTGCTCGGCGATCGACATCACGACGGACTTGATGGAGATGATCTCGTTGACGATGTCGCGGATTTCCTCGCGCGCGGAGTCCGCGTCGAGTTGCGCGAGCTGGCCCAGATCGATCGTGTCGATCAGGGCGCCGAAGATCATCGTCTTGACCCGGTAATAGTCTTCCGAGCGGTTATCGACCGCCACCGGCACAGGCTGTGCCGGCATGGGTGTGCGGATCGCGGCGTCCGCCTTCGGCGGTGGCGCCAATTTGGCTGTGGCCGCCACCGGCTTTGCAGTGGAAGGTGACACCATCGGCGGTAACGCGGACGTTGCCGCTGCCGCGGGCGGCAGGGCGGGATCGACGCGGGCTGGCTGCGCCGCTTCCGCCTGGGCGCCGCGCTTGCCGAACATCGGTTAGCTCGCCTTCTTGGCGAGGAAGTTGGGAAGGAAGGCGAGCTTCGCCTTCTTCTCGGGCATCGGCACTGCACGGCCTGTGACAAAGCCTGCAAGCTTCTGCATGGCATCGGCCGCACGCGAATTTGGCTGCAACTCACCCAGCATCTGGCCGTTGTTGGCGGCCGTGCCGAACAGCTGCGGGTCGTAGGGAACCGTGACGCACGGATCGATGCCGATCGCTTCACCGAATTCCTTGGCGGGAATTTCGGGCCGCTTGGGCTGGCCCACCTGATTGAGCACGAGCCTGGGCGGCGTGTCGTTGGGCCGCGCATTCTTCAGAAGATCGACGAGATTCTTGCAGTTGCGCAAGGACGCGAGGTCGGGCACCGCGACGATGACGACTTCGTCTGCGGCAGCCAAAGTCTGGCGCGCCCACGGCGTCCACACATGAGGCACGTCGATGACGACGCACGGCGTGGCGCTGCGTACCTGATCGATAACGGTCTCAAAGGCGACCGCTTCTGCTTCGTAATCGCGGTCGAGCAATGCCGGTGCCGCGAATAGCGAAAGATGCTCACCGCGCTTGATAAGCAGGCGGTCCAGTAACACGTCATCTAGACGTTCGGGCGAGGCCAGCGCGTCCGCAATGCCCTGCCCCGGGTCTTCGTTGAAGTTGAGGCCCGCGGTGCCGAATGGCAGATCGAGATCAACGATCGCCGTCGAAATTTTCAAACCTTCTGCGATGCACCAGCCGACATTGTGTCCGATGGTGGATGCACCTGCGCCACCGCGAGCGGCAACGAAAGCGATGATGCGGCCAATGGGTGGCGCATCGGCGCGCAGATAGAGGCCGGAGATTGTCTCGATCATCTGCAACGGATTGACGGGCGCCACCAGATACTCGCTGATGCCGCGGCGGATCAGCTCGCGATAGAGCCGCACGTCGTTGTCGCGGCCGATGACGACAACCTTAGTCGCCTCGTCACAAACAGCCGCGAGCTTGTCGAGCTCGGTCAGTATGTCGTCGCCTTGCGCGCATGTTTCCACGATCAGCAGGTTCGGCGTGTTCTGGCCGGTGAAATGCTCGACGGCTGCCTGAACACCACCCAACTGCACCGTCATGTGCGCTTTTGACAGCCGGCGATCGCCGGCCGCGCTCTGCAGCACAGTGCCCGTATCCGGGAGCTCAAGAAATGTGGCGATCGAGATGCGCGGCACCGGGCGCTCGTGCGCCGCGGCTCTGAAATCCTGTGACGGCACCTCAGATTGGTTCGTGGTCTTCACCATAAGCCCAGCCTCACTACTTGATCACATCGGAAATCGTGGCTTTCTGCTCTGACGTCTTCGTTGCCGGCGTCGGATCGCCCTTCCGATACTTGTCGAGAACGGTCATGCGGCGCGCGGCATCGGCCGGATCTTCGCGCCGCGGGCTCGCCAGGTCGCGCGGATCGGCGACCATGGCGGCGATGTTGTGTTGCGTCGCACAGCCGAAATTCGGCGCAGGCAAGTTGGCCGATGTATCACCGTAGTTTGTCGACCAATCGCCACATGGCGAAGGATCGGCCACATAGCGCACATAGCTGAGTTCGATGCCAGGCTCCGGACTTTCGCTCGCGTTGATCATGATGCGCCACGCTGAAACGCCGAGATCGGAGAGCCTGGCGGCAAAGAAGCGGCGCGCGCTTTCATTGCCGGCAGGCACGCTAACCGACAAGGCACCGTTGCCATGTTCCAGATAATCCCGCGCAAAGGCCGTCACGCGCGCATCCATTTCCGGCGACAGCTCGCCCGTGGGAACGCGCATGCTTTGGATGCTGGGTGCGACGCGAATGGGATAAATCAGACGCTCGTCAGAAATGTTCTCCGGACCGTTGAATGGCGCCGCACAGCCCGCCAGGCCCAGCACCGCGAGGCAGGCAAAGCTGCAAACGATCATGCGGTCAGACTTCATTGCCGGTCTCCTATTCGATGATGTAGCCGGCGGCGCCCTTGGCGCCCGCTTTGGCTTGCGCACGGTCCTTGCCATAGACAGTGTTCAGGCGGCCGAAGAGGATCGTGTCGAGGTCCGTGGGTGCCACATAGCCGTCGTCGGGCATCGCGATTTTTTGCTCCTGCGTCGAATCGACCAGATATGCGGTCACCATCACGACCAGTTCCGTTTCGTGATTGGAAAAATCGCGGCTGCGGAAGAGCGCACCCAACACGGGCAAGTCCTTGACGCCTGGGAAAGCGTCTAGCACTTGCTTGGTCTGACGCTGCAGCAAGCCGCCAATCACAAGGCTTGCACCGGACGGCATTTCGACTGTCGTCTCTGCTCGTCTCACCGCCAACGATGGTATGGTGATCCCTTCAAGGGTAACGGCGCCCTCCGTCGAAAGTTCGCTGACCTCGGTCGAAATCTGCAACGAGATGCGGCCGCCACTGATGACGACCGGCGTGAAGGCGAGGCCGACGCCGAACTGCTTGAAAGTGACCACGACATTGCCGTCCTTGTCGCGCGACGAGGGCACGGGGAATTCGCCACCGGCCAAGAACTTCGCAGCCTCGCCGGAGACTGCTGTAAGGTTAGGCTCGGCCAGCGTGCGCACGAGCCCGACCTGTTCGAGTGCTTTGAACGTGCCCTCGATGTTGTTGCCCTTGGTGATATCGCCGATCTTGCCGCCTGAAGCATCGGACAAGGCGCGGCCGATCAAGCCGAACGGATTCGATGTCGACAGAAACAGAGGAACACCGCCCGGGTTCGTGATCGAAGCAAGGTCGACGCCGAGCTGCTTGGCCACCGAGCGGCTCATCTCGGAAACACGGACTTTGATCAGCACCTGCTGGCGCTGATCGATCCTGAGCATGTTGATGACTTTCTTCGGGTCCCCGGCAAAGCTCGTGGCGAGGTCCTGCGCGGCGCTGGCCTCGCGCGCACTCGAGACTGTGCCATCGAGCACGACGTTGTCGTTGAGTGCCTCGACGTTGACAGACGAGTTCGGCATGTGACGCACGATAGCCTGACCGAGATCCGCCACGTCGCGTTCGACGCGGATGTCGAGCGCGGCGATCTGCTTGCCACGAGCATCAAAGAAGAATGCGTTGGTCTGGCCGACTTTCTGGGCGATGACGAAGATGCGGCGCGGACTGCGCACGACCGCATCGACGATCGTAGGGTTGGAAACGAGAACGTCGGCCGCGTTGGTGTCGAGTTCGACGATCACGGCTTTGTCCTGCCGCATCAGCAGATGTTGCGGCCCGGAATTCGTGGTCGAGAGCTGAATAGTGCGTGACGTGTCGGCCGCGGGCGCCGCAGACGCAAACAGCATGAGAGCCGCGAGCGGCCCTACAATGCGAAGAAGAATCCTGTGCGCGCTCATTACTGCGGCCCCCCGGCCACTGTCGTGCTGCTGCGCGCGACTCCGTAGCGAATGACAGCGATAGACCCACGACGACCCCAAGACTCGTTTTCCTCCTCGAGCTTTTGGTTGGCGTTTTCGGCGAGGCCGCGCAGCGCTAACGAAAGCGTGCCTTGTGCCTGCGCGAGCGCGAGCGTCTCGGCCTGTTCGGGCGAGAGCTCCAGTGTCGCGGTGTCGCCTACGGCGCTCTGCTTACCTTTGTCCTCCTTGAACACCTGATCGATGGCGAGCACCCGAATGTCGCGGAGAACGGTTTCGACCTGGAAATTGCGGTTGCCGCCGACCTGGCGCGTCAAGATGACGTCGACACGGTCATTTGGCAGCACAAACCCGCCGGCGCCCGTCTTGGCCGAAATCGGAATGGAGATTGCACGCTTGCCCGCAGCGATCATCGCCGACATGAAGCCCGCTTGGCCGATATGCGCGATCTTGTTTTCGGTGACCGGTTCGCCGGCCACCATGGGCGCGCGCGCAACCGCGCCAGAGAGCTGGTTCACGCCATCGGGGTGCAAATCGCGTGTCACGAGTGTGGGAGACAGCGAATTTTTCGGCCAGGGCTGCCAGCGGATGTTGCTGGCGTCGAGAGCCTGGCCCGGCTCGAGATCGACAGCCGCAACCATCACATCCGTCGCCTCGAGCGGCCCTGCGGCGACGTTCGGCGTTCCACCGCCCAGCATGTTGCGCGCGAGTAGCGTGGCGGCGATGGCAGCAACAGCTGCGACGCCAAGAATTACGACGCGTCTGACGTTCATGAGCCCGCCCTCTTTAGGCGCATACGTCACCACATAACCGTTTAGGATTTGATTAATGCAAAACGGAAAAACGTATTTGCCGGCAATGCATTGACGGGATGACCAGGAAAAATGCGAGGACGGGTTGTTAGCGAATTGCTAATGGCGCAATAGCGTTCACGCACCGATTGAAACGGGCAGCGGTCGCTCAATTTTGTTGGAGAGCCGCCAAAGCAGACGGGCTGCGAAGGCGACAAGGATCAGCGACGAAAGCGGAAGGCGCGCGAGCCCTAGCGCTATCACAGTCACTGGTAGGGTCCACACCGCAATGGCCAAACGATGGTCGGTCAACGTTGAGGTCTCATGATCGCGCAGCAGAGCGATAACCCACGAGAACGCCACCATGTCGTAATTGAAGGCATATGGGGTCACCAGGAACGACGCTGTTACCAAAAGAGCGATAGACAACACAGGGTCGCGCCGCCGCTGAAACGTCCAGATTGTCGCCGCCACCGCCGCCGCGGAAATTATCCCTTGAATGATCCAGGCCCACTGCAAAGGCAACACCATGATACGCGCGTTCATGAATGGCGTAGGCATCATCATGAGGTAGGGCCCCGTGCCACCCGTCAGCGCGGCCTGCTGGACCGGAACCGCGACTGTCAAATATTGGGTCCAGATCTCGGGACCAAAAATTGCCGCGCTCGCGGCGATCAGAACGATCGTGGTTATGGCGGCCGAAACGAAGCAGCGCCAACGCGCGGTCAGAATTAGCATTAAAGGCAGGAGCAGGCCCAACTGGGGTTTGATCGTCAGCAACCCAAAAAAAACACCGGACAAAACCGGCCGGCGGTCAAGCTGCGACAGACCGCAAATCGTTAGTGCACCGGCGAAAAAACCGGTTTGCCCGGCGAACAGATTCATGATCGCAGCCGGCGCTAAGACCAGCATCAGCTGCCTGTCGGCACGCAGCTCACCTTGTCCGGCGGCCCAAAAATAGGTTGCAAATCCGACCGCGGACCAAAACGCTAGCGCGGCAAGATAAGGCATGAACGCCAACGGCCAAGTGAAGAGAAGAAGGTGCGGCGGATACGACCAATTGTGCTCGGGAAAATGCGGTCCGAAAGTGTCATGTAGCGCCGCGTTGTAGGAATGCAGATCAAACCAACGCCAAGCGTCGCCACTCACTCCGGCACGGGCGCCCATCCATGTGTTTACGAAATCTCGTCCGACCAAATAACCGAGCGAGTCGTAGGGCGGGTGGACACCCGCTAAGTAACCCGCACCGAAAATGGCAGCGAATACTGCCGTCGCGATTGTCGCCTTGAAGTAGAGGTCATTGGTGATCGACTTCGGAGTTGAAGACATCAGGCGGCCGTTGGACGTTTCGCAGCGAAGCGAGCCAGACCAAGCAAACGACACGCTAAGCGAACCTCAGCCGCCCACCAAGTGAATAAGATCGCTGTCCGGCAGCATAAACAGTGCCGCCGCAGCCAGGGCAATACCGTAGGGCACGCCCGCGTCGCGATCGACGAGGCGCAGCAGCCAGCCTTGGCCATGCAGCATGGCGGGAAGAGGTATCCTGCGGAGCGCCAGCAACGTTAGCGTGAGTCCGCCGCCCAGCAGAGATGCGTAAAGCGTGTATTCGAAGAAGGAATCCCAGCCCAGCCACAACGAAGCGGCTGCGTAAAACTTGGCATCGCCGCCACCGACATAGCCCAAGGCGAACAGCGCCATGCCCGCCGCCAGCGCAACGATCGCGGACGCTAGATGCGAGCCGATGCCGCTCAGCGTCATGCCGATGCCAGGGCCGTGGCCGGAAACGAGCACAAGAGCCGCGAAGACGAAGAAGAGCAGTACCATTATCGCGGGTAGGATGTTGGGGATCGTAAAGCTCATCAGATCCCAAGCGGCCACACCAACCAGGAGCGCTGGCAGGACCGCGATCAGGATCAGATCAATGGCAACAGCGAGCACGAGTTTCCCTCCTCACGCGCTCTTAAAGCCAACGGCCGCACGATGGCGGCCGAGGGATTGCTCCGGACTCTTGCGGGGCGCCGCTTTGTCGCAACCCCGCAAGAACCGGAACGAACAGACCTGAGTCTTACGAACCCAGGTTGGTGCTGACGTTATTGAACTTCGTGTTCAAAGCCGTGCCGACGGCATTCACGGCTGCGATAATCGCAACCGCAATGCCGGCCGCGATCAGGCCATACTCAATGGCCGTCGCGCCGGACTCATCGCGCACGAAACGAGTAATCAGATTGCGCATTTCATTCTCCGCTCGAAGTTTTCACCCAATTCGTTCGCGCGAATGCCGACCATCGGCATCTAGGCGAGAACGCAGGCATCCTAGGCAGGTTCGCTTAACAAGCGGTGAAGTGGGTTTTGGGCTTGACCGCTGTTTTGCTCCATAATGATGCAAAAAGGGGTGTTCGGACGAGCATTCTAAAAATTCGCATCACGCTTCGTTAGCTATGCTACGCGAACTCGCGCGAAAAAGTTTTGATTAAAATCGTGTCAGTGAAATGGCATCAAGGCGCGTGCGCGATGCGCTATCAGAAAGGCAAATGCTTGAAATCAGGCGCGCCTAGAGCGCGGCCAGGTTTGTGAAGGTCGTATTGAGCGCGGCACCGAGGGTGGTGACCGCCGCGATGATGGCGAGGGCAATGCCGCCTGCGATCAAAGCGTATTCGATGGCCGTCGCGCCGGAAACGCCACGGATGAGACGTGTGATCAGCTTGTTCATGGCGCGCTCCTATCGACGCAAGTCTGCAACGGCCGGTGAGACATCTCGCAGTGAAGCGTCGCAGGCCGCACTTAACAGGTCGTGAAAACGGAAATTCTGGCGCAAGATTAGGTCGCCCCATTTTGAAACATAGCCGCATGTTCGAACGTGATATTCGATGCAATCCGCTGGGGCCACGTTAGCAGCGCGCGCAATGCGTGTCCGGCATGCTTTGCGGATTGTTAAATGATCCTTGCCATGATGCCTACGATTGCGGGCAACCAATGGCGGGTATGGCGATGATGGTCGAGGTCGACATCTCATCCGATTTCGTGGACGACCTGGCGGCTCAGCCCGAAACGCCCAAAGTGTCATCGCGCTGGGAAAAATTCCGCGACACCAAAGCCTATGATCTGCTGGCGGCTCTGCCTCTGATCGCGCTTTACGCGCTGTGCGCGATGAAGCAATTCCCGGCCCTGCTCGAGAAAATCAGCCAGACGAAGGCCGGCGATCTCGACGTTCACTACATCATTTCGACGCTTGCGGAGCTGGGCGCCTTTGTCCTGGTCATCACGGTCCTGCTGTTTGTGCTTCTGCGCGAACCCGCCAAGGCCCGCGCCAAGGGCCTGGTACCAGCCATAGTGGCTATTGCCGGCACGTCCTTCGCCATCACGGTGGTGTGGCTGCCTCCCATTGATATGCCCCTAATGGTCTCGATCGTGTCGCTGCTTCTCATCGTTGTCGGCGTCACCTTCTCCACGTATACGATGACCTATCTGGGCCGGTCTTTCAGCATCATGCCCGCCGCGCGCGCACTCGTCACAACCGGACCCTACTCGATTGTGCGCCACCCGCTGTATCTCGGTGAGGGCCTGGCCATCACGGGCATGATGCTCCAATACCTCTCGCCCCTGGCCATCGCAATCGTGACCATGCAGTTCCTCTTCCAGGTGCAACGCATGAAGAACGAGGAGCGGATCCTCACCTGCCAATTCCCCGAATACCGCGAATACATGGCGCGCACGGCGCGTGTGATTCCGGGCGTTTATTAATCGTTTACGGCGCGCGCCTAAGCTACGCCCGGCCTTTCGAGGAGTTGTCCATGCGCGCCTTCCACAAAACCACTTTCGCGGGAGCCCTTGCCGGTCTTCTGATGTCCTCGGCCGCATATGCGGCCGGCGGCATGGCCGTGCCGATGGATGAAGTCCGCATGCTCGACTTCCCGCAGCCCGTGGCGACCGTTTATGTCGGCAATCCACTGATCGCCGACGTGAACATGATCGACGCCAAACGCGCCTTCGTGCTGGGCAAGAATTTCGGCACCACGAACCTTGTGGCGCTCGACGAGAAAGGCAACCAGGTCTTGAACAAGACCATCACGGTCTCGGGCCGCACCGGCGGCATGGTGACGCTGCAGCGGGGCACGGCGCAGACGACCTATGCCTGTGTCTCCAGCAAATGCTCGCCAGCACCGACCCCGGGCGACGACAATCAGCCGTATTCGACAGTCACAGGCCAGATCGACAAACACGAAGCGATGGCCAAGCAAGCGATCGCCAACAGCGACAACCCGTAAGCGGTTACGGAGGGCGAAAAACGGGCGGGCTTTCGGCCCGCCCGTTTTGTTTTGCGCCTACGGACGCCTCATTACGGAAAGCAGGCAGCCGCCGACAGAGGGACCGAATAATTGGCTATGCCGACATTGAAAGCGAAGGTGCCCGAGCCAGTGACGGATTTCCCGCAGGAAGCTGCCGTGTAAGCGAAAGTCGGCGTCATCGCCACGCCATAGTAGTGACTGCTGGCATAACTCTGAGTGGTCGTCGCGTTGGTGCATACAGTTGTCCGCACCGAAGCACAGCGCGCCGCGTCTTCAACAGCAAAGTGCAGGCTGCCGGCTGCAAAGAGAAGCAATCCCAGGTTCACCCCGCCCACTACGATCAGAATGAAGACTGGGCTGAGAATCGCGAATTCGAGTGCGGTTGCGCCCTTCTCGTGGCGCAGCAGACTGCGGATGTTGCGGGCCATCGCGCTCATTGCAGCCGCATCGTCGATGATTTGGTGATCGTTGCCGGCAAGAGGCTCGCCACGGTGATCCCACTGAACACGGGCACGTAGGTAAACGTTACCCGCACGTTGATGTAATCGCCTGGTTGTAACGTTGGCATGCCGGCCGCAGAGCAGTCGGCGGGCTTGCTCGAGACAGGGCTAACATATTGCAGGCTGCCGCTGGTATTAACGCAATACCAGCCTTCCGTCGGATAACCCGAGGCCAACGTTACCCGGTTGCCGAGCGACGTCGACTGGCTTGCGTTGGTGATGGTGGTGTTCAGACCAGAGCAATTGGTCGTCGCCGGAACCTTGGTCAAGTCGCAAGCGGCAAACACCGCTTGAGCTCCCATCTCCGCCGCGTTCTCCACCTGCATGCGCTGATAGGTGTAGGTGGCAATATCAACCACGTTCAGCAGAGCGACAGACAGGAACAGGGCAAAAAAGGCGAATTCGACGGCCGCCACGCCCGAATTGTCCCCCTGCAGCGTGTGCGCAAGGCCGCGAAGATCGCTTGGCGCGCCGGCTGTGCTGTGTCTGCTCATCGGTGCCCGCGCCTCAGTAAACCAGCTGCGTACGGCTAGAGATGACATTCGTTGGAAGGTCAAGGCCCGCCAAATCGCATTCGCTGCGCGAGAGAATATTCGCTGTGCCGTTGATGGTGACGTTGTCGACCACCAGAGCGAAACAGGAATAACCGTTGCTCGACTTGTTGACAGCACCGCTCATCGTCACGCTGGCATGCGGAAAGTAGGCAAGCCCAGTTAATTTCCAGGCCGGATTATTACCCGCATAGGTAAAATCGACGCCCGAGGTCAGGCTGGGATTCTGATAGAGGGCCACGCCCTTCCAGGCACCCGAGGTCGGAGCGTTGAAATCGAGCACGCCGGCGTTCGTCGAGTCGGTGGGATAGTGCGAGTAGCTTCCGGACGTGCCGGAAAACACGATAGTCAGGGCCGAACCATTTG
>Ga0075301_1000012_pt1 | contig 77408 bp, 92 predicted proteins | sample Browns_TuleA_D1_FD_120053 | JGI IMG/M metagenome (GOLD analysis project Ga0075301, IMG submission 120053) | Natural and restored wetland microbial communities from the San Francisco Bay, California, USA, that impact long-term carbon... | ecosystem: Environmental > Terrestrial > Soil > Wetlands ... | reverse complement strand
TACAATGATGAAGTAGTTTTATTAGAAGAAGCAAAAACAATTCATAATTCTGTAATAGCAGCAAAAGAACTTTTAGAAATTGAGATAAAATAGAAACGAAATTGTTTGAATCGATTACTGATATATTATTAGATTCAAAAAAAATTGTTTTTGTAACTGGTGCTGGAATTTCTCATGAAAGTGGAATTCCAACTTTTCGGGGGAAAGATGGTTTGTGGAGAAAATATGATTCTATGCAGCTTGCTACAATTGATGCATTTTATAATAATCCTAAACTAATATGGGAATGGTATGAGGAAAGGAGAAAAAACATACTAAATGCGAAACCTAACCCAGGTCATTTTGCAATAGCAGAACTTGAAAAATACAAAAATGTTGTAGTCCTTACTCAAAATATTGATGGTTTACATCAAAGAGCTGGAAGTACTAATGTTCGAGAACTTCACGGTAGTATTATAAGAATAAAGTGTACAGTTTGTGATTTTAAAGATGAGATTCTTACAAGTTTTGAAAGTCTTCCCCCCAAATGTAAAAAATGTAACAACATATTGCGTCCTGATGTAGTCTGGTTTGGAGAATCGTTACCTCAGGATGTATGGAATCAAGCTATAGTAGAATCAAATTCTTGTGAGGTTATGATAATTGCCGGGACTTCACTTGTTGTATCGCCAGCAAATACTTTACCATTATATGCAAAACAAAATAATGCAATACTTATTGAGGTTAACCCTGAACAAACTCAAATGTCCACAGAAGTAGATCTTTCTTTAAGAACAACATCTGCAAAAGCTTTACCTAGTCTTTTGAAAATATTCAAAAATTAATCTTTGTTAGGTTTTATCAAATAAATTATTGATTGTATCTTGAATTTTATTACTTACTTCATGGGAAGTGTCATCTATGCCATTTTCTAATTGACTAATTGTATTATCTTTTAGATCAATTAAATCTTGTTCAGTCGTTTCTTGAAGAGTAAATTTTTTTGAAAAATAATTGTTTCCTCTGGAAAAATAAATACTACACCTACAACAAGAACAACTCCAACTATTAATAATTTGATAATCAAATACGATACCTTTTGAATTACTTAAAAAATAGTTTTTTATTTCACTAGTAAAAAAAATGATGTAATTAAAGGAATTTTTCAAATCAAAGTTAAAGAATTGTTTATTCACGAATGGATATTAGCCAATCAATTACTGTTTGGATGTTTTTTGATTTCAGGATTATTTTTATTGGGCCAAGTGGAGAATCTTCGGATTCACTGCAAAGTGCAATGGAATTTGCAAAGGCAGCTTGCTTGTTTAGATAAAACCAGCTTGATTCATCACTTATATTTTGATTTAATTGACGACGATAAGTATTTTTACTATGATGGGAATTAATTGTTTCATAGATTTTTTGTAAACATTCAAGGTTTGTTGAAGTTGCATGCATAGATTCATTGTTAATTTTAATATTTACATCAACTAGAATATTGGTAATGGCTTGTTCTACTTTTTTTGGGTCCTCAGATGGATTAATTAAACAATAAGCATCGATCTTACATGATACATTAGGCGTTCTCATTTACTTTTGCCAACCTAGAATAATTTTATAGGCTTGTTCGATTAGTTCATCAATTGTTAGATTATTGTTTGATATACTTTCATCTGCTAATGCAATTGGTGTACTAATACCAACGTTAATTTCTCTAGTATCACGTTCATTGAAATTTTCTCGATTTTTTGGATCATCTGATCGTCCCCTATCACTTAAAAAACTAAAACGAGTATCAGTTGAAGCATGAATAGAAAGAAGTTTTACATTACCCATTTGTCTTAATATTGCGATTTCTTCATTTGATCTCACTCCATCAATAACAATAATGTTTGAAACTGAATTTGTTATCTTATCTTGAATTAATTCAGCTATTGCTCCTGGACCATTTTTTTCTCGTAGCTCAAGCATTAATTTGCCTAAATTTTGACCTGTTGGATCAATATTTCTTTTTTTAGCTTCTTCTCTTACGGCGTCGCCCATATTGATAATTTCAAAACCTTTTGATTTCAAACCATTGGCAATAGTAGATTTGCCTGCACCAGGCATTCCCGTTAGACATACGATAAGCTTAGACAAGTTCTATGAAACTTCCATAATCTTGTCTATGAAGCTACCGGAAATCATTATAAAGATAAGATCAAAAAACTTTTGATGCGAACTTTTGTGGCAATAGAAATTGATAATCAAGAGATTTTAGATTCGATTAATGAGGTTCAAGCTAAACTAAAAATTAAAGCAAAGCCAATATCTACTAAGAATATTCATTTTACTCTATTTTTTATTGGAGAGGTTTCTGACTCCTTGGTGCAGAAAATTCAAGAAGCTTTAGGGTCTATTGAATTCCATCCTTTTGAAATTGATATGAGAGAGGTAGGCGTATTTCCGAATCCAAATTTACCACGTATAATATGGGTAGGAACAGATAATGAAGGTGGAAAAAAGCTTATTGAACTTGCTTCAATAGTTAAAGAAAAACTATCAAATCTTGGATTTCAAAATGATAAACCTTTCAAACCACATGTTACGATCTTTAGAGTTAAAAATAAGATTGGGAACATCTCAGATGAATTGAAAAAATTTGAATCGTATTCATTTGGGATTCAGAAAATATCTGAAATAAAATTAAAGAAAAGTGTTTTGACCTCGGATGGACCAATATATTCAGATTTACAGGTGGTTAAAGCAAAATAATGAAACAGATCCTAGAGCAAGCAAGAAGGTTCGCAATTCCTTCTAAAAAATTACAACGGGAAAAGACAAAAGTAGCAAAATTAGCTTTTAATTTAGTAAGAAAACAAATATCAAAATATTCTCAAATAACTGGGGTTGAATTTGGTGGTTCTTATGTAAAAGGTACATGGTTACCAAATAAAGCTGATATAGATATTTTTATAAAATTTGAAAAATCGACATCAGACAAGAAATTCGTTGAGATTTCGAATAAAATTGGATTTGATTCTATGAAGAAATTCAAACCTTATGTAAGATATTCTGAACATCCTTATGTTGAAGCAACAATCAAAGGAACGAAGGTAAATGTTGTTCCATGTTATGATGTAAAAAAAGGGGAATGGCAAAGCGCAGCAGATAGATCTCCATTTCATACAAAATTCATGCTAGAATCATTAACAGGTCCGATGAAAGATGAGATTAGACTTCTCAAGAGCTTTCTAAGTACCAACAAAATCTATGGATCCGAAATTGCTAAACAAGGAATTAGTGGATATGTAACAGAAGTTCTAATATTACATTATGGAAGTTTTCAAGGAGTTATTCAAGCTATTGCAAAACTAAAAAAAAATCAGATAATAGGAAAACCAACTAAATCATTCGATACTTCAATAATCATCATTGATCCAATTGATAGTAATAGAAACCTCGGAGCTGCAATTTCAAATGAAAATGTTGGGAAATTTATTATTGCATCAAGAGCATTCCAGAAAAAACCTTCATTATCTTTCTTTAAATCTTTACAAAGACCAAAAATTTTCAAGATGAATTTAGAAAATACTATAGTAATCCAATTTAACTATAAACCTAGAAGTCCTGATATAATTTGGGGTCAGATTAAAAGAGCTGCAAGTTCATTAGTAATACAAATGGAATTAGGAGGATTCCAAGTTTTAAGACATTCTGCGGTTATCGACGAGAAAAATGAAGCCTATTTACTCTTTTTAATGCATTCTTTAAAAATTGAGGAGAATTTCCTTAGGGAAGGACCTGACATCTTTTTTGAGGAAGAATCAGAGACATACATAACAAAAAATTCTAAAAATAGTATGATGTGGATTGGTCCTAATAGAAAGATCTTATCATTACAAAAACGTAGACAAAATGATGTTAGTTTATTTTTAAAAGATTTATTGAAAAATCAACTTGGGAAATCAGGAATTCCAAAGGGATTAAAAACAGATATCAAAAAAAAATTCAAGATTATTCCTGCTAAAAAAGTTTCAGGAAAATGCATTAAAGAGGCAGTTGCAGAACTTGTTTCAACCGATGCAACAATCATTTCTTTCAATTAGAAAACTAACTGAAAAACCATATGCAACAATCATTGGATATCCAAAGTCTACAAAAAGACAAGTGGAAGCACGAATATCTCAAATGAAGAGTCTTGGAATCAGCGGTATTTCCTTTCAGGGAGATTTGAAATTAGGTACAATTAACGTTTTAGGAAAAGGATATGTTGGAATTGTAGTATTAGCAAAAAAACAAAATAAAAAAGTCGCAGTTAAGATACGTCGTACCGATTCACAAAGAAGGGAAATGCAAAGTGAATCAAAGTTGCTAAGAATAGCAAATTCCGTAGGAGTTGGTCCTCGTTTGATAGATAGTAGTAAAAATCTTCTGATTATGGAATATTTGGATGGTAAAAAAATTGGAGTATGGATAAAAGAACTAAAAGGAAAAGGAAGTGTTTCTACATTAAAATCCAAAATAAGAAAGACTTTAGAAGATTGTTATAATCTTGATAGAATTGGGTTAGATCATGGTGAATTAAGTAGTATAGCTAAACATGTTATCATAGGAAAATCCAAAACTACGATAATCGATTTTGAAAGTGCCAGTACAAAAAGAAGAGCTTCAAATGTAACTTCAGCAACACAAGGAATTTTCATAGGTTCAGGAATATCAAAATCCATTCTAAAACTCTGCAAGATTACATCAAAGGATAAGATGATTGAGGCATTAAGAAATTACAAACATACTCCAACTAGAGATAATTTTGATGAACTTCTAAAAGTGTTAAAATTGTAAAGTCATGAATGAAGAAAGAGCTATTAAGTTTTTAAAAAAAGATCCTAAATTTTCAAAAATCATAAAACAGGTTGGAAAATATAATGTAAAAATAACAAAAAACCACTATCAATCATTAGTAGAATCAATAATTTCACAGCAATTATCCGGCTCTGCTGCAAATTCTATTCTAAAAAAATTTAGGAAATTATTCAAATCGAAATTTCCAAAACCAAGTGAAGTTATAAAAACATCAGATTCAAAACTTCGTACGGCCGGATTATCAAAAATGAAAATTATATACATTAAAGAATTATCAAAAAAAATTGAATCTAAGAAGCTGAATATGAAAAAAATTTCTACACAAAGTGATGAACAAGTAATTGAAGTTCTAACGGACGTGAAGGGAATTGGAAGATGGACAGCTGAAATGTTTTTAATTTTTTCACTTGGTAGGTTAGATATCTTACCAGTTGGGGACCTTGGACTAAAAAAAGGAATACAATTAATGTATTCCTTAAAGGAGCTGCCAAAAAAGGAACAAATTGAACAGTTAGCAGAATCTTGGAAACCCTATAGAACAGTTGCAACATGGTACCTTTGGAAGAGCTTACAAAAATTTGATACAATTGGATAATTAGTAATAATATAATGGGACCGGCAGGATTTGAACCTGCGACCTCCAGCACCCCAGGCTGGCATCATAACCAAACTAGACGACGGCCCCCTCACGTTTGAAGCAAATAGTGAAATTATTAAATCGTGGGATTAGATAATTAACTTAAATGAAAATTTGCTCAATATGTCATAAAATTTCAGGAACTGAAGAGGACCACCTAGATTGTAAAGAAATGAGACGAATTGAATTAGAAGCTGATGACTTGAAAGAAAAACTTCCCGAGAAATTAGACATGGCAAAAAATGCAGATAATCTGAATCTAGATCTTAAAGCTGTATTAAATCATATGACAAAAGAAAAAGAAAAAAAATAGAAAAATATTTCACGTAGTTATCTTTCTTGAGTTGTTGGTCTTATTAGCACTTCATTGACGTTTACATGATTTGGTGCTTCAACTGCAAATAATATTGCATTAGCAATATCTTCTGCATTTAGTGAATTCATTTTCTTTGAAGTTTCAACAAAACTTTGTAGTGATTCATCGGTTATAGCGTTAGTAAGTTCAGTTGACACAACCCCAGGTTCAATACAAGTTACTCTAATATTTGAGCGAGTGCTAAATTCCTGTCTTAATCCCTCACTAAATGCAGTTACAGCGTGTTTGGTGGCACAATATACACTTCCAGATGGAAAAACAATTCTGCCTGCTACAGATGAGATATTTATGATGTGCCCTGATTTTTTTGCATGCATATGTGGAATTACTGCAGCTGTACAGTATAGTACACCTTTTATGTTAACATCAATCATCTGATCCCATTCATCTATTTTCAAATTTTTAACAAAACTAAGTGGCATTAAACCTGCATTATTAACCAAAATATCAACCCCACCCCATTTTTTTATAGTTGCATCAACAAATGAACTACAATCTGATTTTTTTGTAACGTCTAATTTTTGAGAAAATGCTTCTCCACCATTCTGTATAATAATTTTTTCAAGTTCTTTTAGCTTATCAGTTCGTCTTGCTCCAATTGCTACTTTGGCACCTGCCTTTGAAAGTGTCAACGCAGTTGCATAGCCAATTCCGCTGCTAGCTCCAGTTACAATGGCAACTTTATCTTTAATCATATCAAAAATCTACTCATAGAAACTCCTATTCAACATTGTAAAAATGTTTTCAAAATAGTTGAAATTTTTCATTCATGAAATAATTTTAAAGATGTTTATTAGAACAGACAATCCTTAGATAAATAATGAAGCCTGCAAATTGTGCTTATTGTGGGGATTATCAAGATATGCCTTTTCAGTGTAATTATTGTAAAGATCCATTTTGTGCTGAACATAGATTGCCAGAGGAACACAGATGTGTTAAATTAACTCAAATTAGAGCTAAAAAATTTGGTCAAACTGGTGTAGTTAGGGATGGCGGAAAAAATAATAAAAGTTTTTTTAAAAGGTTTTTTAGAAAACCTAAAAATTAGCTTTTCTAATAAATTGATTTATTAGGATAGATTTTTGCTCTGCGGGCTTGATAGAATAATGCGATTGCTAATGCAGCCAAAACAATTGATGTTAACCAGTGAGCTGTTATTAGAGTCACATAAGCAATTGCAAATCCAGTTGAGATAAATCCTTGAATGGATAATTTTACCCAAGTTGAAATTTTAATTGCTCTACTAATCATTTCCATTATGAAAAGGCCACCTACAGGATAGATAGTCAACAATAGAAAATCGATTACGTCTACATCAAGATGTGACATTTTTTTTCAACATATCTCTAAATTAATCTAATTTCTACTTAGTCTTCCCAGCGAATTTTTGTTGCAATATTTTTTGATATTAATGCCTGAGCATTTTCGTATGGAATAGTAGCTACATCTTCTGCTTTAAATGGACCATATTTAGATAAATCTGCGCCTATCATTTGATCTGTTTCCTTTAAAAATCGAACAACGGTTGACTTGGTCTTATGTTTAGTTGCAACAGAATCGAGAAGCTTTGATTTTCCATTTAAAGTACTAGATAGAATGATATCTATTCTTTCATTTCTTTCTTCATAAGCATCAAGAATGAATTTTTCTTCGTCAAGTAAATTAGTGTAATCAATCTTATTTGTTTTTGTAGCTTTTTCTAATCTAATTTTCAAAAATAATGATGTAAGTTCTGTTATCATGTTAACTAGAGCATCTTTGACTTTAGCCTCTACTCCATCATACCCTTCACTCTTAAGCTTGCCAATAAAATCTGAAATTGAAACGTAAAGTTCTGTAGAAACTTCTTGCACTGTATCATTTTCAGTTTCCCGTAACAAAATCGAATACAATGAATTGGCATCAATTTTTTTTAATTCAGACATTTTTTCACATCCAATAAATCCTTAAATGACGGACTTTTTTGTTAGCTTAAAGGGATAAAAATGCCATATAAAGTGATTGGTGGGAAGCCAACTCAAATTCGTTATTCAGCAGATGAAGTTTTTGCAAAAATAAAACATGATCAGATAAAGTTTATTGATTTACAGTTTTCAAGTCTTACTGGGAAATATCATCATACTACAATTTCAGCTGATACTTTTACCCGCGATCAGATGGAAGATGGTCTTCCAAAGCTTGATGGATCATCAATTATTGGATTTACCAGTATAGATGACTCTGATCTTGTACTGAAACCGGATCCAAGCTCCTATGCTCTGATACCTTGGATGGTTGATCATAAGACTGCACGTCTGTTATGTGATGTTTATTGGGGATTTGGCAGAGGAAGATTAGAACGTGATCCGAGGGGAATTGCACAAAGAGCAGAAGAATATCTCAAAACTCAAGGATTTGATTATAGTGCATGGGGTCCAGAAGTAGAATTTTTTGTGTTTGATAAAATTCATTGGGATGTATTAACACCATACAAAGGTCAGTCCTATTCCATTGAATCAAAAGAAGCCCCTTGGAGTCAAGATGGAACTGGTTACCCTATGGGACTTCAAGAGGGATATTATCCAAGTACTCCCTCTGATACCCTAGCACCATTTAGAAATGAATGTGTTGATGTACTGAATGAACATTTTGGAATTTTATGTGATAATCATCATCATGAAGTAGCAACCGCAGGTCAGTGTGAAATTGATATAAGATATGATTATTTAACAAATGCTGCAGACGCTACTCAGACTTACAAATACGTTGTTCGAAATATTGCACAAAAACATGGTAAGGTTGCAACTATGATGCCAAAACCAATTTCAATGGATTCGGGTTCAGGAATGCATACAAACGTAAGTCTTTGGAAAAATAATAGTAACATATTTTTTGATAAAGACGAAAAAGATGAACTTAGTCAGAGTGGTCGATATTTTTGTGGTGGTATACTTAATCATGCAAGAGCTTTAGTTGCTATTTCCAATCCAACAACAAATTCCTATCACAGACTTGTTCCAGGTTATGAAGCTCCTGCATATATCGCATGGAGTGGAAGTAATAGATCGGCTATTGTTAGAGTCCCCCAACATTTTAAAGGTGAAAAATATTCCTATCTAAAAAGATTAGAGTTTAGAGCGCCAGATCCTGCATCAAATCCATATCTTGTTTTTTCAGCAGTCTTAGCAGCAGGGTTAGATGGTCTAAAGAAGAAGACTGATCCAGGAGATCAAGTCCATGAAGATATTTTTAAAATGACAAGGTCAGAACGCAAAGAGAGAGGAATTGATTTTTTGCCAGCTAATTTAGGTGAGGCACTTGATGCACTTGAAAGTGATAGAAAATTCCTTAATCCCATATTTACAAATGATGTAATTGATAAAATAATTGAGTTAGAAAGAAGGGATCAACGAGAGATTTCGATTAGACCTCATCCTCATGAATTTTATCTATACTTTGATGTTTAGTGAAACTAAATTCTACCAGCAAATTGAAGGATATAGTAAAAGGAAATAGCAATTAACCCAAAACCTCCACCAAGGTATATACCACGTTTATTTTCAGAAGTTGCAGCTTTGTATACTAATGCTGCTCCAGCTAATCCTACAAACAAAATTATGACTCCGAAAATTACTGGATCAAATGAGGTTTCAGTGATAAGAGGGTGAAAGAAGCCTGAAAGTAAAGCAAAAAAGAATATCAAATAAACATATTTTGCTCCAGTTAATGTTTTTGAAGTAATCTTATTCATTAAATTCTATAAAATTTGTTATAAAATAAACTTTTGAAAAATTTTGAAACGATTAAAAAGTAAGAATAATTACATCATTCCGCCCATATCAGGCATTCCACCCATTCCGCCCATTCCAGGCATTCCACCCATTCCAGGCATTCCTCCTTCAGCTCCAGGTGGGGGTCCAGCTGATTTAGCTGTAGCGATTACATCATCAATTCTCAATATCATACATGCAGCTTCTGCAGCTGCAGAGATTACTTGGTTTTTTACAGCTAAAGGTTCTATGATATCACTTGATTTCATATTTCCTACATGTCCTTTCATTACATCAATACCAGTCCATTTTTCGCCTTTACTTTGTTTAGACCGGAGTGTCGCTAAAGTGTCAATTGGATCCATTCCTGCATTTTCAGATAACGTTAATGGAATAGTTTCCAAAGCATCGGCAAATTTTTCAACAGCAAGTTGTTCACGACCTTCAAGAGATTTTGACCAACTTCGAAGTTTTGAGGCGGTATATGTTTCAGGGGAACCTCCACCTGCTACAATTGATGGTAACTCCATTACATCTCTCACTACCATTATCGCATCGTGAACTGAACGTTCAACTTCATCAACTACTCTTTGGGAACCTGCTCTTAGAAGTAAAGTAACTGATTTTGGATGTTTACATTCTTCAATGAAAACCCATCTGTCTTCTTCAATTTTTCTTTCTTCTACTAAACCTGCAGTACCTAAATCTTTTTCAAAAAGATCATCAAGGTTTGAAACAATTCTTGCACCAGTTGCTTTTGAAAGTTTTGTTAGATCACTTTCCTTTACTCTTCTTACAGCCAAAATTCCAGCCTTTGCTAGATAATGTTGTGCCATATCATCTATTCCCTTTTGACACAAAACTACAGTTGCTCCTGAAGCGATAACTTTGTCAACCATATTTTTTAGCATTCTATTTTCTTCATCAAGAAATGCTTTCATCTGTTGGGGATTAGAGATATTGATTTTTGCATCAGTTTCAGTTTTACTTATTTCAAGTGCAGAATTTATCAATGCAATTTTAGCATCATTAATTTTTTTGGGCATCCCACCATGAACTATTTCTTTATCAAGAACAATTCCTTCAATGATCTTACAGTCTTCAATAGAACCACCTGCTTTCTTTTCAACCTTAATGTCATCAATATCTACAACAAATTTTTCTCCTTCTTTTTCAGAAACTGCTGTAACTGCCTTGACAACAAGCTCTGCTAAATGACTAGAATCTTTTCTGACTAGTTTTGTTTGCATTGATGTTTTAGCAATTTTTTGCAATATTGATTTATCATTCGCAGTTACAATATCAGCAATTTCTTCAAGGTATTGTTTTGATTTTTTTGCTGCCTTTCTATAACCATCAACAATAATTATTGGATGTACATTTTGATTTATTAGAGATTCAGCATTTGCCAAAAGTGCTCCTGCAAGTACTACTACTGATGTTGTTCCATCTCCTACTTCGTTATCAGTTGTTTTTGAAATTTCTACTAACATTTTTGCAGCTGGGTGCTGAACATCAATCTCTTTTAGAATTGTTGCTCCATCATTTGTTATAGTAACATCACCTAAAGAGTCAACAAGCATTTTATCCATTCCTCTTGGTCCTAAACTAGATTTTACAATTTCAGCAATAATTTTACAAGCAGAAATATTGTTTTTTTGAGCCTCACGACCCTTGGTCTCAGTTGCCCCATCTTTTAATAAAATAACTGGCATGTTGCTTCTAGTTGCTTGCATACTCATAGCTGATCCAGTCAAGTTTTCCCTTTTTATACGTTATTTAACATTGGAATTACTTTGAAAAATTTTTATTTGTTTAGAATCGGTGTTTTTAAATTTGGGAAAAATTAGTTTGTTTTTACATGACTAAATCTTCTAGTAAAAATTCTTACATGAAGGTTTTTTCGATGTTAAAAGAACACCATAAATGGTTTGAAAATTCTATTCCATTAATAGCAAGTGAAAATATCCCAAGCCCAGCTGTTAGGGAGGCAATAATATCAGATTTTGGAAATCGATACGCAGAAGGTTGGCCTGGAGAACGAGTCTATGCAGGTTGTGTGTATATTGATAAAGTTGAAGTTGAATGTATGTCGCTTGCAAAGAAGCTTTTCAAGTCAGAATTTGCAGATGTAAGACCAATTTCAGGAGTAATTGCTAATCTTGTAATCTATTCAGCTTTTTCTAATCCAGGAGACGTAATGTTAGCTCCCTCTATACCTGCAGGGGGTCATATCTCTCATGGAAAAAAAGAACATTCAGGAACAGCAGGTTTAGTTCATGGTTTAGAAATTGAGTTCTATCCATTTGATGCAGAAGAAATGACCATTGATGTAGATAAAACAAAGAAGAAGATTGAGGAATTGAAGACTTTAGGGAGATTACCAAAAATGGCTATGTTTGGTGGTTCATTGTTTTTATTTCCTCATCCCGTTAAAGAATTAGCAGATTTTCTTAAGAGCTATAATATGCACATTAATTATGATGCAGCACATGTAGCAGGATTAATTGCAGGCAATCAATTTCAAGATCCATTAAGAGAGGGTGCCGATACTATGACAATGAGTACACATAAGACATTATTTGGTCCTCAAGGAGGATTAGTTTTAGGATTTGAAAAATATGCAGATGCTATTAAAAAAGCAACTTTTCCAGGCCTTACAAGTAGTCACCATATTCATCATATGGCAGCAAAGGCAATTACATTTGCAGAAGCATTAGAATTCGGTAAAGATTACGCTAAGCAAGTAATAAAAAATGCAAAAGCTCTTGCAGAGGCACTAAATGAATTTGGATTTAAAGTACTTGGAGAAAAACAAGGATATACAAAATCTCATCAGATTGCTGTAAATGTTCTTGATTATTCTGATGGTGGGAAAGTTGAAGCAGATCTAGAAAAAGCTAACATAATTGTAAATAGACAACTTATACCAGGAGATATTAAAGCTGGGCGTAATTACTTTCATCCAGGAGGAATAAGATTAGGAGTTTCCGAAGTAACAAGACTGGGTATGAAAGAATCCGAAATGAAAGAAATTGCATCTTTTATTAAAAAAGTAATTATTGAGAAAAAAAATCCCAAAAAATTGACTTCAAATGTAAAGTCATTTAGAAAAAATTACCAGAAAGTTCATTATTGTTTTGATAAGAAATTGGGTGCATATGAATATGTTAAATTGCGATAAGCGGAAACCGAGTGTTATTTTACATAATCTGTAAGAAGTAATTGATCTCCCTTACCTTTTCCAAACACTAAATCAATTTCATCTGATAGGGAGAAAATTCTTTCTCTAAGATAAATTCCAACATCGTATTTTTCTACAAGTCTTTTAGCAAGTTTTAGATATTTTTCAACTGATGCTCGGGTGATCGTTTGAATGAGTTGGTTTCCACATGAACAATGCCGCATAACAGGAATTCTTCTATAGCTTTGTCCACATGCAGTACACCTAAAACTTTGTCTCCCATAAGCTCGAAGATTTCCCATAATGTCTGGAACAAGATGAGTTGTAATGACAAAAGATACTATTTCAGTTGTGTCAACTGCATTAATAAGATCTGCATTTCGTATTTGCATATCCAACTTATCAAGCATTGAGCCAAGTGTAGAGTATGCACTTCTTGATCTTGATGTAGTAAGAGTAGATGTAGTATGAGTAAATTCATATCCATAAAATGCTGATATGGAATCAAGTTTTGATTTAACTGTCTCAACACTGGTAATATCGGCTGCTTTTTGTTTTTGAAGAGTTGCATTAAAAAATGATAGAGGCAGTCTTTTCATAACTTCAAAATTATGTGCTTGTGGTTGGGATTCATGTGGAAGTACAGATGGTTGTATTAGGAGTGGGGCATCCATAAGCCCTCCTATTTTATCTGAAAGAAATTGTCTTGAAAAGTTTAGTAAACTATCCATCAATAACATTATGGAATCTGCATCACCATCTGCATCACGTCTTTTTGCTGAATGCCAGATTGGGGTGGCAAAACAAACATTTGTCTCTGCAAAACCAATAATTCTTCCCACAATACCAACGGATGTGTGAGGAGCAAGACCTAAAATTAAATGGCCAACGAGATCATTAATTTTCTTTACGTTGTAAAATGCAGTCTTTCCATAAAATTTTTCTAATTGAATATCAATGTATTTACATACATTCATGAGATATTTTGCACTCTCATATGGAATTATAACATCTTGCATTCTTAGCTCAATAATCTGATCAGTATTAGTTAGAGGAATTTTCTTTGCATCATGTGTATATCCAAGTTCTATGAGTTTTTCAATAGAAGTTCCTATCCATGAGGGTTTAAAGTGAGTGAGTGGGGAATTGGTTGCATCAAATCTTACTGTGCCATCTTTGAATACTGTTAAACCTAAACTTTGTCTAATTAGACCCTTTTCAAGAGGTTCAGCAATTTTTTCTTGATTAATTAATTCTTTAACTCCTTTAAATGGCTCAATTGCACGAATTCCTATTTTTTCTTGTGCAAGTAATAATTTATTTTTTAACGGAAAAAGTTGGTAGGAGTGCGAAGTAGCTTCCTTTTTACATTTTGGGCAATAAGATGAATCTAATTTTGCTCTACAAATACGACAATTATAGATGATTGAGGTTTTACTCTTACATTTTTGGCAGATTATACTAATTGAAAGCTCATTACATGTGTTACAAAATCGGTTATGGATGTTGGTGAAAAATTTTTCTGTGTGTGATGCTTTTAGTAAATCTCGTGTGGGACCGCCTTTATCACCTATTGGAAATAGTGTATGTACAGCCGGTTTCATTTGTCTTGGTGCAGCTTTTTCAGGTCTTCCTATTCTAACACCAACTGATATTGAATATTTTGGATTAATAGTAATTCCAGAAAATTCCGATATTATTTCAGGAACAGATTTAGAATTGTCTGGTTTGATTTGTTTTCTAAAAAGTAAATTATAGAAAATTTTTGCTTCTGGCTCTTTTAGTAAAATTGAATTATTTGAAGCTTCATGAGGCACACCAAGTTTTTCTAAAATATGTTTTTGATTTATTGAATATAGGATTGATGATTCTCCTATTTCTAAAGGTTGTAAAATCTCTTTTAATTCATTAATTGAAATTAGATCCCAAAAATAGAGATATTTTGGATGTAATGGTATTAGAAAATTTAATGAGAGAGTAATGGCTTCGTCAAAAGAAGGCATTTTTGTAAGAAATTTTTCAAATGGGCTTTCATCTTTTTTTGGTTCATACTTAGAAAGTTTTTCTTGAAGTTCTTCTATCCAAATTTCTTCAACATAACCTGTAGGTACAAGATGTGCATTGTTTTCTAAAAAATCACCAAAAGAAATTAAAATATCACCAAGATGAAGTATTTTTTCAATTTGGTTTTTAATTTTAATACCGTGTATTGTATCAATAATTTTTTCTACATTTCCGTTTTTAAGTCGAACAATGGGAGTTTCTATTGAATCTACAAATGCAATAGTTGCTCCTTTACTTGGATAATCAAGTTTGATTTGAGTCCCAACCGTAATAGTATGATCTAAAATTTCTGCCACAACAGGATGGATCCCAACTGCTGCAAATCCAGAATTACATGCTCTTCCATAGCGTAGGCGAAAACCTCCAACCTTGTTTGGCATTGATAAAACTGATCTTCCAGTGATAACTTCCCTCATTCTTTTTGTTGCAGCATCTTCTTGTTTTCCTGTTTGAATGGCTCCTTTTAGATCATCAAGCCATTGCCATCCATCTAGATTGTATAGCTCAATTCGTTTTAGAAGTTTCTTTGATCTACCGATAAGCCCATCATTAAGAACGCGTAAAGCTCCCCCCCTTACTCTATCGGTGTTAATTCGTATCATGTTTCTATGGTTAACAACTTCATACGGATCAGTATCAACACCATCTAGTTCTACTGGAAGATTCGAAATTACTGTTGTTACATCCTCGTCTAAAACATGAAATTGAAAACTTCCTTGAGCTTCTCTTTCATATACCCGAAGTTCTTCAATAAATCTACCTGTCTCATCATCAAAAGAGTTTGCTTGGTATTTTGCTAAACCTGCAGCTTTTCGTACATGATCTGCTATTAACATTGTAACTGCTGACTCGGTTCCTCCTGCAGATCTCATTGGTCCAGCAATTGAAACAGATAGATATTCCGAACCATCTTTATTTTTCTTAATTTTTACCTTGTTTATTCCTTGCAAAGGAGCAATTGTTACACCTTCTGTTACAATTGCTAAACCTACTCTTACAGCTAAATCTAATCTATCTTCAAGTTTTGCATTGGGAGGTAGATATTTACCTAAAGCTATCTCTTTTGAGAAAATTAGAGCTGATAGTTCCTTTCCGTTTATTTTTAGGAGTTCACGTAGAGGTGTAGCTATATCTATATCATGCATTTTAGATACCCTATCTGCTAAATCAAATGCAATTTTTGGTTCTACTATAGCTGATGAATCGATTAAAGTTGATTTAGCTAATGCAGCTTTTTCAAAAATATCAAAGGTATTTTTTGAAATATTATTATAATAATCAAAATAATAATCTGGCATAAGGACATCTTTAATTCTGTTAATTGCAGTGTTGTCTGACATGTAATATCTTACTTCTTTATGGTTCTAATGGCTTTGGCTATTGCGGTTAGATTTTTTATACTGTTATTTTTTTCTAATAAAGTACCAATTACAATAGCGTCTGCCCCTGCACTAACAATTTTTTTAGCAGTAATAGGATCCCTAATACCGCCTCCTACAATTAGAAATCCGTTAAAGACTTTACGAACCATTCTTACCATTTCAGGCTTCACATTAGAAGCTGCTCCTGAACCTGCTTCAAGGTATACAAAACGCATCCCAAGAAATTGGGCTGCTAATGAATAGGCTGCAGCAATTTTTGGTTTATCAAATGGAATTCCCCTAGCAGAACCAACAAACCAAGCGGAAGTTCCTTCACCTATTACTAAATATGCTGTTGGAAGAGGTTCTAATCCAAATTTTAGAACATTAGGTGCTCCCAGGGCTTGAGCTTGGGAAATAAAATATGGGTTTTCAGAATTTAGAAGAGAGCTAAAGAGGATTGCATCGGCTTCTGGAACTACACCTGTTATATTCCCAGGGAATAGAATTTTTGGAATTTTAACGGCTTTTTTTAAATTTTTTACAACCTCAGCAAGTTCAATTTGATCAGTTACTGAAGAGCCTCCCACCAAAATTGCTGAGGCACCAATTCGCTCTACATCCTTTGCAAGTTTAACTGAGCTTTTAATGTTAGAAACTTCAGAATCAATAAGAATAAAGAGTAATGCTGTTTTCTGTTTTTTTAGTTGAGATTTTAGATATGTTTCAACACGCCCCGTCATAATCACCGTTGTTCATGCTTAACGTTTTAAAGTTTAATTGTTAAGGTAGTATACAGATCTGTATAGCTATGGGTGAGTTCAAACAATCTAATTTTAATAATATTTTCCATCAAATTATCAAAAAATCATTATTTACCGAAAGACAAGTTGAAATTATTTTAAATCATAAGAATATACTTGAATCTGAATTTGGTATTTCAAAAGGCGCATATTTTAGACAGGTTAGTCAATCCAGGAATAAATTAATCGGCCTTTATTATACAATAATTTTGTTTCGTGGATTAGGCATAATTCTCCCTGATGATATAGATGTGATATCTCGTCTTTCTGAACAGATATCTGTGATACAAGATAGTGATGTTTTTCCAGATAGAGAGGAACAAATCATTGATGTGATAGATAAGGCCATTCATCAAATTGTTGGAATGTGATATTACGAGTGTTTCCAAGGTTTTTGGTTTTTGTTTGTGATTAAATGTATGATTTCCAGTTGATGTAAAGTGTAAAAATATGTTGTTCTATCACGATAAATCACAAATTAATGTTGTAATATGTGATGCTAGTAGAAATTCCTGAACCTGAGATAATTCTTGGAATAGTTGTAGCTTTTTTTATAGGTATACTTGTACTTTACACAATCTATAAAATTAAACCATCCATAAAGAGGAGAGAAAATTTTGATGTTTCTTCCTATGACCGTTTAGAATTTTATGAAAGACAGTTAATTGATATGAAAATAAGACTAGATTCACTACAAATTGAGAGTGAAGTAGTGAAATCAAATGAGATTAATGATTTTAGTCGAGATATAGAAAAAATTCCAAATACTGATGATTATTCAGCTCCCAAACTAAAACGTCATTACTCTAAACCTCAACAAACACCAATAATAGATCATTACAATACGGTTGATTTTGTTTTAGGGCTTATCACAGACAAGTCAATGACATCACGTGATATCCAGAATGCGTCACAAAGATCTAGGGAACATACATCAAGATTGATGAAAAAATTATACAAAGATGGATATGTTGAAAGAGACATAAAGACCAAACCATTCACTTATTCTATTACCGAAAAGGGAAAGGCAAAACTTGGTATTTTGGATTATTTACAGAATGCCACGGCTTAGAAACCATTAAAATTATTATAATTTATTAAATAATAATTATATTAAAATTTATATATAATAAATATATAAATTAATTATGAGTTTAGAACATGAGGAATTAATCAAAATTACCTCAGCGGGCACAGTTTCAATTCCTAAACAATTTAGGAAATATCTTGAAATGCAAAAAGGTGATTATGTTAAGATCCTTTTAGAAGGTGACCATTTGGTAATTAAGAAGGTTATAATATCTTAATTTGGTCGTTTTTGAGAGATTTTTAAACTCTGGTAGGTCCATTCTCTGCCAGTTCTTGCTCTTTCAATCTTTCCTTTTTCAGAAAAACGTGAGAGATACGTCGAAATTATGCTAAGTTTTATGGGTTCGTTATATTCATCTTCATATTTTTCTAATATTGTAGAGGAGGTAAATTTTCCCATTGGGAAGAATTTGTCTACTATATGCCAAATTTTTGCCCCAGTTGAGTCTAGTTTGGGGGAATCTACTGCATCCTCAATATTCATTAAATCTAGGAATTCAAAGGCTTTAAGCACTTTTTCTCTTGTAATATTACCAGTTAGGTTTAAGTTGTAATTTGCGCCTTCTGCATCTTCTATATCTATTCTAATTCGTTTACTAGTCATTTTTGTGTTACATACGAGAAGTATGTTAACAAATCAAGGGATCCGCTAGTATTTGTTAACAAAATGGTTTGTTAAGATTAACTGCCTAACCCATGCCTGGTATTATTTTATTGATTAACATACTCTTTTTGTTTTTAATTAACAAATAATGTATACTATGCCTGGAGTGGAAATAAAGGGGTCAGAATTATGATATTAACATTGTTAACTCCCATCTTCACGCCTGGATAGGAAATTAAAGGGTTAGATTTACTTAATTGGAATTTTTCTTAACACCAACTTAACTTTCTGTTAAGTGTTTTCTAAACAACCCACACACCAATATTTCCATTGTTTTTTTATTTAAAAATTTTTTTAGGATATCTATATACTATTAATTTTAATATTTTTAGTAGATTCATAATTTGAAATTGAGAAGAAAAATAGGTGTGTGAGTAACGATCTGAAGCGATCTGTCTAGTCAACAAGAACGATCAAACTTGTTAAAAATTATACTGGGATCCATTGAAGTGTAAAAGAAGGATCCAATCTGATCTCGAATATGAGTATAATAACTTTAGATCCAGTAGAAAGAATGTTAGATGCAGCAGAAAATGGCATTACCCTAATCAAAAATAGGGAAATTTTACATTATACATACATCCCAGACACAATCTTACACCGAGATTCAGAACAAGAACAAGTTACCCAATCATTAATACCAATTCTAAAACATTCCAGACCATCAAATCTTTTAGTATATGGTAAACCAGGAACTGGCAAAACTCTTGTCGTTAAAAAAATTCTATCAAAAATTCAATCAAGGGTGGAAAAATCCAAATTCCCAATTAAATTAATTTATGCAAACTCCAAAGAAGAAACTACCCTTTATGGGCTATTGGTAAGTTTTGGTAGGCAACTTGGACTTAATGAAAAAGAACTTCCATCAACAGGTCTTGCAATTAGTGAAGTATTCAAAAGACTACTAAAAATTATTGAGAAGAACCAATTAAACGCGGTATTTGTTATTGATGAAATTGATTATTTAGCTCATTTAATCTCAAAAACTGGTAAGGATATTCTATATCATTTAACCAGAGCAAATGAGCGTTTAACAGAAGGGTCACTTACACTAATTGGTATATCAAATGACCTTACATTCAAAGAAAGATTAGACCCAAGAGTTCTAAGCTCTTTAGGAGAAGAGGAGATCGTATTTACAAACTACTCTGTTGAACAAATCCGTAAAATCCTTGAAGGTAGAATAGAACAAGCGTTAGTTAAAAATGCCATTGGAGAGGCGGCTTTGAATCTATGTTCGGCCATGGCAGGAAGAGAACACGGTGATGCAAGAAGAGCAATTGATCTATTACGTGTGGCTAGTGAAATAGCAGAAAGAGAACAAAAAACATCAATTAATGAAGATCATATTCGAATGGCTGGACAAAAAATTGAGGAAAATAAAGAAGTATCGGCTCTTCAATCTTACCCACTTCACGAAAAAATCTTAATTATTGCTGTAATGAAAACAGCAGAATTATCAACAGGAGGAATTTATACAGCCTATAAAAACATCTGTAAGACAGTTAGACAACAAGAATTAACTCAAAGGAGAGTTACACAAATGCTTAGTGAAATTGAATTATCAGGACTAATCACAGGAAGAATAATTCATCAAGGAATCCATGGGCGTACTAAAAAATACAAACTTACAATTTCTCCAGACTTAATTAAAGAGACTTTTAAAGACGATTTAACTTTCGAAGATATATTATAAAAATTCTAATCTTTAGAAGTGAAATCTTTTGTATAAACCTTAAAGGTTTTTAAATTTACAATTACTGCCATTCCAGGTGTTGGGGTTATGCCTACTCCGGTTTGAAATGGAGTTTGATGTTGCCAAGCTCCAGAATTTAATATTAAAACTCCTCTATACAAATCCAAATCAACAACATGAACATGACCGGCATGAAATATGTCTGGCACCTCATCAATTATCATCATATCATCAAGTTCCGGAGCAAGTGGTGTAAGAGAGCCATAAATCGGACTTAAGTGCCTTGCCTGAAGTAAATATCGCATTACTTGCGCAGGTTTATCATAACTTAATCCTGGTGTAGTTCTTACTACATCATCTATACTCTGGCCATGAAACATTAGAACCTTAACTCCGTTTAGAGATATCATAGCTGGGTTTCCTAACATAGAAATATTTTTTTGATTCCATAAATCAGAATTATAAATTTCTGGAATGGCTGGTTGAGGTAAAGCTCGTCTGCCAGGATCATGATTTCCCGGTGTAACAAAAACTTTGATATGTTCAGGAATCTTACTTAATAATTCTGCAGTTTTTTTAAGTTGTTCATGAATATCAACAAAATCTAATTCTTTATCTTGATTAGGATAAATTCCTACCCCATCTACCACATCTCCACAAATTAAAACAAAACGAATTTTTCTTGCTATAGGGTCAGGACTCGAAAGCCATGAAATAAAATCATTTAATTCTTTTTCCATAAAGTACATACTGCCAATATGTAGATCAGAAAGAAAAACAGCGTAGGTTTCTGTTTTAGACCGATTAGGAGCATGTTCGGGAATATCTGGAGTAATAATATCTTTTACAATAAACCCACCATTTTTGCCAAAACTAATTCTCTCCATTACAAACTGATCAGTAAGTAAAGTAGCAGCTATTTTTTGAAGGTCTTTATCAAAGACAATTGTTTCTATAGACCCTGAAGGATCATCAATAATTAATTTGGTGATATTTCGTTCTACTCTACGTTCAGAAAGGAGACCGCAGATATACATATCATCATTTGATTTTACAGAAACTACTGTAGAGATAGTTTTGAGCATCTTTGCTTCTGGACGATTTGAAATAATTTTTTTTAATTTTAAAAATCTACTTGCAAAAAGACTACCATATCCTTCAACACCTTCAGCAGAGGTAATTTTTGAAGTTGGATCATTTAGAACGCGAGATTCATCATCTAATTTTTGATCATCTTTAAGACCTAGAAAAACTTCTAAATCATCCTGATTTATTAAAAATAATTTTTGTTTAGATTTTTCTCGAACTATCTCTTTAATTACTCGTTCTAATTCTTTAACATCTACTCGTTCTAAAATTTTTAATGCATCAGGATGAATTTGAAAACCTTTGTTTAAGGCGTAATTAATAGCAAAAACCACATCTTTCTCCATTACCGAAAAATATTAAGAGTTTTAATTAAATCTGCTCGCTACAAACCCTCAAATACTGTGCTTAAAGAAAAAATCCATGAAAAATCAGAAACGAATTATTACATTCATTATTTTTCTTGGGGTATTCTCGGCATCTTATTTTATCGGTTCTCAAAGTGAAATATCTCAAGAAGACGCATTAACATTTCAAGAGGAATTTAATGAGTTAATTGGAAATATAGATGGAATTGGAATATTTTTTCATAATGCTATCGTCGCCGTACCTATGTTTATTCCAGGGTTTGGAATAGCCTGGGGTATTTTTTCAGCTTGGCAAACAGGTCAAGCATTTGCATCCTTAGCTGTGCTAAATCCAATAATCTCTGATATTCAACCACTTGCAATACTTTATGCTTCTCCATTTGGAATAATGGAACTAGTAGCTTATTCAATTGCAATGTCTCGTAGTGCTCTATTAATTCACAAAATTATTAAAAAAATACCAATAAAAAATGATTATAAAATAATAGGTATTGAAATAGGAATAGTTTTAGCTCTACTAATTGGAGGAGGTTTCTTGGAAGCATATATGATTGGATATGCAGAAGATTCAGGCCTAGTATTGGATATCTAGATTTATAGTTTAGATATTCTATATGATACATCTAAAATAATTTAGTAGCAAATTATAAACCGAATTAAACCATGTTCTAATTATGAAGATAGTAAAGACTATTCCATTTTTTATAATAGGACTAATTTTTCTTGGATTTTCATTTAATGATTCAAATGCTCAATTAGTTGCTAACCAACCTTATTTGGTAGAAGGCTCGGGGTTTGCTGTAACTGAAAAATCAATCAAAATCTCTGAAATTGATTTACTAATCTCAATTGGAGAACAGGTAGGAAGTAGTAGTAAGCTTGTAGTAGAAGACGGATTTATCACAATTAACGAATTAGATTTTGATGTGACTGACATATCAGGTAATTTGTTAAGGGACGGTCGTTATATTAGATTAGTTGGTACTGCAGAAAATTCACTTGGTAATGAAATTTCCATTAGCTTCTTTGGAAGATTAGTTGAAAACAGCGTTGAAGGTTCAATCTATACTTTTACTGGAAGATTAACACAGGGAATTGAATCCAATAAAATTATCTATACAACAAAAATTTCTACATTAACAGGAAACATACCTACAAGCCCATCCACTACAACAACTAGCTCTAAACAAAATCAAGAAAATGAAATTATAATACATATTCTTAAAGGTTCATCTAATCCAAACCAATTTAATTATATTCAAACAACAGGAGCTCAAAAATATTATTCTATAGACAGAATATCAACTATACCTGAAAAGACAATCACATTCATCAACGATGATACCGTATCCCATAGTATCTCAAGCGGTATACGAAATACAGGTTCTCATGCTGGAAAAACTATTCCCGACAATATGATATCTAGCGGGACTATAATGCCCGGAAAAAGCTGGAGTGTTACAATTGAAAAAATTGGGTTTTATAGTTTATTTGACATTGATTACCCATGGATGACAATCGATGTTGTAGTTTTTCCTGATATAGAATCTACAATACTCAAAAGTAGTGGTGCTAACCCAAAGAACTAAAATTAATATAAGAATTTAATTTAGATTGCTCGAAAACCATTACAGATAAATCTGAAAATTGTTTTCCTTCTAAATCTTTTACCCTGCCAACATAAACAGTTTCTTTATCAGTGGTTAAATTTTCAAATACATGTATTTTTAATTTCGTTGTATCAAATCCATTTTTCTTCAAATAAAAAGCAATTTCAGATGGCATGAAATGTTTTGTTGGATCTTTTGGCCAAGGTCTAGGTACAAGTATAACACTAAATCCATCTAACAATGCCTTTTGCATTTCAATTTTTTCACATTCAATTGTAGTTGAAATATGCATTGTGATTATCTTTGATTTATCCAAAGGAACTTTGGCTTTAGAAGCTGCTACCTGAATAGCACTAATTCCAGGAACTATTTGAATATCTCCAAAAATTTCAATTAATCTATCAACTACTTCAGATTCTGAAAAATTTACATCACCCGTAAATGGTATTACTAAAATTTTCTTCCCTAATTTTTTTTGTATTTTTTGATATACATCTTCTTGGGTCTGCATAGTAATTTCAAAAACTTCTTTTCCTAAAAGCAACTTTTCAATTGTTTTTAATGTATACTTGTATCCTACAACAATATCAGAACTATGTATTATTTCTTCAACTATTTTCGTGATAAAGTTAGGTGATCCAGGACCAACTCCTACTGCATATACATTACTCAATTTTAATTCTTAATTTTTTGTCTATCTTTAATGTATTGTACAAAAGTAGACCAATCAACTTTCATATATTTAGTTGGTGCTTTTGCTGGATATTTTACCCAGTCTTGAACTACTGAAAATTGATATTTTTGTTTCTTACCATCTTTGTTAATTTCTAAGTTCAATATACTTCCCCAGGTTTTATTTTCATGACTAATATTCAAAATATCATCAAATTTTATTTCCAAATTTTTTTTATTTTCTAGATCTATTCTTAATTGTTCTTCATCATATCCATCTTGAAGAATCATCACATCGTTTAATTTTAAAAAAGTTAGAACTTGTCTTTGAGTTGCTGCATTCCACCATCTCATTTTTGCCTCAGTTTTATTTACAAACATCAAATGCTTATCTGTTAAAATTAACATTCCTTCTGTTCCATTTAGAGAAAACATTTTTTTAGCTTCTTTCCACACTGATAAAACGTGAGCTTGAATATGCTCATCAGAATCCATATCCAAACTTGATATTATAGAATGATAAAAACTAATGTCCATCATGGCTTTTATTGAAGCTAAGAAAAGAGGATTTATGAAGTTTATATTATTTGTAATAATATTTTTATTTTTACTTGTTAATATTACAAATCCAATTTTTGCTCAAACCTATGATGATCTAGTAATTTTACATACAAAGTCAGGAAAATTAGTTATTGAGTTGTTTCCTGATGATGCGCCAAATACTGTTGCAAATTTTATTAATTTAACTCAAAATGGATTTTACGATAGAACAGTTTTTCATAGAGTTATTGAGGGTTTTATGATACAAGGAGGTGATCCTCTTACAAAACCTGGTGCCTATGATTCTGTAACTCAATGGGGGACTGGTGATCCTGGGTATAAAATTAAAGCTGAATTTAACGACATAAAACACAATAGAGGAATAGTTTCTATGGCAAGATCATCTGATCCAGATAGCGCTGGTTCTCAATTTTTTATTGTTCATAAAGATTCCAATTTTCTTGATGGGCAATATACTGTGTTTGGCCGTCTTATTACACAAGAAAGCTATGAAACTCTTGATAAAATAGCTACACTTGAAACAACACCAAATGATGTTCCATTAGATTGGGGTCAAGGAGAAATCTTACATGCTGAAGTTGTAAAACGTTCTGAAGTTCCAGACATTTTAGAATTAGGAGAACCAGAAAGAGTTACACAATCAGAAATTCCACAAACTATTGAAGAAAAATATTCTAGTGAAAAGTTTGGGTTTTCCATTAAATTTCCCCAAGGATGGTATGTTCAAGAAATTGAAGATCCAAATCCTGCAATTCCAAATGTAGCAGCTGTTGAACCAAAGACAGGCGGACTACCATCATCAATCTCAATTTTAGTAAAAAATTCAACTGGACAATCATTAGAAGAATTTGTAAAACAATGGGAAGATCAATATCTTAAATCTGCAATAGATAGTGGCGTATTAGTTATTCAATCTAAAGAAAAAACCTCGATAAATGGATTAGATGCAATTATTTCGATTGTTAATGGGTCTGCAGTTACCCCCACTGAACAAATTAAAATAAAATATAAAGAAGCTACAATTGCAAGCCCAAATAAATTTTACAAAGTATCATATGCAAGTACTATAGATGAGTTTGAAAACAATTTACAAAAATTCGAAAACTCTTTGAATACATTTACATTACTTTCAGAACCATATGATGTTAACACTGATGGAGGGGGATGTCTAATTGCAACTGCAGCATTTGACTCTGAGCTTGCAACCCAAGTTCAAATGTTAAGAGAAACTAGAGATAATATTTTAATGAATACGGAATATGGTAAATCATTTCTATTATCATTTAATCAATTTTATTACTCATTTAGTCCAACTATAGCTGATTGGGAAAGACAAAGTCCTATTTTCAAAGAAACTGTAAGGATAACAATAACCCCACTCCTTACATCATTAATGGTTTTCAATCACGTTGATATTGATTCAGAAGCTAAAGTGCTTGTATATGGACTAGGTTTAATTTTTCTTAATATTGGAATGTATTTTGTAGCACCAGCTTATATCTTCCACAGATTACGCAAATAGAATTTTTACCAAACATCATCAACTTCATCTAGTTCTCTATATTCTTTAGACGTCTCTCGTCTCAAGAATTTCAATCTTGAGATATCTCTATCAAAAAATAGATCAATAAACCAATCTAACATTACTCTAAACCTCTTGTCAAATTTTGGCATTTTGGAAAGATAATAATTTCTCCAGATGGCCCAAGCTAAAAAACCATGAACATTCATTCCTAAAACAGAAGCAATCCCATTTCGTTTTCCAATAACTGCCATCTGCCCTCTAAATTCATAATCATATTTTTTTTTCTCTTTGTTTCTGATTAATGAATACAAATTATAAGCTGCAGTTTTTGCTTGAGCCTCAGCTACTTGTGCAGTGGGAGGTTGAGGTTTTTGTCTTTCGGGGGTTATAACTTGACAACAATCCCCAATCGCAAAAACTCCCGGCCACTCAGTAACTTCTAAAAATTCATTTACAACAATTTTCCCTTTTTCTGTTTTAAAAATTGAATTTTTTATTGTATCTATAGGAGTAATACCTGCAGTCCACACTAATGTTTTTGTTTGAATTGAACTCATTTTTGATTCATCAATGGAATCTCTAGTAGTTTCTGATAATTCTTTTACAATTACTTCTGTTCCATCAAAACTTGTAACTGCAGTTTTTAGTTTAATGTCAATTCCACGGTGAATTAATTTCTCATTTGCAAATTTTGCTAGTTTTTCACTAAATCCTGGTAATATCCTTGAAAGTGCTTCTAATACTATAACTTGCAAATCCTGTTTCTGAATTTTTGGATAATGTTTTCTAGCATCCAATAATAAATCCATTAATTCTCCCGCAGTTTCAATTCCTGCGAAACCCCCTCCCACTATCACAAAAGTAAGTAGACTTTTTCGAAGTATAGGATTTTTTTCATTTTCCGCTTGTTCTAACATATCAATGACTCTATTTCGTAACATTACCGCATCATTGAGAGTTTTCATAGAGTATGCATTATGTTCAACATCTTGCATGCCAAAAAAATTGGTTTGACTACCCAGTGCTATTACAAGATAATCATAATGTAGGGAAATACCTCTTTTTTCGCTTGTTCCCATTAAAGTAATAATTTTTCCATGTGGATCTATGTTTTTTACCCTGCTCTCATAGAAAGTGGCCTTTTCACAAAGTGTCCTAATCGGCATGACTATATGCCTAGTTTCAATCATTCCAGAAGCTACTTGAGGAAGCATCGGCGTAAAAAGCAGAAAATTATCCTCACTTACTAAAATTATCTCAATTTCAAGATCATTCTTAAAATGAGACTCTAATCTTCTAGTACATTCAATTCCTGCAAATCCTCCACCTAACACAACTATTCGTTTCTTATTTCTTACCATCTCAGAGCAATTTCAGGAGTATTTGACGATATATATTCAGTTTATCAAACAAAGAAAAACTAGAGTAGAATTAACTATTTTTTAAATTTTTTAGGATAGAGTAAAATAGGCAAAATGAGGAAAATATCTAATGAAAAAAGAATATGTGGTTGTACGTATTGATGCAGCACCTGATGGTGCCCCATACGTAATAGTATCTCTTTCCTCAGCTAAAGATATCAAAGAAGGTAACCAGCCTTTATCATCTCCATTTGGTTCTAATATCATGGGATTTTCCAATATGGATGATATGATGAAGGGATTAAACAAAATGTTATCCGGTGGCATGGGAGGTTTACCAGGAGGTATGACATCCTTGAAAATTGATATGCGTGAGTATAAAGAACTTGGACTCTCAGTAGGAGACAAAGTATATCTAGATTTAACTAAAGCAGAAAGCCTTGGTGTGTAATCTATATTTTATCTCACAATTTCCGATCGTAAAATTTCATAGGCTCTAGATGCGTCTTTTTCATTTAGAACAATTGTAATATTATCCCGGCTAAAAAAAGCATTAGCTGGTTCTATTCCATTTGAATGAAGTACTTCAGCAACATAAGATGCGACATCATTCCTATTCTGTTCAGGAGGAATGAGAATTTTGATTTTTGCTAAACCAGTACTGAATTTATCCTCTGCATTACCAAAAGCCCCAAATAGTTCTCTAATACCCGCTAAATCTTCAGTTAAAACTCTAAAAGAATCAGCCAGTCTAAAGAATTCATAATCTGGATTTATTTCTGAAAATTTATTCATTAGTGAAACAGCATCCTCATTTCCAAAATCATTAATTGAAAATTTGATACCTAAAATTCCATCAGTCAAGGAGAGCCTTGCATTTTTAAGAACTGATTCTTTTTTGACTTCATCTTTTTCCTCAAACGAGTCAGAGTATCTTTTGATTGCTACAACAATCGTATTCAAGTTGACAGAGCCACCAACATGCTTTTCTACAACTGGTTGAATCTTTACAGCTAAAGCAGTATAGTTAATCAGATCCATTTTCATACAATCATAAATTGAACGATTCTGTGTGATAATTTCCCTAACCGCATCAGGTACTGAAGCATTTACCAATCGCATACAAAATAATTATATAATGTCAATTATATTAGGTTTATGTAATTTTTCATAATAATCATCATAATCTTTATATAATGTCATATATATTACACTATATAGGTGAATATGACAATGTTCTTTGATGACGAATTTGATAGACTCTTCAAGAGAATGTCAAGATCATTCATGAATCTAGATGATATCTTTGAAGAGACAAAAGATGCTGGAACCATTCAACGTTATGGCCCATTTTATTATGGTTATACTATGACCATTGGACATGATGGAAAGCCAGTAGTACAAGAATATGGAAATGTAAAACCAGGTTTACTTCCAACATCAGATACAAGGGAACCTTTAGTCGATACGCTAGTTGATGAAAAAGAAAAAGTTCTCAAACTTGTAGCTGAAATGCCAGGAGTAGAAAAAAAAGACGTTAAGGTAGTTGTAGAAAATAAAGCAGTTCACATTGATGCAATACATGGTGAAAAGAAATACCATGCAAAAGTTCCAATTGCTCAAAAAGTGGACGAAAACTCTGCAAAGGCTTCATATAAAAATGGAATTCTTGAATTAAGATTCAATCTGGTTGAACAAGAAAAACCAAAAGGCAAAACTGTGGAGGTTGAATAACCTCCTTTTTTTATGATGAACTATGACTGAAATTCAATTAAAAATTGAGGAAATTCCTCAACAACATGTTGGAAAAGGTAGAGCAATAATTGATCCTAAAATTATTGAAGATACAAAATGGGATACAGGTCAAATTTTAGAACTAACTTATCATAAGAAAACACATGTTAAGCTATGGCCAGGAACTACTGAAGATTATGGTTCTGGAATTATCAAAATAGACGGAATAACTAGGCATAACATTGGTGGAGGTATTGGCGATAAAGTTACAGTAAAATCTGTAGAAGCTGGAGAAGCTGAACAAATTGTTTTATCACCTACAGAAAAATTATCTATCGATGAATCACAACTACACGAAGTAATGATTAACACTTATCAAAACCATGTTTTTACAATTCATGATTCCATTGTTTTACCAACACAAATGGGGGGGAAAATTCAATTTATTATAACTAATACAAAGCCAGTAAAACCTGTAATTGTTACTGAAAACACAATTTTCAAACTTGGCTCTATGACTAAAGCCGTGGATACTTCAATACCACGAATCACTTATGACGAACTCGGTGGATTGAAAAACGAAGTACAGAAAATCCGAGAAATGGTAGAATTACCAATGAGACATCCAGAATTATTTGAAAAAATTGGCATTGAAGCGCCAAAAGGTGTTTTATTGTATGGTCCTCCGGGTACTGGAAAAACTCTCCTAGCAAAAGCTGTTGCAGGTGAGACCAATGCAAACTTTACATCATTGAGTGGTCCTGAAATTATGGGAAAATATTATGGTGAAAGCGAAGAGAGACTCAGAGAAATATTCAAGCAAGCTGAGGAAAATGCTCCAAGCATAATTTTCATTGATGAGATTGATTCTATTGCACCCAAACGAGAGGAAGTAACGGGTGAAGTTGAAAAAAGAATTGTTTCACAGTTACTTACTTTAATGGATGGAATGAAAAGTCGAGGTAAGGTTGTAGTAATTGCAGCAACAAATAGACCTGATTCTATTGATCCTGCACTTCGAAGACCAGGAAGATTTGATAGAGAAATTGAAATTGGAATTCCTGATGATGAAGGAAGATATGAAATTCTAAATATTCATACTCGTGGAATGCCTATTGAAGAAAAAGTCGATCTTAAAGCTATATCAAAAATAACCCATGGATTTGTGGGAGCTGACTTGGAAGCCTTAGCTAAAGAAGCTGCAATGAGATCATTAAGAAGAGTTATGCCAGAGATAGATTTTGATCAAGAAAAAGTTCCTCAAAAAATATTACAAAAAATTGTAATTACAAATGAAGATTTTCGAGATTCATTAAAAGAAGTTAGGCCTTCTGCATTACGTGAAGTTTTGGTACAAACCCCTAATGTAACATGGGATGATGTAGGAGGATTAGATTCTCTTAAAGAAGAATTACGGGAAACAATCGAATGGCCCATTAAACACAAAGAAGCTTTTGAATACGTTGATGTACAAACACCAAAAGGAATCTTGTTACATGGACCTCCTGGTACAGGTAAAACTTTGATAGCAAAAGCAGTTGCAAAAATGACCGAATCAAATTTCATTAGCATAAAAGGTCCTGAATTGTTATCAAAATGGGTAGGAGAATCAGAAAAAGGCGTCAGAGAAATTTTCAGGAAAGCAAGACAAGCCGCCCCATGTATAATATTTTTAGATGAAATAGATGCGCTTCTTCCAAAAAGAGGAGATAGCTCTGATTCACATGTTTCACAAAATGTAGTCTCGCAAATATTGACAGAGATAGACGGATTAGAAGAGCTTCATAATGTATTGATTATTGGTGCTACTAATAGAATTGATATGATTGATCCTGCAATACTTAGACCTGGTAGATTTGATCGTATTATTGAGGTACCATTACCAGATTCGAAAGGACGTGAAAATATCTTTAAAATACATACGAAGAAAAAACCTCTTGCAAAAGACGTGGATTTAAGAAAGTTAGTTGAACTTACAGATGGTTTTAGTGGAGCTGAAATTGCTGGAATTACAAATAGGGCTGGTATCACGGCTTTGAAGCGTTATGTGGGAGGAAATTTACATTCGGTAAAAGAAATTGAAATTACGCAAAATGACTTGTTAGATGCAATTGAGAAAGTTAAACCTAAACCAAAAAAGATAGAGGAACCTCTGTCTCAATCCATTAAATAGGATAAATACTAATTATCTAGGACAAATGATAAAAAATGACTTTGAAACTATATCTTGATTTTGAACCATGCGATGAATGCAAGACTATAATGAAAGAATTAGCTAGTCCTGAAATTATTTTTGGGAATGAAGATTTACGAAAAGACGAATCCGCTAAATTTCTACGACATCTTACCTATAATCATAGTGAGGTGGTTCAGGCAGTAATGAAGGATTTACCAAAACAGAAAAGAAGTCAAGAATATGATTTCTTCAAATAATGAAATTCGAAAAATTCAAAGTGAGATAATTGAATAAAGAAGCAATTCTATATGAAAAATTACCTGATGATAAAGTACGTTGTACAGCTTGCGCACGATATTGTGAATTAAAAACAGATCAGATAGGCCTTTGTGGTATTAGAGGTAATATACATGGGAAGTTGGATCTTTTTGTTTATGGAAAAGTTATTGCAGGACATGTTGATCCAATAGAAAAAAAACCAGTAATTCACTTTTATCCTGGATCTAAAATCTATTCCATTGCGACTACTGGCTGTAATTGGCTTTGCAAGTATTGCCAAAACTCTGACATTAGTCAGCGACGAAAGGTGGAAGGTATTGATATGACTCCTGATGAAGTTGTTAATACCGCCATAAAATATGGAGCTCAGGGAATTGCATATACATATAATCAACCATCCATATTCATAGAATTTGCACGTGATTGTGGAATAGCTGCAAGAAAAAAAGGATTGATGAATATTTTTGTTTCTAATGGTTACGATACTCCTGAAACAGTAAAGATGATGGGAGAATTTTTAGATGCAATAACAGTTGATTTTAAGGGAAGCGCTGAACCTGAGTTTACAAGAAAGTTTATTGGTGTTCCTGATCCTAAACCAATTTTTGAGACTCTCTTAGAAATTAGAGACAAGACTAAGATTCACGTTGAAATAACAGATTTGATAGTTCCAAAAGTAGGTGATAATTTAGAATATGCTAGAAAGCTTTCAAAATTTATTTATGATGAATTTGGACCTGAAATGCCTATGCATTTCTTAAGATTTCATCCTGATTACAAAATGATGGATTATGAACCGACACCTGTTAAAACACTCGAGAAACATTATCAGATCGCAAAAGAAGAAGGTCTAAAGTATGTCTATCTTGGAAATGTTCCGGGGCATCCATGGGAACATACCTATTGTTCACAATGTGATAAGATTGTAGTCAAAAGATTTGGTTTTGATATTCAAGAATGGAACATGGATAAGGATAACAAATGTAGATTTTGTGGAAATCAAATACCAATTATTGGACCTTTAGATAAAAACTATAAGCAAAATAGATTCCAATTTGTTTCTTAAATACTAATTTCCCAAATTATTGAACCTAAAAATCTTAGAATATTTTGAGAATGTATAGTACATTCCATTCATCTACAACAAAAAATATCCGAGATATCTAATCAGTTTTGATACTATAATGAAAGGTTAAATATTGTCTACTGAAATTCTGAGTGTGCCAATAGCATATGTTTTGTTAAATTCAGATTTAGGGTCTGATGCAACAATAATTTCAAAAGTAAAAGAAATTCTTGATAATGAGTCAAGTATTACCTATGAAGTTCAGGGTGTATACGGAGTTTATGATATAGTACTAAAGATTAGCTCAGATAGTGCAGATAACCTTAGATCAGTAATTACTAATAAAATCCGAAAAATAGACAAAGTTCAATCAACTCTTACTATGATGGTTATAGAAGAACAAGAAAAATCATAATCTTCTAATCTCATCTACAACTTTTTGAATTTCTTCCTCAGAGTTAAAAAAATGTGGGGAAGCTCTTAGAATTTTTTTATCCACAATTTCACGAACAGCAATAACAATCTTTTTCTTTTCTAATAATTCCACAATTTTCTGTGGTTCTTTCCCATCTATAGAAAATGAAACAATGCTAGTTCTTTTAGATTGAACCTCTGGTCCAAACAAAGTAATTCCAGACATTTTTGATAATTCTTCACGCATCTGATTTGAAAGCTTGATGATTTTATTTCGAATATTATTTAATCCAAATTTTAGCATATAATTTATTGACTCCTCTAATCCCACAAAACCTACGTAATTACGAAATCCTGTCTGAAATTTATCTGGGATATCTTTGTATGCAAGATTTGTATCATCATAAACCATTGCTGACTCTCCACCTATTGATGAAGGCTCAAGCAATTTACTAGATTCTTTTTTACAATAAAAAATTCCAGTACCCATAGGACCACAAAGCCATTTAGAACCATTAAATGACATGAAATTACTTTTTGTTTTTTTAAAATCATAATCCCCTATACACCCAACTGTTTGTGCAGTGTCTATAAAATATGGAACATTATTTTTTTCTAAATACTCACCGATTTCTTCTACTGGAAGAATTGCTCCAGTATTATACAATGCATGACTCAAGGCAACACATTTAGTATTCTTATCAACCAATTTATGAAGTTCCTTAATATCAAAAAAACCATTAAGATCAATTTTCAAACTTTTTAATGAAAGTTTTTTTGCAAGACGTAACCATGGATAATAATTTGCATGATGTTCATGTTCCATACCGCGAATAATTATATTAGATTTGGAATCTAATGATAAACCAGTTGCAACCATATTAACTCCATCAGTAGTGCTTTGAGTAAAAACGATTTCTTCAGGTCTACAATGTATTAAATTTGAAATGGTCTTCCTAATTCTAATTAATTTTTCTTTCAAAAATATATCTGAATTAATTGAATCTGGCCCCATCATACTATACTTTACTAAAAATTTCTTCATTGCCTCTATACTAGAAAGGGGCATTAAGGAAACTGAAGCGTTATTCAGATAGATTTTTCCATTTTGTGGGAAATCCTGTCTGAAATCAGTTGAATCCAAATTCATTATTATATCAGGTATTGATTCATTTAGCGTTGAATAAAAATCCTGAGCAATATTCAGATGAAGACTTTTCTAGGATTATGAAAATCATTGAATCGGATACTCTCAATTCAATTATGTGTTATGATTCTTTTTTAAAAACAATTTTCTTAAACAAATTAATTTTAACGACAAATACTCCAATTTTCTATCTAGATTTTGATTTATTGTATAGTGGTTATGTCATTTCCAATATTATTTCTTTACGAAATGGTGTAACTTTGTATTCCCCTACTAAGGGAGATTGGATTAAAACATTAAAAACAATTTTACTAAAACTTTCTGAGAATAAATCTATGTTAATTATTGATTCATTAAATGGTCTTTTTAATTTACATAATGAGAAAAAAGATGCTGGTAGATTGATCAATAGTTACATTATGCTTCTTTCATGTGTGGCAAAGATGAGTAATTCATGTATAATACTGTCTAGCGTTACAAGAAAAAAAAATGATGAAGGATGGGTATTATCTGTAACAGGAAGACATGTTATAGAATCTAAGAAGATGACTAGATTCCAATTAGATCAAATACATTCAAATTTGATTGTAAATGTGATTGATGAAAAATCTAATTTAAAACAATCCATTAAAATTCCTATTAAATCAGATATATTCTAATTTATTTTAATCAAATAATTTCTTATTCTAAAATCTTAGAATAAACTCAGCGATCAAAATTTCATAACGGTGTTAGAAATTTCTAACGGCGTTATAATCTCTATTTTTTGAGCAAGTTATATTAATACCAAAAGCGTGAATTTGTCATTATGCCAGTAGCAATACTTCCAGACATCAGCGAACAAATGTGCATTGGATGCGCTCTATGCGTAGAAATTTGCACAACTTTGGGACCAGATGTTCTTAGAGTAAAACCAGTCGAAGGCTGGAAAAGAGGTAAGGCATTTGTGTTCTATCCTGAAAGATGCATCTCTGATGGTGCATGTATTGGAGTTTGTCCAACAAAGGCAATCTTCTGGATGAGACCAATGGACTTTACTGTAGGACAACCAGTTCCACTCTACAAAAATTCAGTCTTCGTAAAAGGTTGGACTGAACTAATCGACTAAAAGTTCACCTTTTTAATTTCTTTTTTCTTATAATTTATTAGAACTTGTTATGTTTTTCGTTGTGTAAATATATGGAAAACCTTTTTTCTATTTTATGAGTAAACCAGGAAATTTTTGGCGGAAAATACATGGGAAAGTTACAAAAAAACCAACTAACTTTTCTTGGTTAATTGAAAGTAAATTAGCAGGTTGTGGAATGCCTACAACTATCAATGAAGTAAATTGGGTTCTAAATCAAGGTATTAAATCGATTGTTACTATGACCGAAAATGCTTTACCAGAATCTTGGATAAAAGATACTAAATATCTTCATGTACCAACAGAAGATCTTAGTACACCTGACATTGATAAAATCGATGAGACAGTTGATTTTATTCATAAAAGAATTAGAAACAATGAACCTGTTATGGTTCATTGTGCTGCTGGCATTGGAAGAACTGGTACCATTCTTGCATGTTATTTAATAAAATATCAAAAATATTCTGCAAAAAAAGCAATTGAAAAAGTTCGAAATGAAAGACCAGGTTCTATTCAATCCGATCGTCAAGAACTAGTTGTCGAATTATATGAAAAGCACATACAGTAGTACTTACTCTGGAATAGATTGAGTTACTATTTTCCCATCTTTTACTTTAAGAAACATGAATCTGTTGTCTTTGAAGATTAAGGTTATACCTCCTTCCTTATCAGGATCTTCTACTTCAAGTAATTCTTGTCCTCTTAATCCATCATATTTTGCCATATTTTTTACCTGAAAATACTACTTATATCCTAATTGATTTTAATCTCAATTTCCTTGGCATTTAATTTAGTACTGAATGGGTCAGTGTAATCATGTTTCTGCCATTCTACATATGCTTCTACTCCAATTGCATGTTTTCCAACTCCAAGCTCTGATGCTTTGAAAGTTATCTTCTCATCAAAATCAAATAATTCCTGTCTTACTTCTTCTTCTGTAAGTCTAATGAAAGGTTCAAAATTCTTTGCAACTTGAACCCAAATCCTTTTCTCCTTCATGGGATTTACTAGCTTTGGATTTCGAGTCCAAAAAAGTGAAGCTTTTCTGTATGCATCTATAGGTTTACCCAGTTCACGTTTTCTTATTCCACCCGTTAAGAGTTTTACACCATATTTCAGTTTGAATAAATTATCATTTTTGTTATAGGCAGTTGTCCAATTTTTCTCATTAAATGCCTCACGGAGAGCACCTTGAATTGAAAACTTGACATTAATAGTTATAATCTCGTCTGAAGAAAATTCATCTTTAGTCTTTATCAATAAGATATCTGAGATGTGATTTTTTTCCATTTGATTAATCGCTCATAATGATTTATATCTACAATAAGTTCTTTTTCGAATGCGATGGATGCTCAGATAATGAAATCTTCTCCCAAGGAGGTTAGTCTTTCTATCAAACAATCAGATATTGGAACATTATACATTGTTCAGCATGAGCTTTTAAAAGAAAAGAACATTATTTTGCCGGACTTATAATAAAACATCCACTTACAAACGAATGTTGGATGAGAGTAAATTCTACAAAAACCAATCCATTAAAGGAAATTTCAAATGCCACAGATGCCGCAATTAAATCCGTAAATGAATTAAAAAAATTATTTACGTCAAAAATTAAGGTAAATTAAATGAAGTTTTGCCCCAAGTGCGAGGTGCGACTCAAAAAAAATAATACAGTTTCTACATTAAGTTGTCCAAAATGTGATTATTCTGAAAGCGATTCAAAAGAAAATAAAAAAGACAAGAAAAATGATAGATCCGAATTAAACATCTTAGATGAAAACGAGGGTAAGGAAATTTTACCTTCAATAAAAATAGAATGTGAAAAATGTGGAAATAATGAAGCAGTATGGTGGATGTTACAAACTCGTAGTGCGGATGAACCAACAACTCAATTCTATAGATGCACAAAATGTAATCACACTTGGCGAAACTACGCATAACGTTAAATTGAACTTTTAAGAGAAGTGTTTGACTTTGGTATTCTCAGCTAAAACTAATGGCTCTGATGATCTTAAAGCAATAATTTCTGCTATCTCAACATTAGTAGAAGAAGCTACTTTTGTTGCAAATGCAGAAGGAATTACCTTTAGAGGAATGGATCCTTCCCATGTTGCTTTAATTGATATATCATGGCCAAATTCAGCTTTTGAAAAGTACGAGTGTGATAATGATATAAAGTTTGGAGTTCGAGTAGATGAATTTTCAAAACTTATCAAACGGGCAGAAAAACAAGATGGTATAGAAATTGGAATTTCTGAAGATAACATGCTTCTAGTTACTATTGGAAATAATAAAAAATACAAAATTAGATTAATTGAAAGCTCTGCATCCGATACACCTCTTCCTAAAATTCCATATGATGCTAAAATTGGATTAACATCTACTGGTTTTGACAAAATTTTAGGAGATGTTCAAGTAGTATCAGATTATTTAACAATTAAAGCAACTACTTCAAAAGCTGAATTCTCTGGAAAAGGTGATTCAGGAGAAGTTGTAATTGATTTGGAAAAAGGAATGGAACAGTTAACTGATATTTCTGTAAAACAAGAAAGTACTGGAACCTATAGTCTAGAGTATCTTAACCCTGTTGTTAAAGCAGTTGGAAATACGGCTGGTTCAGTCACATGTGAGTACTCAAGTGCTAAACCACTACGAATTGAGTTTAAAGTTGCTAACATTGGTAGAATTCACTTCTACTTGGCTCCTCGTGTGGAAAGTTAAAGCATTTAAGGATTAATTAAAACAGGTTATACTGATTTGAAACTAGTAATTAAGTTTGGGGGGACCTCTATTTCTTCTGCTCAAAAAATCAGAGATGTTGCCAAATATCTTCATTCACTATCAAAGAAAAACCAAATAATCACTGTATGTTCTGCAGTAAGCGGTGTAACAGATGATCTTATTGAAATTTCAAAGTTAATTCAAAAAGGGAATAAAGATCAAGCAAATAAACTAACAAAAAAAATTATCCAAAAATACAATCAACTAGCCAAGGATTCAATTAAAAAATCTCACAACAGAAAAAAATTATTAGATAAATTAGATTCTATCTCAATTGAACTTGAAGAATTGTTACACGGGATGATCCTTTTAGGAGAAGTCACACCACGATCTTTGGACTATTTAATTTCATTTGGAGAAAGATTATCAATTAATCTAGTATCTTTTACATTACTTGATTTAGGAAGTAAATCAATTCCTCTTACTGGTAAAGAAATTGGTATTGTAACTGATTCTAATTTTGGTGAAGCACGACCCTTAATGGATACAACTAGAATCCGTGTTTCAAAAACAACTGAACCACTTTTAACAAAAAAAATCATTCCTATAGTTGCAGGTTTTGCGGGTGCAGATCAACATGGAAGCATTACAACCTTTGGGAGAGGTGGCTCCGATTATACAGCTACAACTATAGCTTCTTGCATTAATGCTGATGAAATTTGGTTAATGAGTGATGTAGATGGTTTAATGACAGCTGATCCAAAAATTGTAAAAAATGCTAAGGTACTCAAAGAAGTATCCTATATTGAAGCCATAGAAATGGCTCTTTTTGGTGCCAAACAAATTCATCCACGTACATTTGAACCACTTCTTTCAAAAAAAATTCCAATGAGAATACGAAATACGTTCAACCCTGAAAATTTAGGAACGTATGTTACTGCATCCCCTGATATTACTACAAAAAAAACTGTAAAGTGTGTAAGTGCAATTCGTAATAATGGCTTGATTGATGTTCGAGGTGGGAGTATGGTGGGCGCTCCTGGTACTGCTGCAAAAATCTTTTCGACTCTTGCAGAGGCCGGTGTAAATATTATGATGATTTCTCAAAGTCCTTCAGAATCAAGTATTTCTATTGTGGTGAAAAAAACTGATCTTGATAAGGCTGTAAGTTCATTGGAAATGAATCTCTTGGGTAAAATTATCAAAAAACTTGAAGTTACAACAGACGTTTCAATTATTGCTTTAATCGGTTCAGGAATGAGAGGAACCATTGGAGTGGCTTCAAGAGTCTTTGCTGCTGTTGAGAAGAAAGGAGTTAATGTTGTAATGATCGCACAAGGTTCATCTGAACTAAATATTGCATTTGTAGTAAAAGATTCTGGTTGCAAGTCTGTAGTGGAGGCATTACATGATGAATTTGAGTTAGCAAAAATCAATTGATTTTTATCTACTAAACAAATCTCAAGAAAAAGGATTTATGTGAACGGTAGGTTCGAAATTTATTGAATAATATTATTATCGTTATTACTCTAGCTGTAGTAATAACAAGCATATTTACAATTCCATTTTTTACTGAACAATTTGTAGATGCAAATACACCAAAAAAAATTCACTTTACAGAAACAATAACATCTTCACAAGATCCAGGTCAGGGCCACGAGAGTCATCAATTAGCACTTATTTTGTCTCCAAACGAAGGTTCATTATATGATGGATCTCTAACCTATACCGCAAGTGAACCAGTTCAACTTGTCGTACTACATGAAATCTTAAAAGAACAAGTAAAAAATCAGCCTATTTGGACGGTAGATGGAAAAACTGTATATGGATTGACATTAGTTGATCCAAAAACTAATTCAGGTTCTTTTGAATTTACTGGTGCTGCTCTAGCGTTACACTCTATGAATACTAAACCATTTACAGCTACTGTTAGTCTAGATGGATGGATTCGAGGACAGCCCACAGAAGTAATAATGCAAAAATTAGAAGTACAAAAAGAAGAACCATCATTAAAATTATCCAGGGCTAATGTACCAGCAAAAATACCAATGCATGTGGGAAAGTTTGAAGAGAAACCAGTTTATTTCATCATAACAGATTCTAATGATAAAACCTATGCAGATCTTATAACTGCAAAGCAGAATTGGCATGTTGAGCTTGCACCTCCACTTGAAAAAACTCCAAAATCTGTTTTAGAAGAAGTCTATATATTCAAAAATGGAATTGCTGGAAATGGAATTCATAATTTTCAAGAGGAAGTATTCACAAGTACTCCAGCACAAGTTGGGGAGTACAGTGCATTAAGATCGGTAATTGAAGTTTCATGGAAAACTTCTCTTAAAGCTGAAATTCTAGAATCCGTAGAATCAATAAAAGAAGCAGAAAAAGCAGGAAGAATTGAGCTTAAACAAACTGATGTAGTGATCAACATGCCACAAATTGTATGGCCAGAAGGAAAAATGATTGTAAAAGAAGACAAAATTTTGACTGACAAAAATCAATACAATGGAGGGCAAATCTTAGATATCGATACAGAAAACTTGACAGTAACTTTCATAGCACATAGAGGGTGGAATTCTAATGGAAGTACTATCTATTACATTATAACTGATGCAACACCGAAAGGCCCAGCTGAAATTATGGGAGTAGTAAATACACCAACTTCTGCAGACCTTATTACAAATCCAGTAGCAGTAGATATGTTCCAATTTGTGGATGGAATTAAGGGTTCAGGACCACTTGGATTCCAACCAGTAATAACTACCGCAGCTCTAGGAGATGAAAATTATAGTCCTATATGTAGAATTTTCATCATTTCCTGGAATGAACCTGAAAAAGCATCAGTCCTTGAAACAAAGTCTGACATAAATGAATTTCAGTCAGCAGGAGAAATAACTGTAAATCCTGCAAGACCAATGAACAGCGATCACATACTAAATTGTCCATTTATTGATCCATTCCAAACAACAAATTCTACTTCCGAAAAGGGATAAATTATCAGATAAAGAGTTTTATGATATCTTGAGTGGAAAACTTTTCATCGTTGGTGTCGGACCGGGACATCATGATCATATGACTTTTCGTGCAAAACAAGCAATTGAAGAAAGTGACACAATTGTAGGTTATGATACTTATGTAAATTTAGTTCAAGATCTTCTTAATGGTAAAGATGTTTACCGATATGCAATGACACAAGAAGTAGAACGTGCTCAACAATGTATTGAACTTGCCAAAGAAGGAAAAATTGTTTCATTGGTTTCAAGTGGAGATCCAGGAATTTATGGAATGGCTGGATTAATCTATGAAACCCTCGCCGAAGCTGATTGGGATCCTAAAACGGGTTTACAAGTTGAAATTGTTCCTGGGGTTTCAGCTCTAAACTCATGTTCATCAATTATTGGTTCCCCATTAATGACTGATTTTGCTGTTCTAAGTATGAGTGATCTTTTAGTTCCTTGGGAAATTATCGTAAAAAGAGTAGAAGCCGCGGCCCAAGGTGACTTTGTAATTGTAATTTATAATCCAGCAAGCAAAAAACGTATTCACCAACTTCAGGATACCAGAAAAATTCTGTTAAAATACAGAAAATCGTCCACACCTGTAGCAATAATAAAAGGAGCATATCGTGAATCTCAAACAGTAATTCTTACTGATCTGGAAAATTTAGAAAATCACTCAGATAAACTGGGAATGATAAGTACAGTAATTGTTGGAAACTCTTCAACATATAATTACAAAGATTTAATGATAAATCCTAGAGGTTACAAATCAAAATACAATCTTGGACAAACTAATCCTGAATTAAAGACTATATAATCAGCAACTTTCAGACACTCATCTTAATTGTTTTAAAAAGTTCATCACTAATTTTCAATTTTTCACGGAGAGGACTAATAATTTTAATCAAATAATTACTTACCATTTGTTTAAGATCCGATGGATGTAACTTTTTGTGAGAAAAATCAGATTCTAACTGAGAATAGTTTGTATATATCACATTGCCTCCAAATTTTTCTTGTCGTTCTATATGAATTTCATTAAATTCATGAAATATTACATGTTTTGTTATTTCTAACAATGGATTATTTTCGACATTTCCTTCTTCGCACCAAGCTTTTTTGATTTTAGATCTAATCTCATTATCAGAATTATGTATGAATATTCCTGAATTTGGATCAGTTTTACTCATTTTACCAAGAATTTTTGAATCACCAGATGGTTCTGAAAGTCCTGGGAGTAGTTTATGATGTATTGCAATAGGTACTTTCCATTTCATTTTTGGAAAAATTTCTCGTACTAACATGTGTATTTTTCGTTGATCCATTCCTGCATGAACAATATCTAAATCTAAAGAATGAATATCTACAGCTTGCATTGGCGGATAAAGGAGTTTAGCTAGATCTACTTTTTCTTCATTTTCAGAGCGACCCATAATTGTAAGTGTCCTCATAGTTCTTGCAAGGGACATATGCTTTGTAAATTTCACAAATTCAAACCAATAGTCTTTTTTAGAATTATAAAGCTCTGAACCTAAAATAATCTTAACATCAGGGCAGACAATTTTGAAAGCATCAGCATAATACTTTGAAACTTTAGAAATTGTATCCCAATTACCTCCTAGTTTATCATTAATGAGAGTGTGCCAATCGGCCAAAAATACCGTGCAATTTATTCCAGCTTTGATGAAATCATTAATTTTAAATCCAGTACTAATTAAACTACCAAGATGTAAAAAACCAGAAATTTCTAAACCAATGTAGTGCTTTGGTTTAGAATTTGTTTTTAATAACTCTATTAACTCATCTTGCGTTACTATCTCTTCGGTCGGAGGTTTTGCAATTAAATCAAATTTTTCAGTAACATCCAAATCAAAACAGCTTTGAAATGTTAGCCTATAAAGTTACGTATCTAAATTCTTTCTTGGTTTTGTACTTAGATAAAATGCATGTGAACTTATTAGAAATCCAACAAGGAACATTTTTGTTGCAAAAATTAGATTCCAAGGTCTATTTTGATCAGGGTAAGCCACAGTTAATGAATCAATATCTGGAACCTTACCATTGATTATTCCAGCAGTAATTTGTGCATTAAGTACTGTAAAATTATACAAAACTTCGTATAAACAAATTATTACAAAACCCAGTAACATCAACTGTAACAACGCCATCTTCCAAGTCATTAACTTGGTTGTTTTTTTCCATCCAATTCTTGAAACACAATACCAACCAATAATGGTTGAGAAAAAAAGCCAAGTTGTGAGCTTTGCAAAATTTTCAAATGGAATTTCAGTCTTGACTAAAACTTCTCCCATGACATATGTTCCATTTTGCTCCCATTCAACATACATTGCATAGAACCCATATGCTGTAATAGAAAGCATTATGAAAGCACATACATAAAAAATGTAAAGAAAAACCTTGTATCCTGTATCTGTCTCTTGTAAATGACTATGTTCCATTTATGCCGTTTGCCTGAGAGGGCGATATAAAAATTCACTGCAAATTCAAATGAGGTTTATTAAAGTAATTGATATCAAATCTTTTATGAAAATTCCAATAAATATTCCCATTATTGGCAAAGAAGAATTTAAAGAAGTGAACTCAATTTTACGGGATGGCGCTCTTACCTCTGCCGCAAATATTGGAGGAAAAAATGTTCAAGAATTTGAAAAATTAGCGTCTACTTTTGTAAAATCAAAGTATGCAGTTGCAGTAAATTCTGGAACAGCTGCATTACAGGCCGCGCTATATGCTTATGATTTAAAAGCTGGTGACGAAGTTCTTTTACCATCATTTACTTTCGTTGCTACTGCTAATGCGGTAATTTCAGTTGGAGCCAAACCTGTTTTTGTAGATATACTAAAAGAAAATTATACTATAGATCCTAATGATTTGAAAAAAAAGATTACAAAAAAATCTAAAGCGATTATACCTGTACATCTATACGGAAACGTTGCATATATGGAACAAATAACTGAGATTGCAAAAAAAAATGGCTTAAAAATTATTGAAGACGCTGCACAATCTTTAGGTTCTACGTATAGAGGAATACATACTGGAACATTTTCTGAACTTGGTTGTTATAGTCTGTATCCCGCTAAGGTGATGACAGCAGGTGAAGGAGGTTTAATTGTTACTAATTCTAAAAACCTTTTTGATAAATTACGTATGATTCGAAATCATGGTATGTTACATGGTTATGATACAAAGATTTTTGGTTTAAATTTGCGTCTACCTGAAATTAGTGCAGCGATTGCAAAAATACAAATCAAAAAATTACCAAGTTTCTTAATTAAGCGAAGAAAAAATGCCAGAATTCTTACTGAATTGATTTCAGATCTAGATATTAAAATTCCAAAAGAAAGAAAAAATGAAAAAGTAAATTGGTACCTTTATACAATTGAAACAAATAATCGAGATAAGATATTAAAAAAATTAAATTCTAAAGGAGTTGGGGCTGCCGCTTACTATCCTATTCCTATACATAAAACTCCCTTTTATAATAAAAAAATAAAACTTCCATCTACTGATTGGGCAGCATCTCATGTTATATCATTACCAATCCACCCCCTAGTTTCATCTAAAAATATTGAATTTATAGCAGAAACTCTTCGTAAATCCTTGACATAATGAATATTATAGGAAATATTTTTGGTGAAGTATGTAAAACTCTATTTCCAATTCCTGAGGAGATATATTTTGGAAATTCAAAATCTTCGATTTCAATATGTACTTTATCAAGTATGCATCTGTTGAAAGATATTGCAAATTCAGAGTTAATGAAAAATATAGTTTTAGTTGGAAGGCTACTTTCTGAAAATAAGGGAATTGATTCAATCATTAAATATGTAAATTCAAACCCTAACGTGAAAACAATAATACTTTGTGGGCAGGAAGTCTTTGGTCATAAACCAGGACATTCATTATTAGCTTTATACAAAAATGGGATTGATAACATGGGAAGAATAATTAATTCTTCTAGCCCTGATCCGGTGCTAAATATTTCCCCACATGAAGTCATAAAATTTCAAAGCTCAGTTAGAATAATTGATAAGATTGGGGTTACAGATTTTGAAGAAATTACAAATTTAGTAAAAACAATTAAAGACTAATACCCATTTCTTTGTCTGTCTCTATTTATTTCGTTTTTTCTTTTGTATTCATCTAGAATATTATCAGGGGTTAGCTTTAACTCTAATGATGCTTGAACTACAAAATGCCATATATCGATTAATTCCTCTTTTGCTTCTTTTTCATTAAATTCAGTGGGTTTTTTCCACCACTTCCAATTAGTAGTTCGTTGTAATTCAACTGCTTCATGAATTATCGCAGTACATAAAGCGGCTATCCGTCCTTCAACATCGTTTGGATATCGACTAAGATCCATCATGTTTTCAAGACCCTTTTGTAGAGCAAAAATTGAATCTAACCTATCTTCCATAAAGACGGTTTTAATTTAACACCTATAACTTTTCAGAAACGAATCATTTTCTCATATTGGTTGACTCTTTTTAAAATTTGAGATATTTTGAGATTTAATATTCCATCTAATCCATATTTTTCTACAGCAAAAGAGCCTAAAACATTACCATAAACTACAGCTTTTTTTATAGTTGCAAGATTTAGATTTTTTTTACTTGCCAAGTATCCTATCATAGCTCCGGCAAATGAATCTCCTGCACCTGTGGGATCTACTATATCTTCAAGTGAAAAAGCAACTGAGGGAAAAATTACATCATCATAGAAAAGAAGAGACCCATGTTCGCCTTTTTTTATAACTACATATTTTGCTCCCCAACCCATCATTTTTTTTGCACATTTTATCAAATTATGTTCTTTTGTCAGAAGTTTAGCTTCTTCATCATTAATTACCACTGCATCTACTGCCTTAATCATTTTAATTACTGAAGATTTTTTGTTTGCAATCCAAAATTCAATCGTATCACACATGGAAAATTTAACTTTATCAAATTCCTTAATCAGAAAAGCATTTTGATCAGGATCATTATTTGCAAGATACACATATTCAGATTTTTTATATTCTTCAGGTACTTGGGGTTTGAAATTTCCTAAAACATTAAGTTCAGTTTTAAGTGTGGTTCTTGTACTTAGAGTTTCATCATATTTTCCATCATAACGAAAAGTCTTTCCATCTTTAATAGAAAAACCTTGTAAATCGAGATTTTTTGAAAGTATGTTATGATATTTTTTCGGGAAATCTTTTCCTACTACAGCAATAAGACCAGGCTTTACAAAATAACTTGCAGATATACTAGCATAGATTGCTGCACCCCCTAATACACTCTTTAACACTTTATCAGGGGTTCGTATTGTATCAAGAGCTGTTGAACCAAAAACTGTTAACACAATTTTTTCAAACTATTTTTGATGTATAAATTCTCTTGCTTGATCATCAGAAGGAAAGTAGATGAACGGAATTTCTATTGAAATAAAAAAAATATCATATTTTGTAATCCCACTAATTTTTACTGATGATGATTGAGACTCTTGAACCTCATGTTTTTCATCTTCAAGATAAGTTCCCTTAACATTTGTTTTACCTAGTGGAGGTAGAACAAATGGTTCAAGTACCCCCTCGGCAGTTTTTTTATCTTCAACTAGAATAGTAAAATCAGTGTTTCCTGCACTTAGTATTAACAATGAAGGATTGGTAAATTCTAATTGAATATCATATATTGAACCAGAATCATTTTTTTCCAAAAATTCGTTTTTAGTGACAGTGGCTCCAATTAGAGATATTGCAATATATTGAGAATATCCAAAAATACCTGCTACTGCCAATAGCAATACTATCAGTATAGCTTTTCTACTAGTTTTCATGAAATATCTATTAGAAATTGGTTTTTTAATACAAGAGACGAAAAAACCCTCTAACATGTGTAAAAGTTTTGATATCTTCTTTAAGCTACTTAGAGCTAACAGAATAAATCAATTATTACCTCAAAAATTACATGGCAAAAATAAAACTCAAATTTGGAGAAAATGAAATTGAAATTGAATCTAGGGATTTTTATGTTGATAATAAAACCTTAGGTGATGTTATTGATAGTGTTACAACCCATATGGAAGAAAATAGAGCTAGAATAATTTATGATGAAAAATCTTCAGTACAACAGATTCAAAACCAAAATACTTACCAATCAAATGTTAACTATCTGAGAACACTTGATAATGCTGAAGTATATGAACCTGAATTTAATGCTCCAGTGTCTATATTTTCTGATGAGATAAAAGATAAGATCCATTTCTTAGAAAAAAAATCATTTTTTAACCAACCCAGAACTGTTTCTGATACAGTAAATGAATTTCTTAAACATGGATGGTCTGCTAGTCCACTTCTTGTCTCCAAAATACTTTCTAAGATGGCTTTCAATAAAGAAATTTTAAAAAATTCACAAGATAATAGAAGTTATTATTTGGCAAAAGAAGCTCTATTAGCTACTTAGAGTTATAATTGCAAATTTTGCAATTATCAAATACATCTCCTTCTAAGTGGTCAAAATGTGTGTTACATTTCTTACATGTATGATGCATGTCAAAATAACCATCTTTTTCAACATTGCCTATACGATTTGATTCAAGTATAGTACTTTTACATTTGATGCAATGACAACCACATTCCATAAAATCAATTTTCGTATATCCAATAATGTATGTATAGTTGTGGGGTACTTTATGAAATAGTGGCTAAAAAACGAGAAATTCCACTAGAAATTGATGATCATTTTAAGTTGTTTGGAAAAGAGCCGTGGGAAGTTGATTATGGTGAAAAATGCCCTATATGCAATGTTAGAATAGATGAATATGGATTTTGTTCATGTGGATCTAGTGGAGATTAATTCTATTTTTTACTTGGAGTCCAATAATTATAGCAATTCCAATAACAAGTGGAGATAATATTGGAAATTCTGGTACCACAGTGGTTCCAATGATTTGTATTGTTCCAGAAGTTTCGGGTCTAATGTTTAACCACACATGAGTTTGATTTGAAAAAAATTCATGTTTTAAAATTTTTTGATCATCTAGATAAACTTCATATGGATTCCATAAAAGATCCAATGGAATAATTAATGTTATTAATTGATTTTCATCTTTTACATCAAAACTAATACTTTTTCTGGGTTGATCAAAATTTAATGAAGAAACATCCGCAAGTGATCTAATTCCTACATTAAACTTTTTATCTTCCCATTGGACATTATTTATCTTGGCTGGTTGATCTAGAACATATTCAATTTTAGCTTGACATCCGTGACAAGTAATACCCTTTGCGTCCTGCATCATAACTGGAACACTATTTACATAAACCAGATCTAAACCCTTAGGAAGAATGAATGTAGTAGTTTGTAAGTAAAGAAAATCCCAAGTCCACATACCATCTTTTTCAAATATTACATCATCTAAATCATATTCTATAATTACATTCTCTTTTGTTGGAAAAATTGTAATTCCAGTTGTACTTCCAAGTCCAGAGGTTCCATATTCAACATCATTACCTTTTTTATCATTAACTTTTAGATTTGATAGTGTTCCATTGATAGTGGTTACTTGTACAACATTTTTGCTTGCTTTAATTTCATGAAGTACATGCACTTTACCTTGCTCATCTATAGTAATTTTAACTAATTTTTGGTCAGCAGGGTCTCCTAGGGTAAGCTGAGCTGAAACTAAAGGAATGGATGAAATGAGAATCAATGCAATTAATGAGTAAAAAATTTTCTTCAAAAAACTCTCGCCTATTCGATATTTATCCGAAGCATTTTTGCTTCCTCTAAAGGACAATCATTTTGATCTTTTTGTAGATTTACTATTTTATCAGCAGTCTCCATTCCTTCAATAACCTCTCCGAATGCAGTATATTGTCTATCAAGAAATGTACTATCAGTGGTAACTATGAAAAACTGAGAACCTGCACTATCTGGATCCATCGCCCTTGCCATTGAGACTACTCCACGTAGATGTGATCTAGGATTAAATTCTGCCTTTATGGTATATCCTGGACCACCAATCCCCCACTTGCTCTTATCTGGGAGTTTTGAATTAGGATCTCCTCCTTGAATCATGAATCCGGGAATTACACGATGAAATAATGTACCATCGTAAAAACCTGATTTTGCCAATTTTACAAAATTCCTTACAGTCTCAGGTGCAATATCTGGAAGTAAGTTTAAGACTATTTTGCCATGATTAGTTTCTATAGTCGCTTTGGTCACTTTTTTATTATTTTCAATTTTATCATAAGAGTCTTTGGAATTTTTAATGGGTAAAGTAAACGATCTTCATACAAAAACGACTTTGAAATTTTTTGCAATTAACACATAAATAAAGAATTAATATTCTTTACTGTGAAATTTTTGAAATTTTAAAAAAGTTTTAGTATATCTCTATTACATGATTCAAACTTGATCTCTGAAATTTATTCATGCCAGAAACAATACAAAGAAAATAGTCTTATATAGAACAACTAAAAATTACTATCCGTGAATCGCACAAATCAAAGTACGATTATTAAACAAGCCATCAATTCTTATCTTGATAAAGGCCTTACTGATAAACAAGACATTTACAGTAAAGTCGTAGAAGAATTAGGGGTACCAAGACCAACTGTTAGAAGAGTTGCAAGAGATCTAAGAAATGAACTTGTAGAAAAAATTCAGATTTTACAATCAGAGATTCCAAAACCAACTGGAACTTATACTGAAGTAATTGCCGAAAAGCAAGAATAAAGCCCTGAATTTCCATTTTTTCTTCTTATACCTTAATATCAGAAATTAATTTCAACATTAACTGTTATATTCTAGAATTTTTGAGTTAGATTATGGGATACTTCAGAAACAATCTAGCCACATTGATTATGGGTATTTTTGCTGCTGTTCTAACTGGATTATGGCCCGTACTTGTTGATTTTGCCCCAGTTCTGAATTTTGTCTTTATCATGGCGGTTCCAATTGCATGGTTTATCACATTCATGTGTTGGATTGTTCAAAAAGGAACCGATTATTCACACAAATATAGTTCTGGCATTCCAAAAAAAAACCACAATAATCCACAATCCACAGTCATAAAATACACCTCAGATGGAAAACAGGTTACTACAAGCCAAATAACAGAAGCAAAAACAGAGCTAGGTAACAACCTTGATGAATTAAGACGTACTGTAAAACTAAAAGATAGTGAAATTGAACGTCTCAATCAAGAGATAGCAAACCTACAAACGATGGTACAAATTGAATCACTCAAATCTGAACTTGCTAATCTTAAAATGCTGGCATCTAAAGAAGACACAAAGCGTAAAACAAAGAAAAATTAGTCTTTCCTACAATTTTCACAATGATGTATTTCATGGTTATTTTTACAGCCAGGACAGCTTACAGCACCACCAAAATGACATTTACAATCACAAGGAGTTTGTGAGATATCTTCTATCATCTATCTAGAATCACTCATACGTCATCTTAATATCTGTCTATTTACGAATAAGTTAAAGATGAATTACTATCAAAAAGGAGAAAATTTTATAAATTTATGTTTAAGGAGGATGAATCATGAATAATAAAATAGTTATTGGATTTCTTTCTGCATTAGTTATTCTAACATCTTTAATGTCAATTTCTATTCCATTTGCAGAAGCACATCCTCATACTGGAATTGTTCAAACTGATAATCATACTCATGAACCAATTACAGAAATAATTCCACTTGATAATGGAATTGGAATTGAAAAAACAGTTATCTTTTTGCATGCTCCTGCAGATAATACATTACCATGGGGATTTGTTGAAGGAAAAATTGTAAATCATGTACCAGATTATCCTGTAATTATACAAATTTACGATGAACATGGAGAAGCAACTCACTTTGCACAAACTAATGTTGAAGATGATGGTTCTTACGAATATCGATTTAGAGTAAGAAATGTAGACAATGGTCAAGTCATCAATATTTTTGAAGGTGATTATTTTGTGAAAATATTCAAGGTAGTTTATATTGGAACTAATTCTGGTCAAGTTTAGAAGCAAGGGCAAGCGTACTATCTACTAATTCCTTCATTCTGATTTTTGCTTGGTTATCAGATACTTTTCCATCTTTTAGCATATCTACAGTCATAAAAACTGCTTTTGGATTGGTAATTACGCGAAAATATGACATAAGTTGTGTTAAATAGGTTTGAACTCCAATAAAACCAATATTTCCTGAAGCTAGGATTGCTAATCCTGCTATTTTACCTTCAGTCTCCTTATAGTTAACATATTCAAAGAGATTTTTTAATGAAGAACTAAAAAATGAATTGTAAATTGGTGTTCCAATAAGCCAAACATCAGCATCAGTAATATCCTTGGTTGTCTGTTTAGTAATATCATTATAACTCCCATCAGGTCCTTCATAACAATCAATTTTATTCTTTGAAAGATTAATAAATTTAGTATCAATATTTTTTGATTTTGTATATTCATAGATCTCTTGCATGATAATCTGTGTATTTGCAGTTTTTCTGGGACTTGCAGAAATTACTACAACCTTCATTATACTGTTGACAATTTCTAGTGTATTTAAACAAAAACTAGGAAAAATAAAATCTTAATTATATCAATAAAGCGGGCTTGGAGGGCTTCGATCCCTCGACCTGTAACTTAGGAGGCTACTGCGCTGTCCATGTTGCGCGTCAAATGATGACTCTGCGCTACAAGCCCAGCAAAAAACATGCAAGTAATTATTTAAGCGTAATCAAGATTTGCTTTAATCAATTCATGGATGTTATTCCAACTAGAGTTTTGTTTTTTTTCCCATTTTTCGTAAAACACCACATCCTTTAGTTCAAGTCTAGGAAGCCATTTTGCAGTTTCAAGATCTGGTCTTGGTGCAAATTCAGAAACATGACCTAAACAAACATACGCAACAGGTATTACATGGTCAGGAAGCTCTAAAATTTTTTTAAGTAACACATTAGACAAAATACTTACCCAGCCCAATCCAATTCCTTCTGTTCTAGCTGCTAACCAAAGATTTTGAACTGCACAACATACACTGTAAATTCCTGTCTCTGGAATACTAGATTTTCCTATTACAAACGGACCAAATCTAGATGGATCATATGTAACACAAACATTAAGTGGAGAATCTAGAATTCCTTCTAATTTGAACGAAAGATATCTTGATTTTTGGGGTTCCTCTACAAATTGTGAAGAACATTTTCGTTCAATTTCAAATGACTCTTTAATTTTCTTTCTAGTTTCATAATCTTTTATTAATATAAAATTCCAAGGTTGGGAAAATCCCACCGAAGGTGCGTGATGAGCAGCATTTAGGATTCTAGTTAGAATTTCGTCGTCTATAGGCTTAGATGTAAAATGTGAACGCACATCTCTTCTCGAAAAGATCGCCTTGTAGAGACCATTTTTCTCTTCATCAGAAAAATCTACGTTCATACATTTTTGCTTAGTCTCTGTTTTATCATGTTTTCTTTTGTTAAACGTTAATAATGCCTCCAAAAAGTCTTGTAGGTCACGGGCCGATGGTCTAGTTGGTTAGGATACCGCCTCGACACGGCGGTGGTCGAGAGTTCAAATCTCTCTCGGCCCATTTTTTAATTAAAAATAATTATTCCATACTACTTTGAAATTCTTTTTCAACTAAACTCCAGGCAGATTCAGATGTAATAGTTCCTTTTACACTATACTTGACTGTTTCACCATTTGTAATTGATAGATATTCCTGAGAATTGGAATCTGATAAAACTAATTTAAAAATATTCTTTAATGGAATCTCAGATCCTGGATAAAATGCTGCTCTCCCAGGCATTGAAACATCTTCAGTGGAATATTGACCTGTACCAATTAATTTATCATTTGCATAAAGTTGGTATGAAATAAGTGCAACCGTAAATGTTTTTTCACTAGGATTTTTTACAAGAAAAGTAATTTCTAGTCTAGCTTGATTTTCAATACTGTTAACATCTAAAAGTTCTACATTAGACAATTTAATTTCTACCTGTTCTAATTCAGGATTATCAAGACTTGCATAGAACACAATACCACCCATAATTGCTAGTAATCCTGCTATTGCCACATATAGAATCATTTTACCTTGTAATAGTGACAAATCACTGAGTTGACAAACAGAACAACTAAAAAACTTTGTCAAGAGTCAAATAGATAATATTACTTGTTAAACTCTGATTTAAAATGGCAATAGAGCAGGTAATTATAACTTGGATCCATCTTACTTCCGCAGCAATTTGGGTAGGAGGTTCTTTATTTATTGGAGCGGTTCTTGCTCCCATTTTAAAAACAATGTCCTTTTCGCTTGAAGAGCGATTACAGATGATGATACGGGTAGGAAGAAGATTTAACAAGATTGCCATCCCATCTTTAATTATTTTAATTGGTTCAGGAATTTATAATTCATATTCATTTTTTAATAATTTTGAACTTTTGTTTACAACTAGTTATGGAAATTTACTAACTATTAAGATAATTCTTGTTATAGCTTTGATTACCACTTATATCATTCATGTAAGAATAATTAGAAAAGATATTGAAGAACAAATTACTTCTAAAAAAATGTCTGAATTACAAATAAAAAAACTACGTTTAAAGATAATAATACTTGGTGAAATCATTGTAATTATCTCAGTTGCAATTTTGTTTATGGCCGCTTTATTGAATAGCGGTATTTGAATTTCCTGCTATTCTTAATTCAAATCCATCATTTAGTTTGCCAATTCCATATTTACAACCTGTAATTTTTGAGGCAATATACAAATTAGTTTCTAAATGCTTTGTAATTTCCTTTATTCTGTAAATCGATGTTTCATTAATCAAACTTGCAGGCAAAACAAGCATGTCAGAAAGATGATTATCAGCTCCCAAATAACATCTGATGAAATTTTTTGAAATACTTTTACCAAATTCTTTAGTTGTATCTGTCAAACCATCAGATCCTACTATGGAATTTGAATCATAGGCGTATACTAACATACTACCTCCCTTGTTTAACGCAATCTCTTTTTTTATTTCTGATTCGACTGATAAATTAGCATCTTTCAAAAGGTTTTCAGCTTCTTGTACCTCATTTTTTATTCTATCTGAAGACAAATCTGAATACGAACACAAAAGTTTTACAGATTTTGTTTGTCTTTGAGTAAGTAAAATAGGCTTTAGTTGTTTAGTGGGATAGACTTCAATCTCTACTAATCCACCACCTCTTGGATAATATCCCCTTTTTTTAATCTCCATTGAAAAGTTCATTCCCATTCTAGAGTAAGCTTCACTCAAAACATATTTTGTAAAATTACTTGTTGGGCTCCATGGAACATCTGTTCCACCAATTATTGATAACTTTAATCTATTTTTTGAAATTGAAACAGCAGGAATTAGAATCTGTAAAATTAGTGAAATACTCCCTGCTGTACCAATATTTTCTTCAATTGTATAATTTTCAACAGTTTTTGGAATAAACTTAATTGTTGTGGAACCAACTTTTAATCCATCTACTTTAGCATTACAAATTTTTGCTAGTAATTTAATTCCGGTCAAATGTTGGGGTCTTAATCCAGGAATTTTTCTCTTCTTTCTAATATTTTCAATTATAATTGGTTTTTTTGTTATACAGGATAGAGTAATCGAACTTCTAACAATTTGTCCTCCTCCTTCCCCATAAGAGCCATCAATTTTTAAGAAATCCATAAAAGAATACCTCATCTACTCCTTATGATAGTTTTTTAAAGAATATTCAGGAAATGGCAACATGAACGGTCTTTTAATTGGAAGATTTCAACCATTTCATCTTGGACATGTTGAAGCACTGAGATTTGCTTTATCCATAGTTGATAAACTTTGGATAGGAATTGGCAGCTCAAACAAACCGAGCGAAAAAAATAATCCATTTACAGCAGATGAAAGAAAGGAGATGATTTTATCTTCAATTGATAAATCAATTTCAAGTCGAATTCAAATTTATTATATCCCTGATTTTGAAAATCATAAAATGTGGATGGAAAACATTGATTTGATAATACCAGATTTTGAGGTAATTTTTACAAATGATGAATTAACCCAATCTCTTTATTCCAAACGTGGGAAAAAAATTTCTTCAGTACCTTTTATAGAACGAGAAACTCTTTCAGGTACTAATATCAGGGAAAAAATCATTAGCGATCAAAATTGGCAAGATCTTGTGCCGGAAGGAACAAAAAGAGTGTTGGAAAAAATTGGTGCTAAAAACAGATTAAAAATTCTTTAATTTTAAATAAAGCACATATTGAACACCTTGAAAGGCGAAATTATTGGAATATTTAGTGATGTTACCTGGACCAACCAATGTACCTGAAAGGGTAACTAGAGCAATGTTTACTCATATGATAAATCATAGGAGTTCTGATTTTGTAGAATTATACGAAGATGTTGTTGAAAAAACAAAAAAAATTTTTCAAACTAATGGTGATGCTGTATGTCTTTCAGCGTCAGGAACAGGTGCTGTAGAGGCAAGCGTTGTAAATCTAATAAAAAAAGATGATAAGGTAATAATTCCAGTAAATGGGGAATTTAGTGGTAGACTTGCACAGATGTTAGAATGGGCAGGTGCTAATGTTATTAAACTCGAAACTCCTCCAGGAGAAAATTCAAGCTTTGATTCTGTAAAGGAAGCATTTGATAATAATAAAGATGTAAAAGCTTTCTACTGCGTGTGGAATGAAACCTCTACTGGAACTATGATAAAATATCTTGATAAAGTAAAAGATCTTACATCACGAAATGATTCATACTATGTTGTTGATGGTGTCTCAATAGTAGGTGGTGAAGAACTCAAAGTAGACAAATGGGGAATTGATATTGCTATGACTGGTGCTCAAAAAGCCTTTGCAGCTCCTCCAGGAATTTCACCAATAGTAGTTAATGCAAGAACCAAAAAATACATGATGGAAAATCCCCCAAAGACGATGTATTTCAATTTACCTAGATATTTCAAATATTATGATGAATCAAAACATACTCCATTTACTCCCGCTTTACCATTACTCTATGCGTACCGTGAAGCACTTGATATAATGTTAGAAGAAGGATTAGATGCACGAATCAAACGACATAGAATCTGTTCAAGCGCACTTTATTCTGGATTAAGTGCTATTGGATTAACACCATTTGCAAAAGAAGATTCAAGATCAACTGTAGTAATAGCCCTAAACTACCTTGAAGGATTAGAAGATAATACTTTTCGAAATACACTAGCTAAAAAATTCAGAGTATTAGTCGCTGGAGGTTTTGGAAATTTAAAAGGTAAAGTTTTCAGAGTTGGTTGTATGGGGGAGGTTCATAGATATCACGTAATGAGGACAATATCTGCAATTTCATCGACTCTTGATATGATGGGATACAAAACAAACACAGTTGATGCTCTTAAAACAGCTGAAGAAAAACTCAAGGCTCTCTAAAATTCATGTTAACTTAATATTAGGAAATTCGAAGATCGATCACGTTGACTTTCAGTAAGGGCTCATTAATTTTAGTAGATTATACTGCAAAAGTTAAAGATACTAATGAAGTTTTTGAAACAACAATTGAAGCTGAAGCAAAAAAACACTCCCTTCATGATACTAACATAAAATATCAACCAAAACTTGTTTCGGTAGGCGAGTCATGGGTAATCAAAGGACTTGATGAGGCATTAGCTAATTCAAAAGTTGGTGACAAAACTACAGTTGAAGTTACACCAGATAAAGGATTTGGAGAAAGAGATCCAGGAAAAGTTAGAATGATTCCTTTGCGAAAACTTGGAGAAGATGCTGATAAGGTTTCAGTTGGAGATACAATAGAAATTGATGATAAAAAAGGAATAATACGTTTTATTGGTTCTGGAAGAGTACAGGTTGATTATAATCATAGGTTTGCTGGAAAAACAATTCTTTATGATGTTAACATCCTTAAATCTTTAGAAACTGACGAAGAAAAAATTAAAGGAATTCTCAAACGACATATACCAGTTGATGATTCAAAATTAGTTTTCACAAAAACTGGAAAGTCACTTGATATCAATATTCCTGACGAATTATTTCGTGCAGATGGGTTACAAATTATGAAACATTTCATTCAATCAGATATTTTCAAATTTGTCCCATCTTTAGAAAAAATTAACTTTTTAGAAACTCATCTAAACAAATCTTCTGAAACCCAAAAGAAAGAAGAAAATAAACCTACAAAAACTGAAAAACCAGTTGCACAAAAAGCAGCTTAATCTAAAGAACCCTAGTACTTTTTGCTAGTGCAATTGCCTTTTTTGGTGTCATATTAACTTCTTTTAGAATTGTATATCTCTCTGGTCTCAAATCTTGAGCAATTGTCATAGCTTGTGCTAATGTTTCTGGCCTTAGACCAATTTCTTTTGCAGTAGTTGGAGCACCTAAATTTTTTAATGTCTTAACAATTTTTTTCCAATCTTGGCCTTGTAGCTTTGCCATCATTATTGCGCCCAGTCCACATTTTTCCCCATGAAGACCAATTCCTGGAGCAAGTCTATCTAATGCATGTGAAAATAAATGTTCTGAGCCAGAGCAAGGTCTGCTACTTCCAGCAATGCAAGATGCAACCCCCGCACTAATCAGTGCCTCAACTATTACCCTGGCATCAGAACCTTTTCTAGCATAAATCTCAGAATTTTCCATCAAAATTTTTGCACTCATAGAAGCAAGATTAGCTGAGTATCTCCCAAAATATTCTCCTGTTTTATCTCGTCCTAGCTCCCAATCCCTAACAGCAATGATATTTGCAATCAAATCACCACACCCACTTGCAAGAAATTTTTTTGGAGCTTTTTTTATAATGTCAACATCAACAAATACCCCTAAAGGGGCTGTAGCTACAATGGAATGTGGTTTATCTCCACGTATAGATACAAATGGACTAGCAATACCATCATGGGAAGCAGCAGTAGGAAGTGTAACAAATGATTTTTTTAGATTAAAAGCAATCATTTTTGCTATATCTACTGATCTGCCTCCCCCAATTCCAATTATGAGGTCACTATAGTCTTTCTTTACATTTTTTTCAATTTTTTTAATATCACTAATTTCATTATTTTTTGCAATATGCCAAACATATCGAATTTTTGATAAAGTAAGTGCTTTTTCAATTTTTTTCTCAACTAGTTTTTTTACATGAATTCCAGAAACTAAAGATACTTTTTTTGGATTATTAAGCGATCTAAGAAATTTGCCAAACTCACTAATGTTTTTTTCTCCTACTACAATTAGCCTTGGCAGCTCCATAGTATGTGACTGAATAAGATTTGGCTTTTTTACCACTCTGACCAGCAAACAAAAAGTTATTTAAAAGGGTGTTGTGCCTTTCTTATTATCTCTAATAGGTGTCTTTTTGTCGAATAACGTTGAAGAAAAAATACTACATGGAACTACCACAGTAGGTATCAAAGCCAAAGATGGCGTTGTGCTCTGTGCAGATATGAGGGCAAGCGCAGGCTATTTTATTGCAAATAATAATACAATGAAAATTCAACAAATAGATGACCATGCTGGAATGACCATGGCAGGTGGAGTTGCAGACGCACAAAATATCACTGATATTTTGCGCTATCATGCAAATCTACATAGAATTCAAAAAAATGAACCAATTTCTATCAAATCCTTAACTAGACTTACATCACTTATTTTTCATCAAAACCGTGGTTATCCATTTATGGCTGACATTTTAGTTGGCGGTTACGACAAACAAGGACCAGCATTATTCAATATAGACATGTTTGGTTCCGTTGAAGAAAAAACCTATGTGACAACAGGTAGCGGTTCTCCAGTAGCTTATGGTCTATTAGAAGAAGAATATCATGCTAATCTTAGTGTAGAGGATGCAAAGCTAATAGCTTTACGCGCTGTAAAAGCAGCTATTACCAGAAATATTGGAACAGGTGATGGAATCAATGTTTCAATAATTAATAAAGATGGATTCCGCCTCTTATCTAAAGAGCAGAAGAAAGCCATCATTAATCTTTAGTGATTTAATGCAAAGAAAGCAACAACAGAAAGAATTACCTCCAGGCCAAAGTATTATGGCATCAATACTGCAAAGTATACCCAGAGAAGCAAATGTTACAAAAATTGATTACGAAGGCCCAAGAATTGCACTTTACACGACATCTCCCAAATATTTGATGGAACATAATGAAATTATTTCAAATCTTGTTAATGTTATTAAAAAAAGAATTGTAGTTAGAACCGATGAGTCTATAAGAAAATTAGAAGAAGATGCAAGAAAAATTCTCACAGAGTGTATTCCAAAAGAAGCAAATCTTCAAGGAACTTTCTTTGATACTGCAACAGGTGAAGTGTCAATAGAGGTAAAACGGCCATGGTTGTTACAAAAAAATGCCCAAGACTTTAGCCATTCAGAAGTTACTGAAAAAATTGGTTGGAAGCTTCGTGTTCGTAAAGCAACCACTAACCCATCAAGCACAATTCAAGCCATAAATTACAATCTAAAGATTTCATCTGCTGAACGAGGAAAACAACTCAAGCAGGTTGGTGAGAAGATATTCCGTCCAAGACTAACTCAAAAATCTGAAGTTTCTTTATTGACACTAGGCGGATTTGGTCAAGTGGGACGTTCTTGCATGCTTTTAACAACTCCTGATAGCAAAATTTTGATTGATTGTGGAATCAATCCTGGAGCCAAAAATCCAATGGATTCTTTTCCAAGACTTGATTGGCTTAACATTACTTTGGATGATCTTGATGCAGTAGTGATTGGTCATGCACACCTTGATCATACAGGATTTTTGCCTGTTTTATGCAAATATGGTTACAAAGGTCCTATCTATTGTACAGAACCTACCCTTCCAATGATGAATTTAATTCAGCTAGATGCAATCAAAGTTGCTGCAGCACAAGGAAGAACCCCAATGTATGCAGAAAGGGATGTAAAGCAAATAATGAAACAAGCAATAACTATTCCCTATGGAACAGTCACTGATATTTCTCCTGACATTAAACTTGTTTTAGCAAATGCAGGACACATACTGGGTTCAGCCCTTTGTCACTTTCATATTGGAAATGGTGATCATAATTTTGTTTATTCAGGAGATATCAAGTTTGCAAAAAGCATTCTATTTGAGAGTGCAAGTTGGAATTTTCCAAGGGTTGAGACATTACTAATTGAAAGTACATATGGAGCAAAAGAAGACATTCAAGCTAGCAGGCAAGAAGTTGAATCTTCATTTCTCAAATCTGTTAACGCTGTACTAAAAGATGGAGGCAAAGTTCTCATTCCGATTCCAGCTGTCGGTAGAGCTCAAGAAATTATGATGGTAATTGATCAATACATGAAATCAGGCGAGATGATAGAGGCTCCAGTTTTCTATGAAGGAATGATTGCTGAGGCATCAGCAATTCACGAAGCATATCCAGAATATCTAGCTCGAGAACTAAAACAGAGAATTTTAGAAACCGATGATAATCCATTTGACTCTGAATATTTCACAAACGTAGAACATCCAGATGCAAGAGAAGAGCCATTACGTGAAGGAACTCCTTGTATTATCATTGCTACATCCGGAATGTTGGAGGGTGGACCTGTACTGGAATACTTTAAAAATATTGCACCTGATAAAAAGAACAAAATTTTATTTGTTTCTTATCAAGTTAATGGTACACTTGGCAGAAGAGTTCTAGAGGGTGCAAAACAAGTGTCTTTGATAGGTAGAGAAGGTAAAGTTGAAGTTGTTACTATAGAATGTGGAATCGAAAGACTAGATGGATTCAGTGGTCACAGTGATTACAATCAATTAATTTCCTTTGTTCATAAACTACGACCAAAACTAAGACGAGTTTTAGTTAATCATGGAGAAAGACGAAAATCCGAAAATCTTTCAATGTCAATTCGTAGAATGCTTCGAATACCTACTCATTATCCACAAATTCAAGAAGCTATAAAATTATTTTAATTAAACAATCTTTGCATCTACATTGATTTTATGAGACATACTGTACATTGCAGGACATCGTTGTTCAGCCATACCTAACAGCTCTTGAAGTTTTGTTTTGTCTGCATTTTCACTTTCAGCCTCTACATGAAAATTAATTCCTTCAGTAATTGGTTCATCAGCTACATCAAATGTTTTTGCAAAATTTACTTGGCATTCTGTATTTACCTTTAATTTAGTTAATTTTACTCCCTGTTGTGCTGCAATTCCCACAAAGGTTCCAATAAAACATGATGTGATCCCAGCTATGCAATAAGCCATTGGACCCAATCTGTTTCCTTGACCACCAAGAAACGAGGGAGAATCAACTTCTATAACTTGTTTACCTTTTTCAAAACCAAGCTCAGTTCTGAATTGAAAGCCTTGATTTGAATCAAGAATCCATTCTCCTTGGAGTTTAACTGGTTTTTTAAGGGAAGTCTTGTCTTCTTTTCCTTTTTGTTCTGTCTGAGAAACCTTGTCTAAATCTACATTGTTAACAATGTTTGCCATATTTTTCTATGTTTTTCTTTCAATAAAGATGTTAAGATTGATTCAGGAAACAAGTATACAACATACTTGAAATAAATTAAACTACAACAAAATTTGTAAAAAATAGTATTATTTTAGATCGTAATCAGGTTTCCAGATCTTTACACCAGGTGGTGTAACAATAATTCGTTCTTCACCCAAGCGAGCAATATCTGCATTAGCATTTTTTGCAATTGTATATAGCTCTTCTACAACTTTTCGTAACTTGTCTACATCCTTCTGTGCCAAAGGAGTAACTCTTAAAATTAATATCATTTCTTTTTTGATGTCCTCCCGTATTGAGTGAATGTCACTAGGGTCTCTTATCGTAATTGCCTTGAGATAGGTTGGATTCTCTTGTTTTTGCATCTATGAAAAGTTGTGATCTACTCCTTGAAAAACTCTTGCATGTCAGGAACTATTCATTCACTAGACATTATGCCTAAATTCTATATTTTACGTATGCTGGCTCTTCTATAGCCTTGACGAGGATTTCAGTTTTTTTGCCTTCGAGTTCAGTAATCACTACACATGATTTAGATTTTGGTGCATCTGAATAACGTAGTGTGATTTGTGCTGCAAATTCCAGATAATCGCCATTATTTTTCCCACGCAAAATAGAAACTGGCCCAACATGATCACGAGCTTCAAATAAAATGTCACCAAGGAGAGCAAGAGATTTTATCATTTCATTTTCATTATGATTTCGTCCAACAACTAACTTTGTTGATTGATCTAATCTAAAATGTCTACCAATCTTTAACAAATCAATATCATTTGTAGTTGGTGTTTCAGTGTGTCCAAAAAGATCCTTTGCTCTTAATGAAAAAGCAGGATCTGTTAGTAAACAACCACCACCTGCATTAGGAGGATCTTCTATTCCATACTCTTTTGCAAGATCTAATTGTCCTCTTCTTGATCTACCACTAATCATTCCAAGATTCTCTCGTTTAATCAAACCATTTACTTCTGGTTCTGTTTTTGCTAACAGTGCTGCAGATAGCGGTCTTACAATTTTTCCTTTAAGATCGGATTCTTTTTCAATTGTTCTTAATGCAGGACCATGTTGACTCATTGGTCTTTGTCCTAAAACTTCTCCTGAAATTATAAATTCTGCTCCAATATCTTCCATATGTTGTTTTGCAGCTTTAAACATCATTGTACGACAATCAATACATGGATTCATACCGGAACCAAATCCATGTTTAGGATTTTTTAACATCTCAATATACTCATCACCAAGATATACTGTTTTTAGATCTACTTCAAGTGTATCAGCTCGTTCTCTAATTTCAAATCCACAACCTCTACCACAATCAAAATCACAAAAAGGCGTTTTTATTGCAATAGCTGAAACTTCAAAGCCTTGCTTTTGCATCATTTTTACTGCAAGCTGACTATCTAGTCCACCTGAAAGTAATGCAACAACCTTCTTTTTTTTCTCTATATTTTCTGGCACAGATAGCTCAATCGATTGCCACTATACAAACTTTACAGCAGACATAAATTCATAAACGAAATATTTTGTTTTATGAATAATCGTAGAAAAAACCTTCTCAAATATTCTCAAAAAATTGATTGTGATAGTATAGTTGCTTTTGAGCCTGAGAATATTTATTACATGACTGGTTTTTGGGGTGAGGCTATAGGATTACTTGAGAGGGAAGGAAAAACTACGATAATTTCTCCGGAGCTTGAGGTGGGACGAGCAAAGTCAGAAAGTTCGGACTGTGAGGTAATTACCTCTGATCGCGGCCAAGGTTTAATTTCTGAGCTTGTAAAAAAAATAAAAAATAAAAAGGTCTGTACAGACTGCCAAAACTACCAGATGATGGCATCTCTAAAAAAATCGGTTCCAAAGATAAAGCACTCTACAGACCCATTTTATGATGCAAGAATTATCAAAGATTCCCAAGAAATTGCTGTTCTAAAGAAAGCTTCTAAAATAATTGATGAAATGTTTGAGCTTTGTACTAGGAAAATCAAAAAAGGACAGCGCGAGTCTGAGCTACAAGCAATTTTGATGACTTATGCTATAGAGCATGAAATGTTTGATACTGGCTACAAATCAACTCTTAATCCATTAATCATAGCAGGAGGCCCAAATGGCGCATTGCCTCATGCACAAGTAACTAATAGAAAATTTGCAAACGGCGACCTAATTGTTGTGGATTTAACCTTACGATACAAGGGATATGTAACTGACTCTACTAGAACATTTGGGTTAGGTTCTATATCTTCTGAAGCAAAATCAGTATATGAGATAGTTCACGAATCACAGAAACTGGGTCTAAAGGCTGTAAAACCTGGCTCGTCCTGTAAATCTGTAGACGATGCATGTCGAAATTATATTAAAAATCAAAACTATGGCAAGTACTTTATTCATTCAACTGGCCATGGTATTGGTCTTGAAGTCCATGAGCTACCTAATATCAGTCAAAAAAGTACTGCAAAACTTGCAAAAAACATGGCAATTACTGTAGAGCCAGGTATATACATTCCAAAAAAGTTTGGTGTAAGAATTGAGGACTCACTGATTGTTCAAGACAGACCAATTCTGTTACACAAATTCACAAAAGATCTAATTACAATTTAAAAAAATGAATAATTGATAAGTTCTTCGTGCGTCTTATATTCAAAAATTGATTTAGAGAATCTATGGTACAACAAAACTTACTATGTCCGACTTATAGAGAAGATGATTCTTTTGAGAAATCTGAGGTTTCTTGGAAAGACCTACAAGGTCTAAGTTGGTTATTCTGTGAAGACTGTATCGAAGAAGATCTAGAATCACTTGCTTGCGCTTGAATTCTCCCTTTAGATCTACGGTATAGTCTTTACAGACTAACTTTTCTATATTTTTAATAAAGTAATTTTGCAAAAGTGAAATTATTTTTTTAAAAATCTAGGTTTGTATCTATTTAGCAGTAATGAATTACCTACTACAGTTACATCACTAAATGCCATTGCGCCTGCAGCCAAAAATGGAAGAAAACCAAACATTTCAGGACCAAAAAAAGGTACCAAAACACCTGCTGCAATAGGAACAACTGCAATATTATATCCAAAAGCCCAAGCAAGATTTTGTTTTATTTTTGAAGAAGTTTTTTTGGCAAGCTCAAATACAGTAATAATCTGACTTATATCATTTCCAATAAGAATAATTCCACCAGTTTCTTTTGCCACATCGGTTCCACTTCCAATGGCAATTCCAATATCTGCAGTTGCAAGAGCAGGTGCATCATTTATCCCATCTCCAACCATTGCAACTATTTTTCCTTCATTTTTAATTTTCTTGATCAGACTTTCTTTCTGATCAGGCAATACTTCTGCATACACTTTATCAATTTTCAGATTATTTGCTACATAGTTTGCCGTTTTCTTATTATCACCTGTAATCATTATGATTTCCATCCCTGAATTTTTTAGCTCAGTTATTACTTGAATAGTATTTTCCTTAATGGTATCTGCCATACCAATTAACCCCACAATCTTTCCATCTATTGCAAGTATTACAACTGTTTTTCCTTGCTCTTCTAAAACCTGCATCTTTTGCTCTATTGGTTTAATGTCAATTTTGTTATCGATTACCAACTTTCTATTTCCAATTAGAATCAAATGATTTGCATATTCAGCTTTAATCCCATATCCTGATAAAACATCATACGAACTTGCATCATCAAATGCCACACCTTTTTCTTTGGCAGATTTTATGATTGCCTTTGCAATAGGATGTTCAGAATTTTTTTCTGAAATTGCAGCTAGTCGTAATACTTCAGACTCATTCATATTTTCATATACTATAATTTCAGTTACAGATGGATGTCCTTTTGTTAAAGTTCCAGTCTTATCAAAAACTATTGTTTTTACACGTCTTGCAATCTCAAGATTTTCACCACCTTTTACAATAATTCCATTTTCAGCTGCCTTACTTGCACCTACCATTAATGCAGTAGGAGTGGCTATTCCGATTGCACAAGGACATGCAATAATTATCACAGAAACAAATGCAAGAATAGAAAATGTCAGACCAATTCCACCAAGAAAAAACCATGACAGGCCAGAAACTATTGCAACAGTAACAATTACTGGAACAAAATATGATGAGACCTTATCCACTAATCTTTGTAGGGGAACTTTACTAGATTTTGCCTGCTCCACAAGTTGTATGATTTGTGATAATACAGTGTCTTTTCCAATTTTTGTAGCTTTTACCTTGAGAATTCCATTTTTGTTTATTGTAGCACCTATTATCTCATCTCCAATATTTTTAGGAACTGGAATGCTTTCTCCAGTAATTGCAGATTGATCAACTTGAGAATGACCATCAATGACTAATCCATCAGTAGGAATTTTTTCCCCTGGTCTAACTATGATGATATCATCAAGTCTTATTTGTTCAACTGGAATTTCTTTTTCAATACCATCCCTGATTATTATAGCAGTTCTTGGCTGTAGGTCAAGAAGTTTTCTAACAGCTCCTAATGCTTTGGTCTTTGTTTTTTGTTCAAGTAAATTTCCCGTAAGTATTAACATAATAATTAGTGCAGATGTTTCAAAGTATACATGATTAAAGGGAAAATAATCTGGAATGAAAGTCACTATACTGCTGTATAACCAAGCAGTTGTTGTTCCAATGGCAATTAGCACATCCATGTTAGCGGTTTTAGTTTTTAGCGAATCAATGGTTCCTTTATAGAATCTACTTCCAATCAAAAACTGAACTGGAGTAGCTAAATCAAAAAGAACGTAATGATTTAGTTGTATAGGTAATAAAGGAGTATAAGTTAGAATTATAATCGGTATTGTAAGAAAAATTCCTAAAACTAAATGTTTTTTTAACTTTGATAATTCCTTTTCTGGTTTTGTAAATTTGTTTAAGCAGTGGCTACTGCAAAAGTAATAATCTCTTCCTTCCAATGTGTAATGAATGGAATCATTTTTTTCTGCAACTGACATTCCACAAATAGGATCTTTTGCCATTAGTTTTCTATAAATAATTTAGAAGATTTCCTCTTTAAACGTAGGTCTTAATTTTCCATAGTGATTTAGTTTAAGATGAGGAAAAGCTAGAGTGCTAGTTTAGTTTGAACTCCTGATCATTTTTCTTTAGAATTTCGATATAAAATAAAGAAAACAGTCAATCCTACTCCCGCCCAAACTGCAGAGATAATTTTAGCATTGTCACTAAGAAAATACATTAAACCAATGCAGCTTATTGCCCCAAGTATAGGCACTACCGGATATAGAGGAACTTTAAAAAATCTTTGAGCCTGTGGTTCTATACGTCGTAACTTAAGTAATGACAGATTTACAAAAAGATATGTAAAAAGACTACCAAAGTTTACTATTGATGCAATGAGGTTTATGTCGTTACGAAAAATACCTGCAAACACTGCAATGATTACTCCAGCTACAATAATCGAAATGTAAGGAGTACCAAATTTTTTACTGACTTTTGCAAACTGTTGTGGTAGTACTCTATCTCTTCCCATTGCAAAACTTGCTCTAGTACCTCCCAAAATGTTACTTAATACTACAGATCCTGCTGCAATTAATGCAGAAAATGAAATAAAATCAAAGAACATCTGGTTTTCAATGATTATGGCAGCTATACTTCCCAACGGATGTGCATCTTTTGTCTCATCATGCCAATCTAAAATTCCAATTAATAGAAAAGCAACTGCCATATACAAAACAAAAGTTACTCCAAAAGCAATCATTAAGGCTCTTGGAATCGCTTTGTGAGGATTTTTAGTCTCCTCAGACATCATTGTAACAGTATTAAATCCAATGAATACAAAAAATATAACTGCTGCACCACTTAGCATTCCTCCAAAGCCTGTAGCAAAAAATGGTGTGTAATGTCCAATCTCAAAATGTTGAGATAAATAATATCCTCCAAACATAACCAAAACTGAAATTGCAAAAACCTTGATCAAAACCATTACAGTAGTAGTGCGTGTTGCTTCCTTTACTCCTAAAAGATTCAAAACACAAAGAATTATTGGTAATCCTATTGCAGCAAGTAACAATGGCATTCCACCTTCAAGCCCAAATACTGAAGTAAAGTATGCTGCAAATCCAACAGATACTGCAGCAGCACCTATCACATAATCAAAATACTTGAACCATCCAACTAGAAAGCTCCAAAATCTTCCAAAAGCTCTTTTAGTATATGCATAACTTGCTCCAGTTTCTGTAATGAATGATGATAATTCAGCAGCTGACAGGGCAGTCATCATTGCAATTACTCCTGCAATTAAAAATGATAATATCACAGCAGGACCAGCAATCCCAGCTGCCACCCCACTTAGAACAAATATTCCAGCTCCAATGATATTTGCAATTCCTACAGAGGCTGCACCAAAGGTTCCAACATTCCTTTTAAGCTCATCCATTTTTACTTGTATTTTGGATTAATGTAAGCCATTTATCGGTATCCTTCTTTTGGATTAATCCTATGGAATATTTTTCTATATTTTCTAAAGTATCAATAAGGTATCACGAAATATGTTATTTCAGATCATAGTTTTTTCCATTAGTTTCAATTTCATACCTAAGTGCAGCTGGTAATTCTGCATATTTTTTCTCAACAAAAATCTTGAGCTGGTCATCTGGAACCTGAACTGCTCGAAGAAGCTTTCCTCGTTGATGTGCATACGCATTTTTCCAAAAGCCTGCTCCATCAAAGGTGCTAATTTTTGCTGATCTTTTACCAGTCAATCTATTCTTCTCTCAATTTCCTTTCTAATGAATTTAGCAATTTTTTCTTTGCTCTTCCATCCAGAAGCTTGCATTTTTTTTGAATCTACTATCAAAACCTCATTATTTTCTGGATTTTTTCTATATCTAGGAGTGCCAATATCGTTTGCTACCATCAAATCAGCTTTACAATCTTTCATTTTTCTTCGAGCTTCCTTTTCAAGCTCCTTTTTAGAAACTTTCACTAAAGCTTTGAACCCAACTAGAAAAACATCTTTTTGAAGCTTTTTTACTTGATCAATAATCTTTGGAATTCGTACTAGTTTCAAGCTGATTTTTTGCTTAGAACTTTTAATTTTGGAATTACTTGGCTTTGAAGGTGTATAATCTGATGGAGCTGCAGCCATTATTACAATATCAAACTTTTTTTTCATTTCATTTTTTACAGCTAGATACATCTCCTTTGCAGTTTTTACATAGACAAGCTTTACTCCACTGGGAGGTTTTTCCCGTCCTGGACCATACACCATAGTAACTTTAGCGCCAGCTGATACAAACTCTGAAGCTAATAATATACCCGTTCTACCAGTACTTTGATTTGTTATAACCCGTACTGGATCTAAATATTCTATAGTAGGCCCTGCCGTAATCAAAACTTTTTTTCCATGCAAAACTGAAGAAAATCCAAATTTTTTTAAAACAAATTCCAATACATCTTCTGGTTCTGCAGCTTTAGCCTTCCCTTCTACTATATTTGGAGAAACAAAATCTACATTATTTTTCAAAAATGAGATATTTTTTTTCACAGCAATATTTTCATACATTGATTCATGCATTGCCAAACACATAACTATTGGAATCCCAGATCCAAATCCTACTGTTAGAACCGTAGCTATCGGAGTATCATCAATTCCACTAGCAAGTTTTCCCAAAGTATTTGCAGTACAAGGATATACAATAATCAAGTCAGACTTTTTGTAATCAGCTACTGTAATGTGCTCCAAATTCCCAGTTAGTTTAGTTATAACAGGATTACCAGTTGCCCACTTGAAATATGCTGGCTGGATTAGTTTAGTTGCAGCATCACTTGCAACACAAGTAACTAAAGCACCATGCCTCATTAGCAATCTAGCTAACTCTATTGATTTGTAGGCAGCAACACTTCCTGCTACACATAATACAATTTTTTTGCCAGATAGCTCAAAACCATCAGAACCTACAATATCCAAAGAAGGATGGTTTGGTATTTTTCTAGCCAATTTTCTCTCGTAGTGCATCTAATTCTGTCTTTTCCATAAAAAACGAGTTTTCTTTTCTAGGAAATCTCCCAGACTCTACATCTTTTTTGTATAATTCTACAGCCTTTGTGATCTCTTTAGATAAGGAAAGATACCTCTTGACAAACTTTGGTTTTAGTTTGTCATACATTCCTATCATATCATGAATTACAAGCACCTGTCCATCGCAGTTCTTACCAGAACCAATGCCTATTGTAGGAACAGAAACACTTTCTGAAATTATCTTTGCAACCTCAGAAGTAATCATCTCTAGTGTAATACTAAACACTCCAGCCTCCTCAAGGGCTTTAGCTGATTCAATTAACTTCGTTGCAGACTCTGATGTTTTTCCTTGAACACGATATCCTTGAGATAACATTGTAGTTTGTGGTTGTAGTCCAATGTGACCCATTACAGGAATTCCAGTATCTACAATAGCTCGAATAGTCTTACTCATTTCAATACCTCCTTCAAGCTTTACTGCATCTGCTCCAGATTTAATTAATTTACCAGCATTTTTTATTGCATCTGATACATTTGCCTGGTATGACATGAATGGTAGATCTCCTACAACTAGAGCGTTTTCTCTTGCGCGGTTAACTGCTTCAGTAAATATTTGCATTTGTGTCATTGTTACAGGAATTGTATTATCATAACCTAAAAGAACCATTCCTGCACTATCTCCAACTAGTAAAATATCAACACCAGCCCTATCACAAAGTAATGCAAAGGAGTAATCATATGCTGTTACTACAGAGATTTTTTTGCTAGCTACTTTTTTTGCAATAATATCTCTAGGTGTTTTATGCATGAGGTAATCTCCTTGACAAATTCTTTTTTATGCCTAGTACACTAGCTGCAAGATTTTTTTTATTGTTAAATGGAATTTTTTGAATCTTTTTTGATTTACATTGTATAACTAGTCTATTAATCCCACGAACCACATTATCTACTATAGTAATATTGGCAGTCTTTGCTGTCCTTGATAGTGGATTAAGATCAAATGTGATTATCTTTTTTCCAGCCTTTTTTAGCGCTATAGTACGATCTCCGTCCTCCAAAGGAACCAAAACTACGTCAGCTTTGTAAATTCCGTTTTTATCTACAATCCTTCTGGCACTATCAAGGCCCAAAATTCGTGTAGATGACTTTGGATCTACGCCTAGAACCTCTTTTGCGCCAGCCTTTCTTAGAACATTAACGATGTTTTTCTTCCTTTTCTCGTTTGCATAAAACAAATTTACCTCTATTTTTGCATTAACTACTTCTGCTAGCTTTACAATTTCTCGAGGACATAATGAAGCAACATTTCCATTTACAGAAATTACAGGATAAGAAGAATTAACTAGCAAAAAAGCTGCAGCATGTATTGCATTGAGTGCATGCTTTGAAGTTTTTTCTCCCAACAAATAATCAAATGCCTCTCCTCTACCATGTGCCATCAAACCTTCCTTAGCTACTAGTCCATCATCAAATCCATGTACAAGTCTTTCTCTAATGTACAAAGACTTGGCGCGAGGATGATTTTTGGGTATTAAAGACATATTAATATGATAATAATTTTTTTATTGTTTTATTATTCGAGCACCAGCATTATCAATTTTTGATGTGATAATAATGCCATCGTCATTTTTCTTTAAAATTTCAATTATTTTATTCTCTTTACTTTTTGGTACAAGAGAAAATATGGTCTCACCAAACATAGCTATACCACAATTAATTCTATTTTTATTTAGATCTTTAATTACTCTAGCCATCTTTGGAGTAATTACATCTACATATTTTGCAAACTCTAAAGACATGTCCTGAAATTCTATAATATTTTTTGATTTTTCTAATTTAGTTACCATCTTTCCCCCAAGTCCATTAATAAAAGGCAGTCTCTCACTGATAAAGCGCTTTGTAGAAATAGGTGAAAAACAAATTATTACTACTGTATAATTATCTGATTTTATTTTTTTAACTATACCATGACCAGGGGCTCCACCTTTTATTCTAATTTCAAATCCACCATAATATGATGCTAAAACATCGCCTAGTCCTGTTTGACATTTTACCTCAGCTTCATGAGCAATTAATCCAACTTGTTCTTTTGAAAGACCAGTTTCCAGTGCTTGGTTTAGTGCTAAACCAAGTGATAGTGCAACGGCACCACTACAACCTAAACCATATCCTACAGGAACAGTAATGTCGTGATCAACATCAACAAAAACATCATTTCCAATCAAATCAAGAAATTTGTTTATGACAAATTCAGAAACTTGAGTATTATCTGTCTGGTAACCTAAAATGTTTAAATGAAAATTAGAAATGTCATATTCAGTTTTTTTTCTTACTTGTACAATAGTTTTTACTCCTTTTTGAATTGAAAAGCCTGCACCTTGCGAACCAATCTCTTCTATGTTACTTTTCTTTTCAATCTCTGCTTTGAAAAATCCAGTAATATGTGCAGGACAAAAAGCCACTCCCTTCATGATCGGAGTATAAATTTACCATAAAATATAACAATATGGCTTAAATTAATTATATTAGTATAAATTGCCTAAATTCATTCGACGCCTGCAAAAGATAGGAAGTAGCTTGCTAGTTTCCCTCCCAAAGGAATGGGTTGATGCAAATAATCTGAAGAAAAGCTCAGAAATTGAAATTGATACTGGCCAAAATAGCCTATCAATTACAGCAAACAAAGACATCAAACCATCAAAGGAAGTTGTAATCTCGTATCCACTTCCAAAAGAGGAAAATATTGTAGCAGATATTACAGGAGCTTACTTGCTTGGATACGACATTATCAAGATTAAAGGAAAAACAAACATTCCAGTTGAAGATAGAGAAAAAATTCGTGAATCAATGAGAAGACTAGTTGGTGTAGAAATAGTTGAGGAGGAAGCATCTAATATTATAATTCAGTTTTTACTTGATGCAGCTACATTAAATCCTGAAAAAATTCTCAAACGAATGAGTACTATTGCAATAGGAATGTTTAATGAAACACTTGATGGTCTTATTTCTGAAGATAAAACCAATCTTCAAACAATGTCAAATAGAGATAATGAAATTAATAGACAATACTTTTTGTTGGTTCGTTTAATCAGAAGTACTATGGTTGATCGAAGATTAGCCAGTGTCTTTAATATGGAAAATATAGATATCTTAGATTATCGAATAGCTGCAAATCTTTTAGAAACGGCTGGAGACACTATTGTTGAGCTTGCAAATTCAATTAGTAATACTACAGTTTCAAAAAATGAACTTAAAATAATTCACAATATAGTTAAGGATGCAGAAAAAATTTATAAAAAATCAATTGATGCATTTATTGCAAATGATAGACTACTTGCTATTGATTCAATTAAACTGTATAGAGATTTTTTGAATAAAATAACAAAGCTACGTTCATCATTAGAACATAAAAAACAAATTCCAATTGATTTTTTAGATATTGTCTACATGTTTGAGCGAATTGCAAAGTCTTGGGCTGATATTGCAGATTTAATTAAACCAATTTACAAACAAGAATCATAATAATTTATTTTTTGTAGCATATGTCAATACTGCACAAATTGTTTTAGAATCAATAATTTTTCCCGATAAAATCATTTTAATTAATTTATTTAGAGGAATTTTTACCACTGAAATTATTTCATCTTCATCTAATTTCAGGTCTTCTGGGTTAGACAGTCCTGAAGCAACAAAACAATGAATTTTCTCTGTATTATAGCCAACAGATGGATAATACGTGATAAGAGGAGTCATTTTTCGTGCTTTATAGCCAGTTTCTTCTTGTAATTCACGAAATGCACATTTTTTGGGGCTCTCTCGTTTTTCTAATGTCCCTGCTGGAATTTCCAAAACATTACCATGTGGATAACGGTGTTGTTTAACTAAAATTACTTTATTATTTTTATCAATAGCCAGTATTGCAGCAGCTCCTCTATGTTCAATTATTTCTCTTCTTACTCTTCTTCCTTGAATTGTAAGATCATATAGAGTTAATCCTAAAATTTTTCCTTCATAGATTTTCTTTTTTTTCAAATATTAAATTCTATTATTTTTAGATATTTATTAATGTGTTTGATATAACAAATGAAGCTTCTTTGAATTTTTAGATGAGTTTATTGCATCACTAATCCATTTTATGGGAAGTGTGATCTTTTTTGGAATGAAAAGATCAACTGTTACAACTCCATTTGCCTCTCTTATTTTTTGGGTAAGAAGATCAAGCTTGAATATATCATCACTATACAGAAACAATACAATTTGATTTTTTGCCAAAAATGGTTTTTGTAAAAATGATTGTAAAAACTTTTTTTCAAGATTTACTAATATCTCATCTAGATTGTCTTTGACTCCAACTATTATTGCATAGGGGATATATCCAGATAATTTTATAGGATCATAAATTAAAGTAAATACAATTGCATCATTTTTATGGAATTTTTCCAGTGCTCTAGTTACAGTTTTAGTAGAAAGCTTTGTCTGTCTAGCTAGATCTTCAATTTTTATTCTGGGGTTTTTAATTAGTTTTTCAATAATTTCAAGATCTGTTTTTGTAAAGTTAGTTGGAATGCCAACATTTTCTGCCTGAAATATACTAAGAACTCTAACATCTTTCATCAAATTTTTTGCAAGTTCTATTTTTTGATTAATATTTTCTGTAACTACGATTCCACAAACTGTAATTCCACCAACACATGGTACTACTAAAAATGGTTCTCCCACTAAACTGGCTTGTTTTAAAACATCTTCTTGGTTTTGTCCTGTTACTACAACATAAAACAAGTTGTTTCCTAATACAGGAGGTTCAATTTTTAGTGTAAATTTTTCAATGACTCCATTTTTTTCCATTCTTTGAATTCTTGATTTTACAGCTCCTCCTGTGATTCCTATTTTTTTTCCTATTTGTCTATCAGGTTCTCGACAGTTATCAAGCAGAATACTGAGTATTTTCATGTCTAATTTGTCCATTTCATACATTCTCCAGTAATTTTATGTATATACAATACTTTTTATTAATAAAAATGTCTATTATAGTGTTAAAATACAACATATATATTAAATATCAGACCTTTTATATATAAACATTGGACTATAGATTACAATTAGCTAAACGTATGCTCTTTAACAAAAGGGGCAGTCTGATGGGAGCTGTCCTAGCTGTAACAATTGGAATTTTGGTAATTCATGTAAACTTTGTAATTTTTCAGGGATTATTTGATGCAATTGTTCGTGATCTAACAGACTATAGATTTGGCAATTTACAAGTTACAGATGAAGAAGATTACATAGACAAATCAGATAACACATTAGTAAAGTGGTTTGAAAGAATTCCATATGTTTATGCCGCGACTCCGAGGCTTGATTCCTCGGCAGCTATTAACATCACTAAATTAGGTAAAAGAATTGAGGATACAAGAGTACCTATAGTAGGTGTTGATCCTTTGAGAGATATCAAAGCTTCAACTGTTCATACAACCGTCACAGAAGGACAATATGTCTTTTCAAGAAATTCTATTGTTTTAGGATCAAATGTTGCACGTGACCTTGGGGGAGCTCAAGTTGGAGATGATGTTAAACTAAAGATTGTTGATAGGTATGGAAAAGATAGTATACGAAGATTTATCGTTACTGGAATTGCTAATTCCCCAGGTGGTAACGGTTTTGATTATAGTGCAGTCATCCACATCGATACATTAAGGGATATGATGAATAGAGATGGTTATACTGGTTCAATAATGGTAAAACTAAACGATCCAGCCAAATCTACAGAACTCAAAGATCTCTTCTTACGAACTTTTCCAAATGACGACTTTAAGGCAGAAACATTAGAAGAAGTTGCAGAAGCACAATTATCTGGTTTCAGATCAGGTATTGCTATGATAAATATGATAGGTTACTTTGGAATGATGTCATCAGCTTTTGCTATAGTTACTATTCAAATGATGTTAGTAAATGGTAAAACAAAAGAAATTGGTATCATGAGAGCTATTGGAGCAAAAAGGAAAGATATTCTAATTGTATTTTTGTTTCAGGGACTAATTATTGGTGCAATTGGTGCATCAGTTGGTACAGTTGCAGGACTAGGCTATACAATATATGCAAAGGAAACTAAAATGTCTTTTAATGGCAGTCTTCCCTTAGAGGTAACCATACAATGGGACAAAGTAATTCAAACTGCTTTAACATCATTTGGTTTGGCCATAATTGCATCGCTTTATCCATCATATCGTGCAACTAAGCTATTACCTATAGAGGCGATGAGAACTGTCTGATAAAGTGCTAGAAATCTATAATCTTAACAAAGTATACGGTGAAGGAGATACAAGAGTTAACGCTCTGCAAGATATTTCTATTACAGTTAACAAAGGAGAATTTCTTTTAATTGTTGGAAGTTCAGGTTCAGGAAAATCAACTTTGCTTAACATGATTGGACTTTTAGACAAGCCAACAAACGGAAAGATCCTAGTTGATGGAATTGAAACTACCACTCTTAGTGATGGTAAGATCTCAGAATTTAGAAATCATAAACTTGGATTTATTTTTCAATTCTCTAATCTATTAACGGATTTGACTGTACTTGAAAATGTAATGTTGCCAAGACAAATTCAGGGAACAAATGGTTCTGCTTCAAAAGATGCTAAAGAATTGTTAAAGATGGTGGGACTAGAAGATCAGATGCATAAACGCGGCAATAAAATTTCTGGTGGGCAAGCTCAACGTGCAGCTATTGCTAGAGGATTGGTTAATCACCCTACAATTGTTCTTGCAGATGAACCTACAGGTAATTTGGATTCTGTTTCAGCCCAGAAAATTGTTCAACTTATGAAATCAATGTCTAAAAAATTAGGCCAAACATTCATTGTTGTAACTCATGACAGACATCAATTCGGAGATGTAGATCGAATAATCACTATCAAAGATGGTAGAGCATTTGAGGGTGAAGAATCAGCAAAAATGGAGGTACCTATATGAAATTTCAATTTTTAGTAATTTCAATAACTGCTATTGTGATTATATCCCCAATCTGGTTTGCTAATGCTTTCGCTCAGAGTACCTCAAGCAATACTGGTTCTCCATTTGACAGGAATTTTGGTGATGTAAAGTTTCTAGATGCATATTTTGGAACTGATAAGGAAAAAATTGAAGTAAATCCAGGTGACAGAAATGTACCATTTACTATTGTAGTAGCAAATGTAGGAACACAGGATATTACTGGGATTAAAGGAGAACTTTCCTTACCCTTGGGTTTTTCTCCAACAAGTGGCTCTGGTCCATTAATTGAAGCTGATGCTGATTCAAATGCACTTACAGGAGAAATTTTTAAACTTACATTCTTTGTTGATATTGGTGATAAGGCCGAAATCAAACAATATCCTGGTTCAGTCAAAATAGATTATTCAAGACTAAGAGAATCTGGAATAAGGAATTCATTTTTTGATTTTAATTTCAAAGTAACTGGTAAAAGTGTCATCAATATGCGTGCTATAGATCCATTTCTTTATTCGTTACAAAAGAATCATGTTACTATTGAAATATCAAATACCGGTACTGCACCTATTTCAGGGGTTAAGGTTGAATTACAAAATGCACAGGGAACTATTTCATCAACTTCACAATCAG
>Ga0075301_1000011_pt1 | contig 81035 bp, 90 predicted proteins | sample Browns_TuleA_D1_FD_120053 | JGI IMG/M metagenome (GOLD analysis project Ga0075301, IMG submission 120053) | Natural and restored wetland microbial communities from the San Francisco Bay, California, USA, that impact long-term carbon... | ecosystem: Environmental > Terrestrial > Soil > Wetlands ... | reverse complement strand
GCCTGCGTACCAATCGGCGCCAAGAGAGCCAACATCCAGTGCGAGCATCCCGGGGGCGTGCGCGCCATCGACGAAAACGGGAACGCCAGCCTCGCGCGCTTCTGTTATCAGCCGCGCCACAGGAAAGATCGTGCCTGTCGGCGACGTCACGTGATCGATCACCAACAGTCTGGTGCGCTCGCAGAGAGCATCCGCCACGGATCGAACGACCTGGTCTTCGCTTTCGAGCGGCGCTGGCACCTGCGCGATACGCACTTCGGCGCCTGCCTCTGCTGCGCGCCTGCGCATGGCTTTCAGCACCGCACCGTAAGCGTGCGAGGTCGTGACCAGAACGTCGCCTTTCTTTAGTCGAAGCGAATTGAGAATGCCGTTGACCGCCGACGTTGCGTTCTCCGTGAACACCCAACCTTCCGCATCGCCACCGAGACGCGAGGCGACATCATTGGCCGCGGCACGCAACAGGCCGGCCAGCTCCAAAGTGAAAAAGCGTGTGGCGTTCTTCTCCATATGCGCCTGCCAACGTCGCTGCTCGGCCAGCACGCGCAAAGGTGTGACCCCGAAGCCGCCGTGATTGAGATAAAGAACGCCGGGATCAAGCGCGAACAGCGCCAGCGCGGCGTGGCCCTGGGCGTGCACGGCCGCGCCGTTCAAGCCTTAGGCCTTGGGAAACGAGCCCAGCGGAAATGGCCGCTCGTCGCTCACGAAGCTGACATAGGAGACCAGCTGCGCGAGGTAGGCGATGACGCTGCGGCTGACGCCCTTGAGCTCATCGTTCACGTGGCCGGCAATCGCTGTCGCTACAAACTGCAGCACGGCGAGCAAGATCGCAACCCAGAACACGAACCACGCCACCACCGCAAAACCGATGGAGAAAAGCAACCGTTCGATCGGGAAGCTCTCGCGCGCGGGCTGCGCCGGGGCATTGGTCGTTGTATTGTCAGTCATCGCGTTTACTCCTTTGCGCCACATGTAGGGCGCGCAACTCACCACTTCAAGCAGCCTGCGGCGTCTGCCGCCGCGCGCGCAATACATCGAACGGTCCAATCAGTAAAAGCCCCGTGAAGTAACCGCCAAGATGCGCTTCCCAGGCGACCAGCGCCATATTGTCGGTTAACCCAAAGCCGGTGAGGCCAGCAACAATATTCACGATCACCCAAACCGCCGAGAAGAAGAGGACGGGTGGGGCGAAGATCGGGGCGAGCTTGGGTCGTTCGCCGAAAGTGAGCGTGCGCTCGCGATACATGATGCGGATGCCCGCGCCCATCAAGCCTGCCACGGAGCCCGATGCGCCAATCACGGGAATAAGCGATCCCCAATTGAGCGCAAGATGAAGCGCGGCAGCTGCGATCCCGCAGATGACAAAGAAGACGAAGAAGAGGAGCGTGCCGAGGCGCCGGGCGACAGCAGGGCCGAAGGCCAGCAGCCACAGGCTGTTGATGATGACGTGCGTAAAGTTCGCATGCAGGAACAGGTAACTCACGAATGTCGCGGCCTGCTCGAACGCTCGCGCCGGGGCGATACCGTGCGCAGCCAGCGTTTCGTTCGAATAGCGCGCCGGAACAAAGGCATAGGTGGTTAGGATTCGGTTACCGACAGCCTCTGGTGCTAACGCGCGCGCGGCGTGCGCGGCAAGCAACCCGGCTATCAGCCAGAGCACGCTCGCGGGCGCGTTAAGGAACGGCTCGCGGGCGGGCCTCGTCTCCTGAAAAAACGCCATGGACTTTGCGGCTCCCGCCAAACGCTATCGCCCGCCTGCATTTACTTTAGCGCGCCGGCCCCGCGTGCACGAGCGCTTCCTTCGCGCCGTTTTGGGCCTCAGAGGGAGCCAGCGTCCCAGCACGGGACAGAAGTCGCGGTTAATTTGTGTTTGCCCTTGGCACGGCGGTTGCGAGGTACGGCCCGCAACAATCGCGGTCCTACCATGCGCCAGAGCGCCTTAAGGTTTCGGACGATTGCCGCCTGTCTGGCGGCGGTTACCGCGCTTTACACGGGCTCGGCCGCTGCGGCGGGGAGCGGCGATTACGACGAGTCCGCCACCTACAACTCCAATTTCGGCATGGTGCCCGGCCAGGAAAACATGCCGGCCGACGGCTCCACCCGCGACGAGAACGGCAACAAGGTATTCGTGAACGGCGTAGCACAAGGCTCTGCGTATGCTGTAACCGACAACGTGCGCACCAGCGGCGTTGGCTTCGCAGGCACCGGAGCAGGCAGCGCGACGGCCACCGCCATTGGCAACGCTCTCAATGTCACCGTGGTTGGTTCCTGGAACACCGTCATCGTCAATTCCGAGCAAGTCAACAATGGCGATCAAAACGCCAGTCTTAACGGCGACATCCACTTCTAAGAGATGAACTCCATGACCTCCCGCGCGCGCCGATACCTCACCAAGCCGCTGATGTTCACACTCCTAGCGATGTCGCTCGGCGGCTGTATCAGCACGTCCGCGGGATCAGATGGACGCTACGCCACGCCCATCGGCGATGCGCCCGTGATTTCGAACGAGACGCCGTATTCAGAGGCCCTCGAATGCGTGGGGGCCACCAATCGCGGACGGCCCGCGCCCAGGATCGCAGTGGGCCAGATCGCTGACTACACCGCCAAGTTCGAGGCGGACGGTGGTGGCCGCAAGATCACGCAAGGCGCGGCCCTCATGGCGATTTCTGCGCTCTCCAAAGCGGGTGCCAAACTGGTCGAGCGTTATGACACCTCCGTTGCCGAGCTCGAGCTAAAATACGCCAACAACAAGTTGATCGGCGAAGGCCAGCCCGAAGAGGGTTATCGCAAGATCTTCGCGGGCTCGATCGCCGGCTCTGACTATTACCTGGTCGGCGGCATTACCGAGCTGAACTACAACATCCGCTCGACGGGCGATTCCGCCTACTGGGCAGACTCGAACGCCAAAATAGCGGCCAACGCCGACGCCAAGACCTACGTCATGAACGTGGGCCTCGATCTCAGGCTGGTCGACACGCGCACGCTCGAAGTCGTGCACGTGATTTCCTACCAGAAGCAGATCGTTGGCCGCCAGCTTCAGGCCGGCGTCTTCAGCGTGCTCGGCACGCATATTTTCGACATCGGCGTGGGTGAATCCGCGCTCGAGCCGGTCCAGCTCGCCGTGCGCGCCGTCATCGAGCGCGCCGTGCTGGAAATCATGGCCGATGTTTATCACGCAGGCCCGGGAACGTGTCGCGGGGGCGACGATCCGCTGGCCGACAGCAACGATCCGCCTCCGCTCGAACACCAGCGCGAGGCCAACGACGAAACCCGCGCCCCGGACAATGCCAATCAGGAGGAGAACAATCATGAAGAGACTCGCGACGATCCTTATCGCTGGTACAGCGCTGATAAGCGCACCAGCGATCCCAGCCTTCGCCTGGGACTCCCATAACAACCAAGGCAGCGGCGCCGAGGTCATCAACGGCCAGGTCAATCTGGGCAATATCTGGTCCCAGATGAATATCGACGTGGCCCATGTCGGCGGCGATGTAAGCGCCACCGTCACCGCGGTCGGCAACACCGCCGAGATCCTGACCATGACCGACAGCAAGGTCACCAACACCCAGGTCAACAAGGGTGCGGTGGGCGCAAAGCTGAATGCCACCGTCAATCATGTCGGAGGTGACACTTGGTTGAACGCCACCGCGGTTTGCAACGCGGCCGACGTTTCGACCGATCCCAATGTCACCGACGTGCACAACATCCAGATCTGCAAGAGCCCGGATCCATCGGCGCAAGTCAACGCGCAGGTTTTCAATACGGGCGGCGATGTGGGCGTGGGCGCGATCGCGATCGCCAACCAGCTTTCCATCGACTCGAACGCAGCCAGCTTCCCGGTCAACAACGACCAGGAAAACACCAGCGGCATGGCCGCGATCGTGAACGCGGGCATCGGCAATATCGCGGGCAGCGTGTCGGCATCATCCACCGCGGTCGGCAATTCCGCGCAGATCGTGCAGTACAACACCGGCGGGCACTGAGCCTCGTCGATCTAGGGAGGGGCGGCAGCAGCAGCGGGCATCGCCGCCCAGAGGGGAAAGGGAGAGCGTCATGGCTCTCCCTTTTTCTTTGCGCGCATTCGCATTACCTCACCCTTCGACAAGCTCAGGGTGAGGCTCTCTTCCTGAGCCTCATGGTGAGCCTGTCGAACCATGAGGCTCCCGTTCGCCAACTTGATTGCGGCGCGGGCCGCGCGCAGGCGCGCGGTCACGAAGACCCGCAGTTCGCGCATCTCGCGCCTGTAGCGCCCATGCTTGAGCGCATTGCGATTGCCCTTTGGCGCTCCACCCTTGTTTTTGTTGGGGTATTGGCGGGAGGTTGTTTTCGGCTTTTCGGGTCCTCCCCCCTCCCCCCGGCTCACGCTTTTGTCTGACTCAGTCTTCATGCCGGCAAGCGTAACGACAGCCGATCGGCGTCGGATAAATCTTCGCGCGCGCACTTAAACGCGCGCTGGCCAAGCGAGATTCCGGTTTGGATTGCATGGACAGATTTGCGCGCAGGATGAGCCTGGGCTTCGCGGTCAGCGGGATTCGACTAATACCCGACGCCGCCGCTCACGCTCATGCCGTTGAGCTCGATCTCGCTTCTGTAGCCGTGGCTCATGCGCGCCGAATAGGCGGCGGACGCGCTGTAGCTCTTGGCGCAGACCTTACCCTGGTATGAGAAGAAGATGTCGCCGGCGCCCCAGGCGCGCAAGTTGCGGCGCTCGGTACAGTCGGGCACGGGCTCCTGCGTGGCGCACTTCACCATGCCGTCGGCATAATGGCGGAGCGCTTCGCCCGCGCGGCACTCCAAACTCTCGCCGCCTTGATAGACAGCCGCCATGCCCTGTTCGCTGTCGACCACCTGGCCCACGATCACACGCAAAGACGAGCCTTCGAGGCAGCGATAGACCTCGCCGGAATAGCTGGCATCGACCCAGGTCTCGGGCCGCATGCGCGCCGCCGGATGCGACTTGCTCCAGCGGTCGAGGCAGACCGCATGCACGGCCTTCACCAGCGTCGCCCATTGCTCGACGCATTGCTCTTCCACCGCGACGCCGCCGATGTCGCCGCCGATATTGGGTGTCACCGCTTCGACATAGCCGCCACCACCTCCGTAGACGACCGCCGACGAGCGCGAACTCGCCAAGGCCAGAGCCGCGGCCGATGCCATGGCGTCCGCTTTTGCGTTGCCTTTGTTGATGATGATCTTCTTGTCGATGATGATCTTTTTCGAATTGTCGATGTTCTTTGTGATGTTGATGTTTTTCTTGATGTTGACCGAGTTGTCGATCCAGATGTTCTTGTTGATGGTCACCGGCTTATAGATCGATACCGAATTGTCGATATTGATGTTCTTGTTGATGCTGATGTTTTTGCTGATGTTGACGGGCTTGTAGATCGACACCCCGCCGCCGCCCGCGCATTGCTGGCCCCCCGAGAACCCGCCATTGGCGTAGGCAGGCACGGGGATGGACGCGGGCAAAAGCGCCACCGCCACCGACACCAAAGCTGCAAGCATCCGCGAACGGATCATCAGAATCCCCTTTGGCCCGATGGTGGCTGGCGGAACCCGCCAAACACACCCTCGTTCTTGACAAAGCCTTAATTCCTGCGGCTTGAGTTTCATGTTTCATGCCACGGGCCTTGTGTTTTGGGCCGCGACAGGGGCGCATGGGCGCCCCAAAATGGAACAAACAGGGCAAGGGGCCCGCGGCAGCTCTAATTCATGATCCCGATCTCGGACGACAACCCCACCCGCATCGTTCCCTTTTTCACTTGGGCCATCATCCTGGCCTGCATAGGTGTTTTCGTCTGGCAAGTGTCTTTAGGCGAGAGCGCGGAAGAGCGACTGATCAACGCATACGGGTTTGTACCGGATTCCCTGCTGGGTAGTGGCAGGATCCGCATGCTCGAGGCGCCAGCACCCGCGCTAACCTTGTTCACCTCAATGTTCATGCATGGAAGCTGGCTGCATCTCGCCGGCAACATGCTTTATCTCTGGATTTTCGGGAACAACGTCGAAGACGTGATGGGTCATATCCGTTTCCTGTTGTTCTATCTGATCTGCGGGGTTGCCGCCGCGCTGGCGCACGGCCTGAGCAATCCGGATTCGACCATCCCGATGTTGGGAGCGTCGGGTGCCATTTCCGGCGTGCTGGCGGCGTACGTTTTGGTTTATCCGGCCGCGCGCGTCACCGTGATCCTGCCTTTGGGCGTGCTGCTTTATCCGGTGAAGATCGCGGCCTTCTTCGTCGTTGGCTTCTGGTTCGTTATCCAGCTCATTAGCGCCGCGATAGCCGATCCCTCGCAGCCTGGCGTCGCTTTCCTCGCCCACGTCGGCGGCTTCATCGCCGGGCTCGTGCTCACGCCGTTCTTCAAATATTCCGACATTCCCCTTTTCGGGCGGCACCGCGGCCCCTGGGGTTGATTTACCAAGTCGCTTCCCATTTGCAGCGTGCTTTCTCGCACCCGCATCGCTGGCACGGCTTTCGCTCCTAGAGAGCCGAAAGGCATGGGAACGGCCTTTTGCGCGTCAGCGCGGGACAGATTTGCCGGGAGCGGGACAGTTTATGAAGCACAGGAACAGCCATTTTGCGGTTGGCTATTGGGGCCGCATCCGCGGCGCCAGATCGGTGCCCGGCCAGGCCGACATCGATCCCAAAGCTCTCAAGCGCCTGCTTCCTTACGTCTTCCTGCTCGATATGAGAGGCGCCGGCGGCGACATCACCTACAGGCTCGCCGGCACCGCACTCTGCGAGCGCTTCGGATGCGAGCTGCGCGGCCAGGGTTTCCTCGCCCATTGGGACGAAGGCAGCAAGCCCGCGCTCAGCATCTTGCTGCGTCAATCGCTGCGCCTTTGTTCGCCCGTGTGTCTCACCTCGCTCGGCGCTACCGACGACGGCCGCATGGTGGAAATCGAAACCGCGCTGATGCCGATCAGCCATGGCAGCGGCGAACCCGACCGCTTCCTGGGCGTCATGACGCTGCTGGGCGACAGTTCGCAGATCTTTGGCCGCAACATCGTTTTCGAGCGGCTTATCTCTTCCACCATGGTGCACGAGGACGGCGAGACGACGGACGCCTCGCCGCCGAGCTTTGGCCAGCGCAATGGTGCAGCCCCACGCGAAGCCCGCACGCCACACCTGCGTCTGGTCGTTTCAAGAAGCGATGCCCTCGACCCGTTGCGCTTCGATGCGCCCAAAGTCCTCAGCGAAATGCTCGCGCTCTATGACGAGCACTACGCTTCGGAAGGCAAATCCTGAGCTAGATGATTATTGCGGCGACGGCGCGATGACGTCGGGCACGGGCTGCTGCTGCGAGTGATCGTGGCGCAGCACGTCGCGCTCGAAATCGCTCTGTTTCGTGCGATCCTTCTCGTATTGCAGATCGTAGCGCTCGACGCGCGTGCGATAGTCCTCGAACGCCACCACATCGCCCGACAGGCGCTGTTCGCAGCGCGACGCGGGATAATGCTGTTCGTCCTGGCACCAGCGGTCGAACGAAAGCGTCTTGATGTTGTAGCTGAGTGCAGGCGCCGAGGTGTTGATCGGCTCGGCCGTGGCCAATAGGGGCAAGGCGGCCAACGCAAGCGCAAGCGATACAGCGCGGTTCATGACGCCAGTCCCCACTCCGAGAAGCGTAAAAACCCTACGCCCCGGTAGGTGACGGCGAAAGCCCGCGCCCGCGCAAAGAGCACGAGCGTTACCGGGCCGACACACGGGACTCCATGGGAATCAACGTGATCACGGAACGGCGGTTTCCCGCCTCGCGCACGCCGTCCCTCGTCGGGACAGCGGGCGCCTGTTCGCCCTCGCCCTTGGCCGCCACCGCAGGCGGTCGCGCGCCCATCTCGATCATCACCTCGCGCACCACTTTGGCGCGCCGTTCGGACAGCGTCAGGTTGTAATTGGCGGGTCCAGCCGTGTCCGTGTGGCCGGAGACTTTGATGCGCCCCGCCCGGCCGTCATGCGCCGACCGCACCGCGTTGGTGATCGTTTGCAGCGCGGCGCCGCTCAGATTCCACTCATCAAAGCCAAAATAGACCGTGTAGCCGGGTTGGGAGGCGGTGGCGGCAACGGCGCTCGGTGCGCCCATGCCTCGCGGATTAAGAGCGAGCTTGGTGAGATTGAGGGCGACGCTGAAAGTCTGCTTGCAGCCCTGGGACGCGGCTGTGCGGCCCGCACGTGCATTCAAGACCCAGCAATCAAAGGCTGCCTGCGCGCGCGCTGCATTTTTTGGAGCGAGGCGCGCTGCGCCCGAAGCGAACGCCGTATCGAGCTGAGCACGAGCGATATCCGACGCGGCGATGCCGGCAAGCGGCTGCTCGGCGGTGGCGTTTTCGCTGCGGGCCTTACGCCTGAAGATCTCGCGCAAACTATCGCCCGATCCCGCCACATCGGCATCATGGCCTTTGAGCGATTGCGCGAGATAGGCGTAGTCGGCCGCGAGCGCGCGGGCGAAGGGAGCGGGCCTTGCTTCGCCGTGTAGCCCGGGCATGCCGGCACAGGCGGAAAGCGAAAGCCCCGCCATCAGGCAAACCAAACGAGAAGAGCCGGCCCGCGAACGGACCTCCCGATTACGCATCCCCTGAGAACCCCTTACGCGCGGCCGAAATCCGGTGTGCCCGGTTGGCGCTTATGACCGCATCTATAGCGCGGCCAGAAATTAAGGTTAAGAGGGATTAAGAACCCCTACGAATGCCTTGCAAGCGATCGGCTAGTGCATGGGTGCATAAACCAAATGTTGAACAATCGCGCCCTAGGATCACCGGCAAAAGCGCGTAGAGGGTTCCGTTTCCATGTCCGAAAACGACGAGCGCAAGAACTCGCTGATCGAGCGCACGCGAAAAGAGCGTCGCCGCTTTCGCCGTGTAAACTTGCCGATCTCGGGGCGCCTCTACATCCCTGCGACGCAGGAAGAGGCGGTGTGCACCGTTGAGGACATTTCGCCCGGCGATGCGGCCATCGCCTGCGAGCTGAAACAGGAACCGCAAGGCAATATCGTCATCTATCTCGACGGCTTCGGCCGCTTCGAGGGCTCGATCACGCGGCGCACCAGGACGGGTTTCGCGGTGACTTTCGCCAGTTCCGCGCAGAAGCGCGACCGCCTGGCCGACCAGCTTACGCTGCAACTGAACCGGCATCTGATCGGTGAAAGCCAGCTGCGCAATTACGAGCGCGCGCCGGCGGCCACCGGCAGCCACACCGTGTTCACGCGCGCGAGCGGGGAGCAGGTGCGCTGCGAAGTGCTGGATTTCTCGCTGACTGGCATTTCGATCAAGACCGAGCAGCGACCGCCCGTGGGCGAACATGTCCTGATCGGCCACCGGGCGGGGCGCATCGCCCGCCATCATGCGGAAGGCGTCGGCATCGAGTTTCTGGGGCTGTCGTTCCCCAATACCAGCCTGTTTGAGCGCACGACTGTGGCGCCACATCCGCAGGCTCAGCAGGCAGCGCCCGTTCTCAGCGTCGCCGGCGGCGCGCGGTAGGTTTTCTCTTCCACCAATGCCCCTCCCCGGTCTTCCCCTTTCAGGGAGGGAAAATGAAAGCTCTGCTCCTCCCCCTGAAAGGAGGGAGGTTAAAGGGGGTCAGCGTGTGCGCGCGAGCGCGGCCACATTGAACAGCGCACGCCCCGTGACGGCTTCGTTGGGCATCCCTGTAGTTTTGCAAAGCAGCTCGGCGTCATAAAGAATTTGTAACGCCTGCTCGAGCTGTTCCACGTTCCAACGTGTCAGTTGATTGCGGAAAGAATCCTTGCGCTGAAAAAATATCGGAGGCTTGGCATCATCTATCAGCTTGGAAGGCGGCGCGCCCTCGTCCGCTTTGGCGCGAAACAGCAACACCCGCTGAAAGTGGCCGAGTGCAACGCGAATCACGGCGACTGCCGAGGTGCCCGATTCCCACAGCCGGGTAAGCTCGCGATCCAGACGAACCGTATCACCCTCGCCGGCCGCGTCGCAGACCTTGTCCATGCGAAGCTCGGACTCATCGCCCATCACTGCCTGCACATGGGCAATGGTCACGGTCTTTTCGCCCTGCGCATAGAGCGCGAGCTTTTCAAGCTCGCGCCGCGTGACACCGCGGTCGGAACCAAGCCGCGACACCGCTTCGGCCAGCGCGGCGGGCTCGATGTCGAGACCAGCTTCTTTCATCGCGCTGCGCACGACGTCATCGAGCGTGCGATCCGAATCGAGATAACAGGGCACAGCGGCCGCCATGTCCGTGTTCTCGAACACCTTGCGCAAAGCCGCGGACTTGGTGAGATCGCCCGCCTCGACCACGAGCAGCGCTTCGCTGATCGGCTCGTCAAGAAAGCGCGCAAATAGCTCCGCCGAAGAATTGCCGGCATCTCGAACGCGAACGACGCGCCGCCCGCCCACCATCGAGATAGCGGCGGCTTCGTCGGCAAGGCGCGCCGGATCGGCGAGCAATGTGTCCTCGGCGATTTCGGAGACGCGGAAAGGATCGTTGAGATCGGGCACGATGTGACGCACGAAACGCTCGGCTCGCTCGCGCACCAGACCTTGATCGGGACCAAACACCAGGACTGCGATCAGTTTGTCGGGTGGCCGCGCAGTGAAGCGCTCGGCGTCCCGCGGCTCAACCTTCACGTCCTACCCTCGGCCACGTTGAGGAAATAGACGGCAAGCTCGGTGCGCATGCGCTCGGCCACGTCCTGCGCTGCGCGCTCCTGCGCGTCCTTGTCGGCAACCACGGTCGCGTAAGGGGACTGCACCACGTTATAGCTGGTGAGCGAATGGATGGTGCCCTTCTTGATGACGTCGGTCGTGCCCGCCTTCACCAGCTGATAGCGCGCGGTGAGGTGATAGGAGTAGCGCGTGACCGACGCGTTCTCCTGAAGCGCCAAGCCTTTCTCATCCGCCCTGAGCTCGATCCTGAGCCGGTATTGCGCGCCATTAGGCGCGGATGGCGCGTTGAAAAGGTCGAGCAGGTCGCTGCGCAACTGGTAGCCGACGCGCTCGGGGATTGGCTCTATATAGATGGAGCGGAACGTAAGATCGGCCGAGCCATTGCCGTATTTGCCATAAAGCGGATGGAAGCCGCAGGCGGCCACGGCTAACGCCATGGCCGCAGAGATCAGAAATCGGAAATCGGAAATCGGAAATCGGAACATTGCCGCGTTACCCTTCTGAATTCTGATTTCTGATCACGCCACCACGTTGACGATGCGGCCGGGCACGACAATGACACGGCGGGGCGGCTTGCCCCCGAGCGCGCGCTGCACGGTTTCGAGCGCCAGCGCCTGCTCCCGCACTTTGTCTTCGCCGGCTTCCGCCGCGATCTCGATTTCCCCACGCCTTTTGCCGTTCACCTGCACCGCGATGGTGATGGTGTCGGCGCGCACCAGCGCCTTGTCCCATTTGGGCCAAGCCTCGTGCGCCAGCATTTGAGCATGTCCGAGCCGCTCCCAACAGGTCTCGGCCAGATGCGGCATCATCGGGCCGATAAGTAAAACCAGGGATTCCAATGCTTCGCGCATAACTGCGCCGGGTATCGGCCCGGGTGCTTGACCAACCCCACTGATTTCATTGGTGAGCTCGTAAATGCGGGCCACCGCACGGTTAAAGCGGAGCGCTTCCAGATCCTCGGTGACAGCTGCGATGGCGCGGTGCGTTGCGCGGCGGAGCGCGAGTGCCACGCCATCGGTCGAGCCGATCTTGGTACCAACGGGTGGCAACTCGCTCGCTTCAGTGACCAGCCTGTAGACGCGCTGGACAAAACGCCAACAGCCTTCGGCGCCCGTCTGCGTCCATTCCACGTCGCGCTCGGGCGGTGTATCCGAGAGCATAAACCAGCGAATCGTGTCGGCGCCGTATTGATCGGCGATCACTTCGGGCGGCACCACGTTCTTCTTCGACTTCGACATTTTCTCCGACGCTTCGATACGTACTTCCGTCTTGCTGCCGCGTTGAAACACCTTGCCGTCGCGCTTCTCGACCTCGTCGGGCGCGAGATAGCGGCCCTCGCGGTCGCGATAGACTTCGTGGCAGACCATGCCTTGGGTGAAGAGGCCGGCGAAGGGCTCGTCCAGCGCAACGTAGCCCGCGCGGCGCAGCATGCGGGTGAAGAAGCGTGCATAGAGCAAATGCAGGATCGCGTGCTCGACGCCACCGATATATTGATCGACGGGAAGCCAATAATTGGCAGCCTTGGCATTGATCGGTTCCATGGCGCCAGAGTCGCAGAAGCGGGCGAAATACCACGACGAGTCGATGAAGGTATCGAAGGTGTCGGTCTCGCGCCGCGCGGGTTTGCCGCATTTCGGGCAAGCCACGTTCTTCCAAGTGGGGTGATGGTCGAGCGGATTGCCAGGCTGATCGAAGCGCACATCGTCAGGCAGTTTTACCGGCAAATCTCTTTCAGGCACCGGCACCATGCCGCAACTTACACAATGAATAATAGGGATGGGGCAGCCCCAATAGCGTTGGCGTGACACCAGCCAATCGCGCAGGCGGTAGTTGACCGTGCGCTGGCCCTGGCCCGTTTGCTCAATGCGCTTTGCCGTTTCCGCTTTGGCAGCTTCCACCTCCATGCCATCGAGGAAGCGTGAATTGGCGAGGCGCCCGGGCCCAAGATAAGCCTCGTTCCCGATCTTGACGGTCCTTGGATCGGTGCCTTCGGGGATCACCACCGGCACGACCGGCAAATCATATTTGCGCGCGAAATCGAGATCGCGCTGATCGTGCGCGGGGCAGCCAAAAATGGCGCCTGTGCCATAGGCCATGAGCACGAAATTGGCGACGTAGACCGGCAACTCCCATTTCGCATCGAAGGGATGCACAGCCTTGATGCCGGTATCGAAGCCGAGTTTCTCGGCTTTCTCGATCGCCTCTTCCGCCGTACCCACGCGGCGGCACTCGGCGACGAACTCGGCCAATTTGGGATTCTTCTTTGCCAATTCTTCCGAGAGCGCGTGACCGGGCGAAAGTGCGATGAAGCTAGCGCCGAACAGCGTGTCGGGCCGGGTCGAGAACACTTCCACCTTGGGAAAGTTCTTGGGCGAACCTTTGAGCACGAAGTTGAAGCGCAAACCCTCCGAGCGGCCGATCCAGTTCTTTTGCATGAGGCGCACTTTTTCCGGCCAGCGCGGCAGATGATCCAGCGCTTCCAGCAGATCATCGGAGAAGGCGGTGATCTTGAAGAACCATTGCGCGAGCTTGCGCCGTTCGACGGGCGCGCCCGAGCGCCAGCCAAGCCCATCGATCACCTGCTCGTTGGCCAGCACCGTGTGCTCGACCGGATCCCAGTTCACGTCGGCCTCGGCGCGATAAACGAACCCGAGCTTTAGGAAATCCAGAAACAGGTGCTGCTGATGCGCGTAGTAAGCCGGATCGCAGGTGGCGAATTCGCGGGACCAGTCGATCGCCAGTCCCATCAATTTCAACTGCTCGCGCATGACGCGAATGTTTTCGTAAGTCCACTCGCGCGGGTGAACGCCTTTTTCGCGCGCGGCGTTCTCTGCCGGCAGGCCGAACGCATCCCAGCCCATGGGATGCAGCACATTGAACCCTTGCGCGCGGCGGAAGCGCGCAATCACGTCGCCCATCGTGTAATTGCGCGTGTGGCCGATATGGATGCGCCCCGACGGGTAGGGGAAAAACTCCAGCACATAGGCCTTGGGCTTGGGTGATTCATTGGGCGCGCGGAACACGCCCGCTCTGTCCCAGGCTTCCTGCCAGCGCTTCTCGGAGGCTTTGGCGTCGTAACGCGCCATGACGAGATCCTTTTGTCCGGGCCAAGCCGGACGCGAACTCGGCTTAGCGCGAGATGCGTCTATCTCTCAAGCGCGGCAAGGCGTAGCTGGCGGGCGCGCGCCAGAATGGCGTTCTCGAGCTTGGTCGAAGTCTCAGGGTTGACCTGGGCGTCCACCCAGCCAGAGGTCGCCCGGATCTGCCGGAAGACGGAGACCTTGAGGCCATCGGCGCGCAGGCGCTTATCCAAGATGTAGACGGTCAGCTTCATCTGCTCGTTAGGGTCTTCGGGCGCGGAATACCACTCCGTGATGATGATGCCGCCAAACGGATCGGCCGATTGCAGCGGCATGAAATTGATGGTGTCGAGCGAAGCGCGCCAGAGGAACTCATTGACGCCGATATCGGCCTTGGCGGGCGTGCCGCTGTCGACAACGTCCGGGTTGCTGCTGCTGCAGGCGGCGAGGAAGAGAGCGAGGGCGATGGCGGCGAAACGCATGATCTGGCCTTTCATCTTGGCGGGCACGTTCCGGCAACCCCCGCACCGCCAGACACGTGCGAGGCGCTTATAATAAGGAGCGTGCGCTCGCGCAACATTGCGCGGGTTTCATGCCGTTAAGCCTTCGGTCGCGGCGATGCCGGCGATTCGCGCATTCGCCAAACGGCCGGCATTGGCAGCCGTGATTCCACCAAGCGCATAGACCGGAATGACGGCCTCTCGTGCCATATTCATGACCCGCGTGGGACCGAGCGGTTGTGCGTCCGGGTGGCTCTTGGTTGCGAACGCTGGTGCAAGAAAGGCGGCATGCGCGCCGGTTTCCGCGGCGCGCCGCAAGGAAGTGGCCGAATGTGCGGCTACCGTGACCAGCCAATGCGGGCGAAGGGCCCGCCAGTGCGCCGCCTCGGCGAGCCGTGCTTCGGGAAGATGAAGACCATCAGCGCGGACCGCATCGGCAAGGGCTGCATCGCCCGCAATGAGAAGGATAAGGCTGTTGTCGCGCGCGATTTCGGCCAACGCACGCGCGAGCCTCGCACGCTCGCGCGGTTGCGTGTGGCGCACGATAACGGCGGAGCCCTTGGGCAGCGCCCGCGCAGACGCAAGCGGGTCGGCGAGACGCTTCTCGTCCGTCATCAGCACGAGCGCGGGCAAGAGGCCACTGAGACCCGCGCGCGCATTGAGGCGCAGGGCCGCCCTTGCTAGCGTGCGCCGCTCAAGCGCCGATGCCATCCATGTCTCCCGCACAAAACATTTCGCCCGATGTCGCCGCCAATCTGGCGGCGATCATCGCAGCGATAGAGGCGGCGCGGAAGAAGGCGGTTGCCCCCGCACCCGAAACCAGGCTTGTCGCGGTGACGAAAGGTCATGATGCAAGCCGCATCATGCCCGCCCTCGAAGCTGGCCACCGGCTGTTCGGCGAGAACCGGGTGCAGGAGGCGAAGGTAAAGTGGCCCGCCTTGCGGGAAAAATTCGCGGGCGTCCAACTTCATTTGATCGGACCATTGCAGACCAACAAGGTGCGCGAGGCGGTGGAACTGTTCGACGCCATCCACTCGCTGGACAGACTCAAGCTGGCGCACGCGCTAAAAGACGAGATGGAGCGCGCTGGCCGCAAGCTCGACCTCTTTGTTCAAGTCAACACAGGCGAGGAGCCACAAAAGGCGGGCGTGGCCCCCGGCGATGCGGTTGCATTCGTCAAGGAGGCCGGCGCGCTTGGTTTGAACGTAATCGGGCTCATGTGCATTCCGCCCCTGAATGAGGAACCGGCGCTGCATTTCGCGCTTCTGAAGAAACTTGCTGGTGAATGCGGCCTCACGCAGCTCAGCATGGGTATGAGCGACGATTTCGAAACGGCGATCAAATTCGGCGCCACACATGTGCGCATCGGCACCGCAATCTTCGGCCCGCGCGCCCGATAGAAATTCCCTCCCTTGAAAAGGGAGGGGCGAACGCAACGAGCGAAGCAGGTTGCGTTCGGGGAGGGGTCGTTCTGGACCCCCATTGCCCTCGGCTCGTGGCCGACATACACCCGCATCGGAAAAGACGATAGAGTGCGCACCGCCAAGGGAGAGACGAATGCCGAGCGCCAAGCGCGTTCTTTTGGTCGATGACGACGACATGCTGCGCACCTCGCTGGCGGAGCAGTTGACGGCCGAAGGCTATGAGCCGGTGCAAGCCGCAAACATCACACAGGGTCGCGAACGCGCGCGCGATGGGCTCTATGAATTCATGGTGCTGGACGTTTCGCTGCCCGATGGCGACGGGCGCAAACTCTGCCGCGAACTGCGCGATGCCGGCACCACCTGCCCGATACTTATGCTCACGGCATCGGCATCGGACGAGGACACCATTGAAGGCCTGCAATCGGGCGCCAACGACTACATCACCAAGCCGTTCCGTTTCGGCGTGCTGATTGCCCGTGTGCACGCGCATCTGCGCAGCCATGAAGCGAGCGAGGAAGCTGTCTATACAATCGGGCCCTACACGTTCCGCCCCAGCGCGAAAATGCTGGTTGATGGTGCGGGCAAAAAGATTCGCCTGACGGAGAAAGAGACGAATATTCTCAAATTCCTCCACCGTTCGCGCGAGACGGTGAGCCGCGAAACGCTGCTGCACGAAGTGTGGGGCTATAACCCGGCGGTAACCACGCACACGCTCGAGACGCACATCTATCGTCTGCGCCAGAAGATCGAGACGAACCCGACGGAAGCTCAAATTTTGGTGACCGAGGCGGGCGGCTACCGGCTTATGTCCTGAACCCTTTCCAACATGACGGGAAAGTGAAAGCCTTCTCCCTTGCCCCTAGGCTCCCGCTGACTAAACAGTCCTCTCGTAATGATTGCCTGCCGCCCAAAGCCTCGAGCCCTGGGCCGAGGCCAGAGGAGGAAACAATGTCACGCAATTGGCTACTTGGTTATGCGTCCGCGCTGGTTCTGGCTAGCACTGTAGCGCTTCAAGCAGCACCCCAAGCCCCCGCCGCACCTAAGGCGCCGCCTGCGCCAACGGCACCGCGTGCGCCCGCCGCACCGCAAGCGCCCCCCGTCTACAGTGGCCCCGTCATTACCGGCCCGACCCAGCGCTTCGACGTCAAGAGCATCGAAATCAACGATCTGTTCGGCACAGTGCGCGTCAACGTCAGCAATGCCGGACCCGTCACGCTCGCCCTGTCCGGCCCCAAAGGGGCAATCGACAAAATAAAGGTTCTCAATGCCGGAGGCGCGCTTCGCATCAATGAAGAGCATATGGAGCATGTGTGGAACTGGCGCGAGTGGTTCGACTTCAAGCACGACCGCCGCGAACGCGTAACGGTCAATCTGACCGCGCCCAAGGGTACGAACCTCGTCATGGACGACTTCGTGGGCGAGTTCACCGTGGGCGATCTGGACGCGCCGGTGAAAATCGGCGCTGCCGCCGCCAAGGGCACCATCGGCAACGTGCAGCGCGCGACGATCGAGCTGGCCGGATCGGGCAACATTCAGATCGGCACCGTAACCGAGCAGCTCAAGATCGAGATCGCAGGCTCGGGCTCGGTGAAAGCCGGTGCTTCGGGCGGCGCTTCCATCGAGATTAGCGGCTCGGGCGACACCACGCTTGGCCCCGTGCTGGGCGCACTCAAAGTGGAAATCGCCGGCTCCGGCGATGTGCAAGCCGCGAGCGCCAACGGCGCCTGCAGTATTGAAACAGCGGGTGCCGGCAACATCCGCATCGATACCGGCGAGTGCAACCCGCTGAAAGTAGAAATGCTGGGCTCGGGCGATCTCGTCTTCGGTGGTGAGGCGGTCAATCCTGATATCACCGCCATGGGCTCGGGCAACGTCACGCTCAAATCCTATCGCGGCAGGCTCAGCACCGAAGGCATGACCCACGTGAAAATTGGCAGCAAGGACTAGGCTCCGTTCCACCTTGCCAATGCGGCGGCTGTCTCGAGGGCAGCCGCCGTTTTTTATTTAACGCGCGTTAACACTTGAAGTCTAAGAGCGGGCGCGAGAGAGATCATGCCCCGCAAAAAGACAGCCACGCGCCTGCGCCGTTACGGCGCAGCTCCCAGGCGCAGACGCAAGAGCAAGAGCCTGCTCGGCTATTCGCTCGTCATTGCCGCGGCCTGGGCCGTGCTCGCTGGCGGTGTTATTTTTTCTCATTGGCTGTCGGAACTGCCTGAAACTGCCGAGCTGCTGGCGCACGCGCCTTCGCACGATGTGACCATTCTCGACGTCAAGGGCCGCGTGATTACGCGGCGCGGCTTTGCGCAAGGCGATTTCGTTCATGTGGCGGAGCTGCCGGCTCATGTGCCCGAGGCCTTCATCGCCATCGAGGATCGCCGCTTCCGCTCGCATTGGGGCGTCGACCCGATCGGGCTGGCACGCGCCGCATGGTCGAATTTGCTTGCGGGCTCCATCGTGCAGGGCGGCTCGACGATCACCCAGCAGCTCGCGAAGAACCTGTTTCTCCAGCCCGAGCGCACGCTCAAGCGCAAAATCCAGGAAGCTGTTCTCGCTCTCTATCTTGAGAGCCGCTACTCCAAGGATGACATCCTCACGCTCTATCTCAACCGCGTCTATTTCGGCGCAGGCGTCTACGGCATCGAAGCAGCAAGCGAACGCTTCTTCGGCAAGCCTGCGTCAATGCTCACTCTGACGGAGGCCGCTATCCTTGCCGGCAGCGTGAAAGCGCCCGCGCGTTACAATGCAGCCAACGACGCCGACGGCGCGCTTTCACGCGCTGGCATCGTGCTCGCCGCGATGAAGGAAGAGGGTTTTATCAATGACGCGACGCGGCGCGACGCGGCCGCCACGCGCCCCAAGATCGCGCACGGCACCGCCACACCGGGTGCCGGTTATTTCATCGATTTTGCGCTTTCCCAGGTGCCTGGCTTTGCCGGCTCATACGACCAGCCGCTGATTGTCGAAACCACGCTTGATCTCGACATGCAGCAAGCAGCAGAACAGGCGCTCGCCGCGGGCCTCGCCAAGGATGGTCCTGCGCTTCACGCTGGCGAAGGCGCACTCGTGGCCATGACGGCCAATGGCGCTGTGCGCGCGCTCGTCGGCGGACGTTCGTATTCCAGGAGTCCGTTCAATCGCGCCACCGAGGCGCAGCGCCAGCCCGGCTCAGCCTTCAAGGCCTTCGTCTTCCTGGCAGCACTCGAGCACGGCCACACGCCGCAAGACGTGATGAACGATGGCCCCGTGCGCATCGGCAAATGGACACCGGGGAATTACGAAGGCAAGTACGAGGGTGATATCAGCTTGGCGCGGGCGCTCGCACGTTCGTCCAATTCGGTGGCCGTACAACTGACCAACGAAGTGGGGCCGGCTACGGTCGCCCGCGTGGCCGCGCGCCTTGGCATCAATTCCGAGCTCAATCCGGTGCCTTCGCTTGCGCTCGGCACATCGGACGTGACGCCGCTCGATCTGACGTCCGCTTATGCCGCTTTCGCCAATAACGGGGTGGGCATCATCCCCTATTCGATTTCGCGTATTCGCACATCGGCCGGAAAAATTCTCTATATGCGTGAAGGCTCGGGATTGGGACGCGTGGTGGCTGCGCCGCAGGAAGCAGCCATGTCAGCCATGCTGCACGAGACGGTGCTCACCGGCACAGGAAGGAACGCGGCGCTCGAGGGCCACCCCACCGCGGGCAAGACAGGTACTTCGCAAGATTATCGCGACGCCTGGTTCGTGGGTTTCACCGCCGATCTCGTCTGCGGTGTGTGGATTGGCAACGACAACAACCGCCCGATGAATAAGGCCACGGGCGGCGGATTGCCTGCCCGCATCTTCAAATCGTTCATGACGGTGGCGGAAGCGGGATTGCCCGCGCGGCCGCTTCCGGGCTCTGGCACGCTCGTGGCCTCGGCCGATACGGCGCCTCAGGGCGACGAGAGCGACAATCCTTCGCCGGAAAAGCAGAAGGATCTGCTCGACCGCTTCGGCAAGCTGCTCGACAGTTTGTTCAACTAGGTAGTTGACCCCTCCCCATCCCTCCCCTTTCAGGGGAGGGAGCTTCCTTCCCCTGAAAGGGGGAGGTTAGGAGGGGGTCAAGTGCGCGCGATCCGCGGCGCGTAGCGGTGCAACAGCACGCCGTTCTTGTTCAGCCAGCGCTGGGAGTTCTCGGAGTTCCCCACGAGCTCATGGACGATTTCCCAGAACCGCTTGCTGTGGCTGAGCGCGCGCAAATGCGCCACTTCGTGCGCGATCACGTAGCTGAACACGCGCGGTGGCGCCAGGATGAGCCGCCACGAGAATGACAGATGCCGGGTCGACGAGCACGAACCCCAGCGGCTGGTGGTGTCGCGAATGGTGACGCGCTGCGGGTGTACACCGAGTTGTGCTGCGTACGTAGCCGCTCGCTGGGCGATTTGCTTGCGCGCTTCGCGCTTCAGCCAGCTCCGCAGCGCCGTTTCGCCCGCTTCCCCGCGTTTCGCAACGCGTATGTAGCGGCGCCGACGTTTTGCTTCCGTCCACACGGACTTGCGGTTGCGCCCGCCATAGCGCACTTCATGGCGGCGGCCGCGATAAAGAATGTGCTTGCCGAATTTGAGCGGCACACGACGCGGGATGCCGGCAAGCCGGCCCGCGATCCAGTCGCGTTCATGGCGCGCGAATTCGAGCGCACGATCAAGCGAACGCGAATCGGGCGCAACCGCCGAAACCTCGCCGGTTGACGGATTGACCTTGACGATATAGCGCCGCGCGCGCGGGTTGGTTTTCAGCATGACCACCACGCGCTTGCCGCGAATGCGCAAAAGCGCACGCTTGACCAGTTTATTCCTGCGGCGCGAACGATTCCTTTTCACAGACACTTCCTCTGCTTGCGGCGCGCAATGCGTACGCGGCACATCGATTTTTGGTTGCCTTTAGGGCAGGCCCCCCGGCCCCGAAATTGGACCGTTGGACCACCCTGATCTAAGCGCGGAGGCCCAAAGGGGGGAAGGCAAATTTTTGTGCGCATGGAAAAGGGCCGGTGCGGCATTTTGCGGGGCCGAGGGATGCGCGGAAAACCGCCACTCTCGGGGTCCGGCTGAAGGGGGCTCACCCGCCCCGCACCCTCAGGGACGAGCATGATCCGTATGCGGAATGACATGAAGGCGGCGCTGCTTGCGGGCGGTGCGAGCCTGGTGCTGCTCGCCGGCGCACTTGTCTTCCAATACGGCATCGGACTCCCGCCATGCGAGATCTGCCACTGGCAGCGCTGGCCGCACATCGCCGCCATCGTTTTCGGATTGGGCGGTGGCGCGTTGCTGGCGGCGAACCTCGTTCCAGCGCGTATCGGCACGTGGCTGGCGGGTCTTGCAATCCTGTTTGTCGCCCTTTCTGGCGCGCTTGGCGTCTATCACGCCGGCGTCGAATGGCGTTGGTGGGAGGGCCCGTCGGCCTGCACCGGCACTGGCTTCACGCCGGGCGCCGCGTTCGATTTCAAGCCCATTCCCGTCACCGCCTGCGACGAAGCCGCGTGGCGGTTTCTTGGCCTTTCGCTGGCCGGCTACAACGCGATCATTTCCTTCGTGGTTGCTGGCGCGGCACTCTATCTTCTGCGCCGTAAGCCATGACCAGACGCAAGCGCCCGAAAAGCCCAGGCGCCGAAAACAGCACCGAGATCGAAGAAATGATCCGCGTCGATCACGCGGGCGAATATGGCGCCATGCGCATTTATGAGGGCCAACTTGCGGTGCTGAAACGCCGCCCGCGCGCGAGCGCCGACGTGCGCGCGATATTGCACATGGCCGAACAGGAACGCAGTCATCTCGCCACATTCGAGAAACTGATTCACGAGCGGGAGGTGCGGCCGACCGCGCTTACGCCCGTTTGGCACGTCGCGGGTTTCGCACTGGGCGCAGCCACCGCCATGCTGGGCGAGAAGGCGGCCATGGCCTGCACGGCCGCGGTCGAGGATGCGATCGACGCGCATTACGCGGACCAGGCCGAGCGGTTGGCTACGCGCGACCCCGAGCTCAAGCACACGATAGAGAAATGCCGCGAAGAAGAGCTAGCCCATCGCGACGAGGCGCTGGCGCGCGGGGCCGAACAGGCGCCCGCCTATCCGCTGCTTTCAGGAGCGATAAAGATGGGGTGCCGGCTGGCGATAAAGCTGTCGGAGAAAATCTAGAAGACGTGTCATTCCCGGCCGAGCGTTGCGAAGCAATGCGAGGGGAAGGGAACCCAGGTGGGTAGATCGGTACAGTTCTAGCCACCTAGGTCCCCTTCCCTCGCGCGAACTTCGTTCGCACTCGCCGGGGATGACAACTTGGATGGGAACTTTTAGCCTTACGGCTCCAGTTCGCTATCCCAGTAGAGATAATCGGCCCACGAGTGATGCAGATAGTTGGGCGGGAACATGCGCCCGTTGTTCTGCAGCTCGGCGACGCTCGGCTTATGCGGGGGGTTCATCGGGTGCATGCCGGAGCGTTTGGCAAGCTTGCCGCCCTTCAGGAGATTGCACGGCGCGCAGGCCGTCACCACGTTGTCCCAGCTGGTGTGGCCGCCTTTGGAGCGGGGCACCACGTGATCGAAGGTGAGATCGTCGTGCGCGCCACAATACTGGCACATGAAACGGTCGCGCAGGAAAACATTGAATCGCGTGAACGCGGGGTTGCGCGCCGGCTTCACATAGGTCTTGAGCGAGACGACAGAAGGGATGCGCATCTCGGTGCTGACCGAGCGCACGACGCGATCGTATTCGGCGACGATGTTCACGCGCTCGAGAAAGATCGCCTTGATGGCGTCCTGCCACGACCACAGCGACAAGGGGAAATAGCTCAATGGACGATAGTCCGCATTGAGCACGAGGGCCGGGCAGTGATCGGGAACACGCTCGGCTAGCACGGCGACACCCCTGTACTGAAGACGGTAACTCCTTCGAAAAATGGGCCAAATCCAACGCTCAGTTCTTATAGCGTGAGGGCCCCCAATCGCAAAGCCCGAAGGGCGTACGCAGCCGCGTTATGTCCGCGTGGCGTGACCGGCAAATGACAGGTCACTGCAGCAATTTGCCCCAGCGCTTGGCCTGTGCGGGATCGGTGCGCGTGCAGGCGAGGCCCAAGCGCCCACGGTCGGCATCGGGACCGATCGCGCCGGTCTCGCAGGGATTGAACATGGAGACGAATGGCGCTTTTCGCTCGGCCAGCTCTTGCGCCCAGATGCTGGGCCGTTCCGCGCCCAGCATCAGTTGCGAAGCCGCATCCGGCGCGGTCCAAGGCTGAAGTGCGCAATGGGCGCGCTCTTCGGGCGAAAGATTATCGTAGTTCGCGCGGCAGGCGAGCGTCTTGCCGAGCCGTTGCAGCAGGTCGTTCTGTATGAGGCTGTTCGGTAAGACTGGGGGCAGCGTGATGGCATTTGATTTCGTCTTATGCGGGTTTGTTTGCGGTGTCCGCTGCGGCAGGGCGGGAATGATCCGGCGCAGGATCAGCGTGATCTCTTTGGCGGGCGAAATGTGCTCCGGCATCTGCAGGGTGTCGTTCATCAGGAACGTAGCGATGATGACGGCGTGCGTGGCCGCCACGCCCGCAATGAACGCGAGCCGGTTCGTCCTACGCCGTGCTACCGGAACAAATCGCTGCACGCGACAGGGGCCTCGCTTGGTACGTCCCTGAGGAACCCGGCTCTACTCACCAAGACGCTATTTCTGCCGGTACTCGAGCAGATCACCCGGCTGACACCCGAGAGCCTCGCAGATTTTGGACAGCGTTTCAAAACGCACGCCCTTCACCTTGCCGGACTTGAGTAGGGAAAGATTGGCTTCGGTGATGCCGATGATTTCTGCCAGCTCCTTGGAGCGCATCTTGCGTTTCGCCAGCATGACGTCGAGGTTGACAGTGATCGCCATCACACGAAACTCGCGTTCTCGTCGGCCATACGGCGCGCTTCCGCCATGACACGCGCAATGACCAGGGCGACGCCCGCGACGAAGAGCACGCTCAAATCGTGCGAACTCAGGCCGAGACTGATTGCACGATGACCCGCATTGGCCCAGCTCAGGATCAGCGAGACCGGCGCCTGCGCGATGAAGCTGACCAGCACGTACCAGAACATGAGCGCGGCAACGCGATTGAGCCTTGCCAGGGGCTCAGGCGTGAAGACTTCACCCGCGGAGTAGCAATGGAAAAGCCCGTAAAGCTCCAGCAGGGCCCAGATGAGCAGTGCTGTCGGGATGAGTTCGACGGCCAATGCACCCAAGCGGTTGGCAAGCGGAATGGCGCTGGTTATCGCCACCCCCGTGTGATGCGTCTCGAGGATGTTGGCTAGCTTCATGCTGTCGGGCACGATGAAGACTGCGATCTCGCCGAGCAGGTAAAGGGCGGCGCCCAGAATCGAAAGCCAAGCCATGACGCGGCTGGCGCGTATGAGTTTGCGGGAAACGCTCATCGGACCTCCAGTGACAATTGAGAGGCCGTTTCATACCACAATAATAATTTATTGCAATACAGAAATTACTTTCTGTTATGCACCGCTGCCGAGCCGGTTCGTCTTTAGGCGCGCTACCGCTGCATGTGGGAGATCTCGGCCGCGGCGGGATCATGGGTGCACAAGCGAGATCCGGGTTCTACGCCCACTATCGCCTTTTTGTGCTTTTGAGGCTCTTACGAACCCAGTCTGCCAACTCTGGTTCGGCCAGCGAGCCGGCCGCCACGGAAAGCATCACCATGACACTTTGCGCGTCGTCCGCCTCCAACGAAAAACCATTGAGCTCCAGAAACAGTTCTAGAACGACAAATGCAGTCCGCTTATTGCCGTCGACAAAAGGATGATTTTTGGCGATCCCGAATGCATATGCAGCGGCAAGCGCCGCCGCATCGGGCGCACCATACACGGCCAAATTTCTTGGTCGTGCTAGGGCGGATTGCAGTCCACCCAAATCCCGAACGCCGCCGGCGCCACCATGCTCCGCAAGCTGCGCGTTATGGATTGCCAGCGCGAGCCGCGTGCCAATCCAAGTCCATTCCCTCACTTCGCGAGTTCACGCAGGACGTTGCGGCGCTTCTTCATGATTTTGCGTGCGGCCTCCATCTGCTTTTCGAACTCCCTGTCGTAGGGGCTGATATGGAATCCGCCCTCCGACGGGGTGACATTGAGATCATCGCCTTCGCTTACGCCAAGCGCAGTAAGGACCTCCTTTGGGAAGATAGCCCCAATCGAGTTCCCCACACGGCGGAGCTTCAGACGCATTGTCATAGTATAAAGTTATAACAACTGTAATAACTATGTCAAGCGTTTTCGAGGCAGCCTACTCAGGAGCCAAAGTCACCTCGATGCCGTCGGTTTCGGGGGCGCAGATGATCTGGCACGAGAGGCGCGAGTTCGGTTGCACGGCGATGGCCATATCGAGCATGTCGATCTCTTCGGGCTTGGGCGGGGCGAGGCGCGCATACCAGGACTTCTCCACATAGACATGGCAGGTGGCGCAGGCGCAGGCGCCCCCGCATTCCGCCGTGATGGGAAGGCCCGCATCGCGTAAGGCCTCCATCACGGTCCAGCCTTCGCGGCCCTCGATAACATGCTCGCGGCCCTTACGGTCAACGGCAATGATTTTCATGCCACGCCGAGCTTCTTGTGCAGACTGGTGGACGACGTCGTGTACTGGAAGCGCAGCTTCTCGCCCGGCCGCGCGATATGAAAGGCTGCCTGCGCCATCAATGCCGCCTCGTGGAAACCGCAAAGGATGAGCTTGAGCTTGCCGGGGTAATAATTGATGTCGCCAATGGCGAAGATACCGGGCGTTGCGCTCTCGAACTTCGCCGTGTCCACGGGGATCTGGTTTTCGTGCAGATTGAGGCCGAACTCGGCAATGGGCCCGAGCTTAATGGTGAGCCCGAAAAACGGCATGAACACATCGCATACGAGACGCCGGTCGGGCTTGCCCGGCGCACTCAGCGTCACCGCTCCGAGCATGCCGTTCTTGCCGTGCAGCGCGCTCACCTGCGCCACTTCGAATCCGATCTTTTTCTCAGCGACGAGCGCGCGCATCTGATTGACGCTGTGTTGCGCCGCACGAAAGCCATCACGGTGGTGAACGAGGGTGAGGCTTTTGGCGATGGGCGCGAGATTGAGCGTCCAGTCCAGAGCCGAGTCGCCGCCGCCGGCAATGAGCACGTTCTTGCCACGCAATTGCTCCTTGTCGCGCACGGCGTAGAACACGGACTTGCCTTCGTATTCAGCCACATTGTCGACATGGGGCCGCTTGGCGACGAAGGTTCCGGCACCCGCGGCGATGACAATGACGGGGGCCGCGATCCTGGTTCCAGCATCCGTCGAAATCTGCCAGCGGCCATCGGCCAATTTCGTCAGCGCGTTCGCAGACTGCCCGAGATGGAGCGTGGGATGGAACGGCTTGACCTGCGTCAGCAGCCGCTCAGTCAACTCTTGCCCGCTGATCACGGGAATGCCCGGAATGTCGTAGATGGGTTTGTCGGGATAGAGCTCGGTGCACTGCCCGCCCGGCTTATCGAGAATATCGATCACGTGGGCCTTGAGGTCGAGCAGGCCCAGCTCGAACACCGCGAACAGGCCGACGGGGCCGGCGCCGATAATGACGGCATCGGTTTCCATGGCGCCTTTCGCCATATCGGCGGCTTGGCTGTTCATGCGCCCTTATATGAAGAAGGGGGAGCCTTCGCCAACGTCAATGCGCGGCGAGGAAGGTCTCGATAAAGCTTTGCACCGCCTGGGTTCTGCCCTTGATCGTCTGCAGCGCGGCCCGAGCTCGCGGCGCATTGGCGGGGTCGGCCGTCTCGGCCTCGGCGGCGGCATCCGCCAGCGGAAAGGCGCCCACGCCGCGGGCGGCCCCTTTCAGCGTATGCGCCACCTCGCGCCAGCTTTTGGCGTCGGCGGTACGCGCGAAATTTTCCATCTTGGCCAGGAGCTCACGGCACTGCCCTTCGAAGAGGCGCAGAATCTCTTCGTTCAGGGCGCGGGACCCGCCCGTGTAACGGTCGAGATGGCCAAGATCGACAGGGCGTTCCGCCGTGCGCATCCTCCCATTTTGGCAGCGTCGGCTTGAAGGCCAGTTAACGCAGTCGCAAAAGGACTTGACAGACTCCGTTAGCCTTGTTCCTGCCCTTCGGGCTTGATTCGCTGGACCTTTTCGGCGTTCAATTAAGAGCCATTTTGGCGCGCGGCCTCCTCGAGGGCTGCGCCACCGCCAGACGGAATAACCAATGCCCAAACCAGTCGAACGGGCCAAACCCGTTTCCCTGCCGACGCAGCCTATCGGTCAGATGCACGATGGCGCGCCCGAACGCGAACGTATCCATGAGGCCGAGCCCGTACGCGGGCGCGGCGTGGGCGGCGGACTCATTTTCGCCCTCACCCTGTCGGCGTTCTGGATTGGCGCTGCCGGCGCTTATCTCTGGGGTTATTTCGGCCCGCAAGGTTTGCTCGCGCTTGGGCCCCACATTCTCGCCTTCGTGGCGGTGGCGACGTTCTTGCCGCCATTCTTGTTTGTGGCGACTGCGTTGGCTTTAAGCCGCGCCAGCGCCATGGCGCGGTCGGCCGAGAAATTGGTGGCCGCCTCCAAAAGTATGATGGCCGTGGACGACACAGCCGTGCACGGCACGCAGCGCGTGGGCCGCGCGGTCAGGCGCGAGCTCGACGCGTTGAATTCGGGATTGGATGGCGCCTTCTCGCGCATGCGCGCGCTGGAGACCGCGCTGGAAGATCGCGTCGCGCAACTGGAAGAAGCGGGCGCGCGGGCGGGCGTCAAGGCCGACGTGATCGCCACGCGCCTGCGCGAAGAGCGCGAGCACATCGAAGATTTGGCTGGCGTGCTGGAAGAGGCCGTTAACCGCGCTTCCGAGACCTTTGCGGGCCGCGTGGCGCAGTTGAAAGCGATGATCGAAGCGACCTCGGGCGAGCTGAAATCGGCCGGCCAGACGCTGGATGTGCAGAGTGCGCAATTCCGCGAGGCGGCCGAGAAAGCAGCGGCCGCGCCGCAGAACGCGGCCGTGGAGCTCGACCGCCAGGCCAAACGCATCGAGACCGCGGCTGACGGCGCCGTGGCGCGTGCCGAGTTTGTGCTGGCGCGGCAAGAGCGCCAGCGCACGGCAATGAACGAACTTCTGAACAAGCTTAAAGAGGAATCGCAGGCATTCGATACGGCACTGGAATCCCAGCGTGGCGCCATCGAGCGCGCGGCGCAGATGCTGGCAAGCGAGGCCACGCGTCTCGATGAATTGGCCGAGCAGGGCTTGCGCCGCGTGGATGCGGCCATGGCCAATGCGGGCCCGCGCACCATGCAACTGGCAGCAAGCTTCGGCCGCGAAGCCGACCGTCTCAAAGAGACCGCGGAATCGGCCGCGGGCACCGTGTCGCGCCTGACCGATGCCTTGCGCGAAGCGAGCGCCAGCGCCCAGGCCCTGATCGCCGAAAGCACCGCCGACGCCAAGCGGCGCGCCAAGGATTTTGTGGGCGAGGCCATGGGCGAATGCGACCGTTTGCTCCACGCGGCCGCCACGGTCGCCGAAGAGGCCGAAAAGGCCCGTGCCGCGCTATCCAAGGCCGCCGGCGAAGCCGAACAGCACATCATGTCGCTGCCCAATGTGGCGGCACAGGAAGCCGAACGCGTGCGCGAGACCATGCGGAGCGAGACCGAGCAGATGCTGGAGGCGACCTCGCGCACGCTGGCGACATTGCACGCGCGCTCGCCCGGCCAACGCCGTGCGCTGCCTGTGCAAGAAGAGACAACGCCGCACGAGGAGCCGCCGCCGGAAAGCCTACGCAGCCTGGCGCGGCGCATAACCGGACCCAAGCGCAAAGGCGGAAACGAGGAGCGCGGCAAAGCCACTTTCGAACTCTCTCAGGTGCTGGCGGCCGCCGATTTGAGTGACGTCAAGCTGCAGACCGGCCTTCAGGGCTTGCGCGCCAATGCGTCCATGGCGCTTGCGGCGTTGGAGGCGGCCCTTGCCGATCTCGCTATCGACCTCGGCTCGCTCACCGGCGACAGCGCCGATCCCGTACTGTGGCGGCGCTATCTCGACGGCGACCGCGGCGCGTTTGCACGCAAGCTCGCGCATGCCATCGGCCCCGATATCGTCGATCGCATCGCCGGCCTCTATCGCGACGATCCCAAGTTCCGCGATTCCGCTAACGCGTATTTGAAGGAATTCGAAGTCATGCTGAGCCACGCGCGCGACGGCGATAATGACGGCCTCTTGGCCTCGACCTTGCTCACTTCGGACACGGGAAAGATTTATCTCACGGTCGCGTATGCATTAGGGCGTTTGGACTAGCCGCCTCAACCGCGCGGCATAGAAGCCGTCCATTCCGCCTTTGTCCGCCCAATGGGACGGCAGCGTTCTCAGGTCGCCTGCGCGGGTGAGAAATTTCTCGTCGAAGATTTCATCCGGGGCGATGGGCGCGCGCGAAAAATCATTGTGACGCGCGAGGAATGCTTCCACCTGTTCAACGCCTTCTTCCAGCTCGAGCGAGCACACGGCATAGACGAGCATGCCGCCGGCTGCTGTCATCGCGGCCGCCGCATCCAGCATTTCCGCCTGCAGCGTGGTCGACGCTGTGATGTCGGCGGCCGATTTGATCCACGGCAGATCGGGATGGCGGCGAATGGTGCCCGTCGCCGTGCAGGGCGCATCCAGCAACACAAAGCGTGCCGGTGCTTTTGGCTGCCAATCCCGGACATCCGCAACAACGAGCTCAGCTTTCAATTTCGTGCGCGCGAGATTTTCGCGCACGCGCGCCAACCGCTCCTTGGAAATATCGAGCGCCGTGACGCGCGCGCCGAAGCTCGCGAGCTGCAAGGTCTTGCCGCCGGGTGCTGCACACAAATCCAAAACATGCTGGCCATCGACGTCGCCGAACAGGCGGGCCGGCAGCGAGGCGGCGAAGTCCTGCACCCACCATTCGCCATCCTTGAACCCTGGCAAATCCTCGATGCGACCGGCACCGCGCAGGCGCAGCACATTGGGCGCCAGCTGCTCGGCGTCGGCGAAGCCCGACGGCTTGTCCTTGAAGACGAGATCGAGTCCCGGCTCTTTGATATGCGCTTCGGCAATACCGCGCGCGCCTGCTTCGGTGTAATTTTCGCACCATCTCAGCCATAGCCAGTCAGGCGTGTTAAGGCGCGCCGCATCCTGCGCCGCCATCAGTTTCGCGCCTTCGCCGGCCACGCGCCTGAGCACGGCATTGATCAGCGGCTTGAAGTGCAGAGCCTTGGGATCGGCTTGCGCCAACCTGTTCGCGCCATCGACGGCGGCGTGTGGAGCCACGCTCAGCACCATCAATTCGCACGCGCCCGCGAGCAGGATCTCCATGGTCGAGCCTGCGCGATGGGGCGCCACCGGCTTGACAAGGAAATGGCGCAACAGCGCATCGAGCTGGCCGAAGCGGCGCAGTGTTTCCGTGGCGATGGCGCGGGCGAACGCCGCATCGCGCGGAGCGAGGCTCGCCCTGGTCAGGACATCGTCGACCGCGAGCTCGAGCGGACGGTGCTTGCGTAGCACGGCTGAAAGAATGGCAATCACCGCCTTGCGCGCGGGCAAGCCGGCGGCATCGGTTTCTTTTTCTGTAAGACTCGCGCTCACGTAAACTGAATAGGGCAGAGGCTGGCCGCGCGCCAGTTCTCAGCCCCAGGGGCCGTGGTGCGACGGTGAGTTCTCGCCCAACTCGGCGGCCATAGCTTTGAGGCGCGCGATACGCTCTTCCGTCGGTGGATGCGTCGAGAACAGCCCCGCCATGCCGCCATGCAGCGGATTGATGATGAACATATGCGCGGTCGCCGGGTGCGTGTCGGCTTCCTGGTTGTCGATCTGCTGCGCGTCGTTGGAGATGTGCTGCAGCGCCGAAGCAAGCCACAGAGGCCGCCCCGAGAGCAGCGCGCCGGAATGATCGGCTTCGTATTCGCGTGTGCGGCTGATGGCCATCTGCACCAGTGCCGCCGCCAAAGGCGCCAGCAGCACGACCAGCAGCACGCCGATGGCGCCCAGGGGATTGTTGCGACGCCCGCCCATGAAAAAGGCGAAATTGGCCAGCATGGAAATAGCACCCGCTATCGTCGCCGTGATCGTCATCACCAGCGTGTCGCGGTTTTTCACATGGCTGAGCTCGTGGGCCAGCACTCCCGCAAGCTCCTCCCCGTTAAGCCGCTGCAGCAGTCCCGTCGTCGCGCAAACGGCTGCGTGCTCAGGGTTGCGCCCGGTGGCAAAAGCGTTGGGCTGCGGATTGTCGGCGATATAGACGCGCGGCATGGGCAGCCCCGCTTTCGCCGCGAGTTCCCGCACGGTGCGCATGAGCATGGGTGCTGCAGCCTCATCCACTTCGCGCGCGCCATACATGCGAAGGACAATTTTGTCCGCGTTCCAATAGGCGAAGAAATTGGTGCCGACGGCGAAGAGGAAGGCGATCACCATGCCGCTCTGCCCGCCGATCAGATAGCCCACGCCGATAAACAGCGCGGTCATCGCGGCCATCAGAATTCCCGTGCGGAGTGTGTTCACGCCCGTCCTCGGTGCGCCTTCCTCAGCTATGTAAGCAGTCCCCGGCGTGCTTCAAGAAATGGCAACAAAGCCAGCAACTCTCTGGACTTTGTTCCCTTTTTGTCTCACTCTACCTTTCGTACCGAATCGTGGCGTCTACAACCCATGCTGGCAAGTCGCGTTCTCGCTCTGCCTGGTTTTGCCGTGGCGCTTATCCTGACCTCGGGCATGTCGGGTGACCATGCGCCAACCAAATTCGCTGCTGCGAAATTTGGTGGGCCCGTCACCGCCCATGTCGAGCGCGTGGTCGACGGCGACACCATCGAGGTGAGGGCCGACATTTGGCTGGAGCAATCGGTGACCGTGCGCGTGCGCATCGAAGGCGTGGACGCGCCCGAGATGGAGGCGCGCTGCGAAAGCGAGCGCGAGCGCGCCGAGGCCGCGCGTGTGTTTCTAGAGCGCCGCATCGGTGGCGGCGAGGTGCAGCTCTCCCAAGTCGTCTACGACAAATATGGCGGGCGGGTGCGCGCCGCCGTTGCCGATCGCGACGGCGATATCGCGGCGGCACTTCTGGCACGCGGGCTGGCGCGGCCCTATCGCGGTGGCAAGCGCATGCCCTGGTGCGAGCCCGCTTGATCCGTCAGTACTGGTGCTACGGGCCCATGGCCGCCACATCGAGCACGGAAACTTTGGCGCTGATCGGTCTCGCCTTTGTAAAATGCAGCGTGACGGAAATCTCTTCGCCTTCGCGCAGCGGTTTCTTCAACCCCATCAGCATGAGATGGCGGCCATTGGGCGCGAACATCACCTTGCCGCCCGCGGGGATATCGACCGCCTTCGACGCGCCCATATGCATCATGCCGCTCATGGTGGTGGTTTCATGCAGCTCGCACATGCCGGCCGCCGCGCTCTCCGCGCTCACCAGTTTATCGGGCGCGCCGCCGGTATTCGTCAGGGTGAAATAGACAGCAGCGTTCGTTGATGTGCCAGGCGTTGCGCGCGCCCAGGCATCCGTCACCTGGATAGTTGCGGCCGCAGACGGTGAGACGAGCATCGCCAGCGCAAGCGCGGCCAGCATGGTCACACGAGACATGATCTTGTCCTTTGGTAGGGCTAGACTAGCACGGCATGACCACGGGCCAGATCATCGTCGCCATTGCGCTTTTTGTTGTCGCCCTCATTCTGGTGGCGGGCGTCGCCAGCATGTTCATCGGCGGCGAGTTCGCGCGCAAATGGTCAAATCGCCTCATGCGTTATCGCGTGCTGGCGCAGTTCATCGCCATCGTCATCATCATGATCGTGTTGTACGCAAGCACGCGGTAGTCATTGTCTTGGCCCGCGACTGCGGGCCACCCAGGTTGTGCAGGCCTCGAACGATTTTCATTTTACCACCGGGGTCGCCCGCACTAGGCGGGCTATGACAATTTGGCTCAGAAAAAACTGATCGGGTCGACGTCGATGGTGAGGCGCACGCCAGAGGGAATTTTTACGGCTGCCAGCCATTCACGCAGAAATAATTGAATGTCGATACTGCGCCCGGCCTGTACCAAAAGCCGTTCGCGCGTTCGCCCGCGCAACACTTGATAGAAAGCCGGCGACGGACCCCACACGGAAATGCCTTTGGCTTTTGGCGCAGCGCTGGCCAGCGCGCGCGATGTAACACGTACTTTGTCGGCGTCGGCGCCGGCAAGAATAAGCGAGGCCAAGCGGCCGAAAGGTGGGCTGCCCATGCGCTCACGCGAAACCGCTTCTTCTTCCAAGAAAGCATCACGGTCGCCCGAGGCTAGCGCGCACATCACCGGATCGTCGGGGTTGCGCGTCTGGATGAGCACGAACCCGGGCTTTTCGGCGCGGCCCGCGCGGCCAGACACCTGGTGCAGCAGCTGGAAGCTGCGCTCTGCCGCACGGGGATCGCCGGCCTGCCCGCCCAGATCGGCGTCGATCACGCCGGCCAGCGTCAATTGCGGGAAGTGGTGGCCCTTGGCCACGATCTGCGTGCCGATGAGCACGTCGATCTCGCCTTTGGCCATGGCGGTGATCGCGGTCTGGATGGCGTGCGGCGTTTCCATCGTGTCGCTCGACGCCACGGCCAGCCGCGCCTCCGGAAAGGCCGCACGGAATTCCTCCGCCACCCGCTCAACACCGGGACCGCAGGCGACGAAGGATTTTTCCGCGCCGCATTGCGGGCAAGCCTTGGGCAGACCGGCCTCGTAGCCGCAGTGATGGCAGATGAGCCGCCCGCGATAGCGATGCTCGACCAGCCAGGCCGAGCAATTGCGGCAGGTTTCCTTGTGGCCGCAGGCCGCGCACAAAGTGAGCGGCGCATAACCGCGGCGATTGAGAAAGAGCAACGCCTGCTCGCCTGCCGCCAGCGTTTCGCGGATGGCGTCGCGCAAGGGCGTTGAAATCCACTGCCCCGCTTCGCCGCGATGGGCGCGCAAATCGATCAGCTTCACCAGCGGCATGGACGCGGTGCCGTGCCGGCGTGCGAGCTTCAACCATTCGTAGCGGCCCGACTTGGCGTTCATATACGTCTCGAGCGAGGGCGTGGCCGAGGCAAGTACGATGGGACAATGCTCGAGCCGCGCCCGCACCACCGCCATGTCACGCGCGTGATAAATGACGCCCTCTTCCTGCTTATAGGCTTGCTCGTGCTCTTCATCGACGATGATCAGGCCGAGGGAAGCAAAGGGCAGAAACAGCGCCGAGCGGGCGCCAGCTACAACGCGGGCCTCGCCCGAAAGCACGGCGCGATAGATGTGCTTGCGCTCGCGCTGCGTTAGGTCCGAATGCCATTCGGCCGGGCGGCAGCCGAAGCGCGCGGCGAAGCGATCGAGAAACTGAACGGTGAGCGCGATTTCGGGAAGCAGAATGAGCGTCTGCCTGCCTTGCGCGAGAGCCTCGGCGATTCCTTCGAAATAGGTTTCGGTCTTGCCAGAGCCGGTGACACCGTCGAGCAGGCTCGCGGAAAATTCGCGTGCTTTCACGGCCTCGCGCAAATGTGTGGCCGCGCGCGCCTGATCGGGGCTGAGCACGACCGCATCGAAATCCGGCTCGGGCACAGGAAGAGGCATGAATTCGGGCAACGCGACGCGCTCGAGCGCGCCGCTGTCGGCAAGTGATTTTACGACCGCGGGTGTCACGCCCGCCGTCTGCGCGATCTCGGATTGCGCACGCGAGAGACCGTCTTCCATGAAGCTGAGAACGCGGGCGCGCGCTTCCGTCATGCGTTCTGGCTTCACCGCGCCGATCTTGAAGGCCGTGCGCGTAATTTCTGCATCGAAGGCCCCGGGCGCGCGCAATGCCAGCGCCAGCACGGCGCCCAAGGGCGCCAGCGTGTAGCGCGATACCCAGGCGACGAAGTCTAGAAGTGCCGGAGGCAGTCTCTGCCCTGAGGCGATCGGCACCGCCTCGCGCAGTTTCTTCTCGGAAACCGCGCCTTCGGCTTTGCCCCAGACGACGCCAAGAAGCTCGCGTTTGCCCAGCGGCGCACGCACAAGGCTCCCGCGCACAGGAACCGCGCCCCGAGGCAGGGCGTAATCATAGGGGCCAGAGAGGGGCAGCGGCAGCAACACGGCCGTGCGAAGGGAAATTTCTGTCCCCAGGGCGGGCGTCGCCGCAGGCTTCAAGGCCGAATGCGTCATGGCTACACTTTCGCGCGCGTATTCACCGGGTCAAGCAGCAGCTCACATGAAGCTCTTTCTCGACACAGCCGATCCCAAGGAAATCACCGAGCTTGCTGCAACCGGCATGGTGGATGGAATCACCACCAATCCGTCGCTGGTGGCGAAATCAGGCTACTCGTTTTTGCAAGCGTTGGAGAAAATCTGTCAAACCGTGCCGGGTCCGATCAGCGCCGAAGTGACGGCAACGGACGCGGACAAGATGATCGCGGAAGGCAAGCGGCTAGCGCGCGTCGCCAAGAACATCGCCATCAAAGTGCCAATGACCTGGGACGGGCTGAAAGCCTGCCGCGCGCTTTCGAGCGACGGCCACATGGTCAATGTCACGCTGTGCTTTCAGCCGGTGCAGGCGATGCTGGCGGCCAAAGCGGGGGCCAGCTTCATCTCGCCTTTCATTGGGCGGCTTGATGACGCGGGCCAAGACGGCATGGGGCTCATTCGCGAAATCCGCGCCATCTACGACAATTACGGCTTCAAGACCGAAATTTTGGCGGCATCGATCCGCACTGTTACGCATGTGCGCGATGCAGCGCTGGCGGGCGCCGACATAGCGACACTGCCGCCGGCGATTTTCCGCGCGCTGATCCAGCATCCGCTAACGGACAAAGGGCTCGCTTCCTTCCTCGAAGACTGGAAGAAAACGGGCCAGAACATTCTGGATATGTAACCGGCTCATGGCGCGGCAATGGCGAGACCTGCCGAAGAGCTGATCGAGACCTGGCTCGCGGGGCTTCGCCACGAACGCCGCGCCAGTCCCCATACCTTGCGGGCCTATGGCGACGACGCGCGGCGTTTCATTCGTTTTCTTGAGTCCCATCGCGGAGGGCGCGTGACGCTGGCAACGCTGAACGCGCTCAAGCCTGCCGATATCCGCGCCTTCATCACCCAGCGCCGGGCGGAAAGCCTGGGTCCCCGTGGCGTGCAGCGGGCACTGGCGGCGGTGCGCTCGTTCTTCCGTTATCTCGAGCGGGAGGAATTGGCCGATGGCGCGGCGGCCCGCGCCGTGCGCTCGCCCCGGCTTCCGCGCACCTTGCCGCGGCCCCTGAGCGAACGCGATGCGGGGCGCGCCATCGTGGAGGCAGGTCATGACGAAAAGCCCTGGATCGCTGCGCGCGATGCGGCGCTGGTGACACTTCTCTATGGCACGGGCTTGCGCATTTCAGAAGCGCTCAGCCTCAAGCGTGGCGACGCGCCGTTGGGCGACACTCTGACAATTCTTGGCAAGGGCAACAAGGAACGCGCGGTGCCCGCATTGGAAATCGTGCGCAATGCGGTCGAACGCTATGTCGGACTTTGTCCCTTCGCGCCAAATCGCAGCGGGCCACTGTTTCTTTCGCGCCGGGGTAAGCCCATGAGTGCGCGTGACGCGCAGGGCCTCATGCAGCGCCTGCGGGGACGATTGGGCTTGCCGGAAAGCGCGACACCGCATGCGCTCCGGCATTCCTTCGCCACGCATCTGTTGCAGAATGGCGGCGATCTGCGCGCGGTGCAGGAACTGCTGGGCCACGCTTCCCTTTCGACCACGCAGAAATACACCGAGGTCGAGACCAAGCGCGTGCTCGCGGTTTACGATGCTGCGCATCCGCGCGCGAGGGCGGGCGGACGTTCGAAATAATTAGTCGCGGCGACGGGAAAAATGCTTGCGCCAGCGCGGGTCGATGCGGGAAACCGGAAAATAGATCATCACGTCGGTGGTATCGAACTGCTTGTCCACCACGGCGCCCTCGCCGATATAGGCGCCTGCACGCACATAACCCTTGATCAGCGGCGGCAGGCTGCGCAGGGCTTCTTTCGCGTCGATTGCTTCTTTGGGCACACGATTCATTTCGACGTAGAGGTTGGGGAGCGCACGCACGGGAACATCCGCCGGCACGCGATGAAAGTGATAAAGATACGAAAGCGGCAGCCTCAATACTTCCACGTTCGTCCCAGGCAGCGACGCGCAGCCAAACATCACTTCCGTCTTGTATTGTCCGACATAGACCATCAACCCGCGCCACAACAGCTGCATGGTGATGGATTTGGCGCGATAGCTTGCCAGCACGCAGGAGCGCCCCAGTTCGAGGAAGCGCGTGCCCCGTGGATGCGCCCTCAACATCGGCGCAATGTCGTATTCGCCTGATGTGTAGAAGCCACCGTGCTTGGCGGCGACCTCGCCGCGCAAGAGCCTATAAGTGGCAACAACGGTGGCCTCGCCGTTCGCATCGCGCGCGCCGTGATCGACGACGAGAAGATGATCGCAAATCTCGTCATAGCGATCGAAGTCGCGGCGCTGCTCGCGCATCTGTGGCGACGGGATTGCCGACATCTCTTCGTAGAAGACGCGATAGCGGAGTTTTTGCGCGGCTTCGATCTCCGTTTCGGTTTCGGCAATGCGCACTTCGAGGAGGCCCGATGCGGCCAGCACCGGCCAAATGATTTCGCGGCCCGTCATCGAGCCAGCCTCATATACGTGGACCAAGATTTGGCCTTCCCAAGAGCGGCGCGGGCCCAGCCTAGCGCCCAGAAAGCAAAGAGGAATTTTACGCGGGGAGCAGGGTTTGTGCAAATCACCGGCGGCCGGCGCTCTTTTGCGGCATTGTGCCCGGCTCGCCTTCGCGGCGATAAACGATGAAGAGCAAGACCAATGCAGGCAGTCCCGCCATCGCCGTAAAGACGAAGAATGGCACAAAGCCCACCACCTTGTCCGGCAGTGACGCGAGGGCGGGAAACAAGCCTTCAAAGAACGTTCGATGCGCCGCCAAGGATTCGACGAATGCGCCAGAAAGGCCGCCAAGAATTTTCCCCGGCAAGGCATAGAACGAACTGAATAACGCGTATTGCGTTGCCGTGAAGGCCGTGCTGGTAAGGCTCGACATGTAGGCAATCAAGGCTGTGCCGGCGAAACCGCTGGCGAGATTTTCGACGCCTATGGCGATTGATAGCGCAGTCGCACTGTGGCCCTGCGTTGCCAGCCAAGCATAAAAAAGATTGCCGATAATCACGGCGAAAATACCGATAAAGAGAGGCCGCATGACGCCAAAGCGCGCCACGAACAGTCCGCCAATAAAGGCGCCCCCGATGGTGACCCAAACGCCGATGAGTTTGACGATCGTGCCGATCTCGACCAGCGTGAATTCGAGCGCCTGGCGGTAGAGCGGCCCCGCCATCGTGCCCATTATGAAATCCGGCAGCCGATAGCATCCGATCAGCGCCAGCACGAGTAGCCCCGTCCAGCGGTGGCGCGAAAAGAAATCGACGAAGGGCGCTATAACGGCTCCATAAAACCAGACAAAGGCGGCGGCTACTCTTCCTCGCACCGGCAATTTCTTCCCAATCTTGGCCGCTTCTGCGCTGGCGAATTTTTCTTCAGTCGGATGCGCAAGCAGCGTGGCGACGATGCCTAGGATCATGAGTGAGGCAAGGAACAACAGACCAAAGCGCCATGACGAATATTGGGCGATGTACAGCGCGAACACGCCCGTAGCGAACACGGAGAGGCGATAACCCAACTGATAGGCGGCCACCATTGCGCCCTGCTCTTCCTTTGGGGCCACCTCGATGCGCCAGGCATCGACAGAAATGTCCTGATTGGCGCCGGCAAATCCCAATAGAAGTGCAAAAAGTGCGACCAGGAAGAGATTGGACGTCGGGTCAGAAAACGCGAGCCCGAGAAAAGCTATGAAAGCGCCCACTTGCGCGAGCAGCATCCATGAGCGACGCCGACCGAGCAGACGATGAAGTATGGGCAAGCGAACCTGATCAACAACAGGCGCCCAAACGACCTTTAACGCATAAGGCAAGGCCGCGTAGGCAAAGAGGCCGATATCGGTGAGCGAGACGTGGCTATCTGTGAGCCATAAGGAAAGCGTCCCCGCGATCGTGAGCAGCGGCAATCCGCAGGACGCCCCCAGCGCCAGCATCGTCGCCACGCGCGGCTGCACATAGACTCTCAGCGTGGCGACCACGCCCCCCTCATGCTTCATCGGAAAAATCTCATGCGGCCGCGGTGGCCGGTGGGTTCAGTGAGTTGAGGACGCTGTCGAAGGCGTCCGGGTCGACCGGCTTGGCGAGAAAACCATCCATCCCCGCCTCGAGGCAAGCCCTGCGCCCGGTCTCGAGCACGTCGGCAGTCAGCGCAAAGATTGGCGTGCGTCCTTGCCCCGAAATGCGTTCTGCCGCGCGGATGCGGCGCGCGGCCTCGATGCCGTCAAGCCCGGGCATGTGAATATCCATCACGACGAGGTCGTAACGCGCTTGTGAACACGCCGTCACCGCTTCTTCCCCGGTGGTGACCTGATCCACCTGATGGCCGCGGCGGCGCAAGAGCTCGCGGGCGAGCAGCGCGTTGACGTCATTGTCCTCTGCGAGAAGCACGCGCAGCACGGCCGTGGGCGGCGGAACCGCCTGCCTTGGGGCCGCTTCTGGCTTCACCGGACGCTCGCCCGCGATTACAGCCCTAAGCCGCTCTTCCAGCGAGGATTGGCGCACGGGTTTCATCAGGTAAAAGGCGATGCCTTTGGAGGCGAGCTCCGCCAACTGCGCACGGCCCTTGGGCGGCAGCAGGACGGCGACGGGCGCGCCCACTTTGCTGACATCGGGCAGGTCGTGCTCGCCTACTCCGGCATCGAGCAGAACCACGTCGCAGGCGATCGAACTCGTGTGCTCTGGATCCAATGAGGCGATGTCGACCATTTCCATGCCGACGGCTTGCAGCTGCAATTTCAGACTCGCGCGCAGCACGGGCGATTTGGAAACAAGGCCCGCCCGCAACGGCGTGACATTCGCGGCCGGCACGGGACACTCTTTCTTTTCTTCGAGCGGAAGCGTGAACCAGAATTCGCTGCCGCATTCTTCGCCGGGCCTCACGCCGATCTTGCCGCCCATGGCCTCGACAAGGCGCTTGGAAATGGCGAGGCCCAGACCCGTGCCCTCGAAGCGCCGCGCGAAATTGGACTCGCCTTGGACAAACTCGTCGAAGATCGCCGCGCACTTTTCCGCGGGCACCCCGATGCCGGTATCGCGGACTGCCAAACGCAACCAGTGCTGATCCCCAACCGTTTCGACCGAAGCAGAAACCAGCACGCCACCGAGCTCGGTGAACTTGATCGCGTTGCCGACCAGATTGGTCAGCACCTGGCGCAAACGATTGCTGTCGGCCTTCACCGTCTCGGGCACGTCAGGCGCGACGGCGGCGGCGATCTCCAAACCCTTGGCGTGCGCGCGTGTGGCAAGAAGTTCGTTCACGTCCTCGATGAGTGCGTGCAACTGCACCTCATGCGAGTCGAGCACGACCGCGCCCGACTCGATCTTGGAGAAATCGAGAATGTCGCCGATGAGCGAAAGCAGCGCAGTGCCGGATTGCTGTATCGCGTCCGCGTAAGCACGCTGATCGGGATCGAGCGGCGTTTCGAGGAGCAGCCGCGCCATGCCGAGCACGCCGCTCATGGGTGTGCGGATCTCGTGGCTCATGGTGGCGAGAAAATGCGACTTGGCGCGATTTGCGTCTTCTGCCTTGTCGCGGGCTTCCATCAGCGCGGCTTCCAGCGCCTTGCGCTCGGTGATGTCGCGCCCCACGCTTTGCACTTCGACCAAGCGGCCAGCCGCATCGCGGATGGCGTAGTCTTCCCAGGCAAACCAGCGATAGCCAGCAACCGTCTTCACGTGCTGGTCGTAGCGCACCCGCTCGAGGCCGGTTTCTCGCCCCGCGAAGTGACCGAAGGTCGGTGCGGGCGACTCTGGATGTAGCTCTGGGCGGAAGGCCTGGCCGATCACTTCGTCGCGCACGACGCCGAAGAGCTTGGCGAAAGCCTCGTTGGCATAGGTTAGCCGTCCGTCGGCCGTCCGGCGCACGATCGCGTCGCCCTGGGCGTCGACGAGACCCTTATATCTGGCCTCGCTGGCATTGAGGCGCAGATTGGTCGCTTCAAGGGTCGCGATAAAGGATTCAAATTCGTTTGTCAGCGCCGCGAGCCGGTCGGTGCGGCCCTCGTACTCGCTGGCACGATCGCGCGCGCTGATCAGACCGAAAAGAAGAAAGCCCGTGCCGACCACGGCAAGCGCGCCCAGGAGTTGGGGATCGATCAGTGTGAGATGGCCGTGGCTTTGGACGTCCCACAACGCGAGGGCGCCAAGTGCCGCAGCAAGCAGTCCAAAGCAAACCGTGCCGGCGCGTGTCAGCATGAGCCCTGCCATTTCCCACGCGCCAAGCCCCACAGACGTATTCGGAGAGATGGCCAGACGCGGGCGCAATCAGGCCGTGTTGCCGGTTGACAAAGACTTAAATCCATCGATCAAAACGCCAACACCGTTAATCCCGAAGCGCTCCACGTTGTGCCGAAATGGATCGCGCGGTTGCCTGTGGCCGGGCAGTCACGAGCGAGCGCTGTCACACCACTGTCACTGCAACGTCATTCACCTGTTATGCCGCCCTGATTAATCGCCCGCCATGGAATGGCCCGAGCGCAAAACGGGTTCATCCGAAACCAGAGGCGAGGGCGTGATCATGAAGGGGAAAACAATATTTCTTGCGGGGATGGCGCTCGTTACGGCGGCCTCGCTCACATCATCGGCATTTGCCGCAGCAGCCACTGTTTCGAAATCGGACTACGACGCGCTGATCAAGCGCGTGAACAATCTCGAACTCAAGCTTGAGCAAAAAGACGAGCAGCGCGAAACGGATCACACCAGGCTATCGACGCTGGAGCAGTCATTCGGCGACGTGGTCTGGTCGTTCGACAACAACCGTCCGCAAGTCAGGAGCGGCGATGGCCGCTTCCAGCTGGCCTTGCGCGCCCGCTTCCAGGTCGACCTCGCGAATTTCATGCAGGACGAGGACAGTTTCGGCCTCGGCACGCCGGTGGCGCAAAGAGATCTCGCCTCGGGCGTGGTTATCCGCCGTGCTTATTTCGGCATCGAGGGGCGGGCCTTTCGCGATTTCTGGTATGAGTTCCGCATGAACTTCGGCGGCTCCAATACGGAGTCGGGCGACGCGGCCGTCAACCTTGCGCGCGTTGCCTTTGTCGGCATCCCGCATTTCCGCATCAATATCGGCGTCATCCAGCCGATCTTCACGCTCAGCGATACGACTTCGTCGGGCAACCTCACCTTCATCGAGCGCGCCGAAGTGGTGAACATCGCAACCGACTCGTTCGGTGGCTCGGATTCGCGCCGCGGTATTGAGCTTACCTATCAGAACACCGACCAACTCATGGCCGGCGACAATCTCGTGCTCTCGACCGCTTTTACTGGCCAAAAGACCGGCAACAATTCCAACAACCATGGCACCGACGAGGGCACGCAGTGGCTCGGCCGCGCCGCTTATCGCTTCTGGTCGGATGGCGTATCGAACGCGCAGATCGGTGGTAGCGCCTCTCAGGTCTTGAGCCTTACGGGAACGGGCGCATTCATTCCGCCCAGCATTGGCCACGTGCAGAATTTCCCGGGCCTGACGGACCGTCCGGAAATGCGCGTCGACGGCCAGCAACTGTTCGGCACCAACCAACTCGTGAGCGGCAATTCGATCGGCACGACAGGCGCCGCCTGCCACTTGCCTGGTTCGCTGTCATGCTTGGCGGCGAAAGATGGCTGGCTCTATGGCTTCGATGCGGGCTTCAATTTCCGCAACTTCTATATGCAGGGCGAATACTACAAATTCGGCTGGAACCGCGACTTCGACTATTACGCGCGCAACCTGACGGGCCCGGCCAACGCGCCCACCTTGTCAGCACTCCATCATGCAGGCGATCCGGAATTCGAAGGCTGGTACGTCGAAGGCTCGTGGATCATCACGGGCGAACCCAAGACCTATTCGGCTTCGGCCATGAACAACGAGATGGGTTCCTGGAATTCGCCGCGCGTGATCGAGCCCTTTTCCTGGGATGGTCACTCCTGGGGCGCCTGGGAAATCGCCGGCCGCTATAGCGAGGTGGACACCAACTGGAACGATGGGCATGCCAGCACGACAGTGCCCATCGGTGGAATTCGCGGCGGCGAGGAAAAGGCCTGGACCGTCGGCCTCAACTGGTATCCCAACAACAATATCCGCTTCGTGCTCAACTACATCAATGTCGATGCCGATCGGCTGAACGCCGCTGGCGCATTTGCCGGACAGAAGAACCTCAGCATCGTTGGCGCACGCATGCAGTTCGCGTTCTAAGGGCCAAGAGTCGCGCGGGCCCAAATGAAGCCCCGCCGGTAATCCCCTTCCGGCGGGGCTTTTTCTTTACCCCCGGAGATCGGCTGCAACTGTGACAACCCCGCCATCGCCCACAGAAAATGGCGCCCTGTCATAAAAGCTTCGCCAAAGCGTGACAGTCATGACGCGGGTCTGGCCGAAACAAGCGCGCGGCCGGAAACCACTGGCCGCAAGCCTGTCAGGAGGTCGCATTATGAAGCCAATTTCTAGAATTCTGGCTGGCACCATTGCCGGTCTCGCGATGATGGGAGCAGCCAATGCATGGGCCGCAGACATTTCAGGCGCCGGCGCAACCTTTCCTTTTCCGATCTACGCCAAATGGGCGAATGCCTACAAAGGTGTGTCGGGTGTAGGCCTGAATTATCAATCCATCGGTTCGGGCGGCGGCATTAAGCAGATCGAGGCCAAGACCGTCACCTTTGGCGCCTCCGACATGCCGATGAAGCCGAACGAGCTCGATCAATATGGCCTCACGCAATTCCCGACTGTGATCGGCGGCGTAGTGCCTGTGGTGAATGTTCCGGGGATCAGGGCGGGGCAACTCGTACTGGACGGCGCGACACTCGCCGACATCTATCTCGGCAAAATCGGCAAATGGAACGATCCCGCCATCGCGCGGCTCAATCCGGGCGTTAATCTGCCCAACCAGGCAATAGCGGTGGTCCATCGTTCGGACGGTTCGGGCACGACCTTCCTCTTCACCAACTATCTTTCGAAGGTCAGCCAGGACTGGGGCAACCGGGTCGGCGCCGCGACAGCGGTCGACTGGCCGGCCGGTATCGGCGCCAAAGGCAATGAGGGCGTCGCCGGCAATGTGGCGCAGACCAATGGCTCGATCGGCTATGTCGAATATGCCTATGCCAAGCAGAACCGTCTCGCGCACACGCGCATGATCAACAAAGCGGCCCAGACGGTCGCCCCGACGGCGGAAGCGTTTGCTGCCGCAGCCGCCAATGCCGACTGGGCGGGATCGAAGAACTTCTACGTGCTGCTGACCGATCAGCCCGGCGCGCAAGCTTGGCCGATTACCGGCGCCACCTTCATTCTCGTTTACAAGAATCCCCCCGACGCCGGCGCCACCAACGAAACCCTCAAGTTCTTCAAATGGGCCTACGCCAATGGTGACGCCATGGCGGCGGGCCTCGATTACGTTCCGCTGCCCGATACTGTCGTGAGTCAGATCCAGACCAGCTGGAAGCAGATTCAGGGCGCAAATCCATAGGGTTATGAGTTGGGGGGCAATGCGGCCGCTCCCTTCGCAAGGGGCCGCTGATTGAGGATTATGGGAGCGGGACGGCCGTTGTCGGAAACGGCCTCCCGCTCCTGATTTTTCGGGGGCCCCTTCTTTCCGAGCACTCCATGGTCGATGCCGTCTTGACTGAGCCCATCTCCATTATCGTTCGCACGACCAATCTAAAGCGTGCGCGCCAAGCCGACCGCAATTTCCGTCAGCTCACACTCGTGGCCGCGATCATTGTCGCGCTGATGTTTGCGGGCATTATCTGGGCTCTGGTCAAGGGTGCGCTGCCGGCAATGCAGGCATTCGGATTCAGCTTCATCTGGACGCAAGCCTGGAATCCGGTGGGCGATAAGTTCGGTGCTCTTGCACCCATTTACGGCACGCTGGTGACGTCCCTGATTGCCATGCTGATCGCCATTCCGGTCGGCATCGGCATCGGTATTTTTCTGACTGAGCTCTGCCCGCGCACACTCAGACGCCCCATAGGCATCGCCGTTGAGCTGCTCGCCGGCATCCCCAGCATCATCTACGGCATCTGGGGCCTGTTCGTGCTCGCGCCCGTGCTGCAGCACACTCTGCAGCCATGGGCGATCGAGGCTTTCGCCAATGTTCCGGTCCTGCAAAACCTGTTTGCCGGCCCGCCTTATGGCATCGGCATTTTCACCGCCGGGTTGATTCTTGCAATCATGGTGCTGCCCTTCATCTCGGCGATCACGCGCGATGTGTTCGAGACGGTGCCCCATGTGCTGAAGGAATCGGCTTATGCGCTGGGCTGCACCACTTGGGAAGTATTGTGGAATGTCGTGCTGCCATATGCGCGCGGCGGCGTAGTGGGCGGTGTCATGTTGGCTTTGGGCCGCGCGCTGGGCGAAACCATGGCTGTGACCTTTGTTATCGGTAACTCCAATCACATCATGTCGTCACTCTTTGCGCCTGGCACCACCATCTCCGCCAGTATCGCCAATGAATTCACCGAGGCCGTGGGCGACCTCTATTACTCCTCTTTGATTGAGCTTGGCCTCATTCTCTTCTGTGTCACCTTTGTCGTTCTCGCCGCCGCGCAATACATGTTGCATCGGTTAGAGGAACGCGCAGGGGGTCGTTCATGACGGCCAACATCAATCGCGGCCGCTACGCAGCGAGGCGTGCCCGCAACGATATCTTCCTTACTCTTTCCGTCATTGCCACAGTCTTTGGGTTGAGCTGGCTGGGACTAATTCTCGGTACGCTCCTCTATGAGGGTTTTAGCGGCATTAATCTCGACCTTTTCACCCAAAGTACGCCACCGCCGCCAGGCGAAGGGGGCGGGTTGCTGAACGCCATTGCCGGCAGTCTGATCATGTCCGGCATCGCGGTTGTCGTGGGCACGCCCTTGGGCATTCTTGCCGGCACCTATCTTGCGGAGTACGGCCGTCACTCGAAGCTTGCCTTCGTCATTCGCTTCACCAACGACATACTGCTCTCGGCGCCATCGATTGTGCTCGGCCTGTTTGTTTACGAGGTCATGGTAGTGACAATGGGCCATTTCTCGGCGCTTGCCGGTGCCTTCGCGCTCACCACTATCGTTATTCCTGTCGTTGTGCGCACGACCGAAGGCATGCTGCTGCTTATTCCGCACTCCTTGCGCGAGGCAGCTATCGCCCTTGGCTCGCCTATGGCGCTAGTGATCAAGCAGATCACCTGGCGAGCTGCGCGCGCAGGCATCGTCACAGGGATTCTGCTCGCCATCGCGCGCATTTCGGGCGAGACGGCACCGCTTCTTTTTACTGCGCTTAACAATCAGTTCTGGAGTTCGGATGTGAACGCGCCAATGGCGAGCCTTTCGGTCAGTATCTTCCAGTTCGCCATGAGCCCATATGAAGGCTGGCACAGGCTCGCCTGGGCCGGAGCGCTTCTCATCACGGCGGCAGTCCTGGTCCTGAGCATCCTCGCGCGCATCCTCGAGACCAGATCAAAACGGGGGCCAGCATGACGCCCGAGCGCGTGAAAGTCGATATCAGCAACTTATCGTTCTATTACGGCCAGCATCAGGCGCTGAAGAATATTTCGCTGCCGCTGTATGAGCACAAGATCACGGCCTTTATCGGGCCTTCGGGTTGCGGCAAGTCCACGCTTTTGCGCGCGCTCAACCGCATCTACGAGCTTTACCCCAATCAGCGCGCGGAAGGAAAAGTGCTGATCGACGGCAACGACATTCTCTCGCACAAGCAGGATCTGAATCTGTTACGTGCCAAGATCGGCATGGTGTTTCAGAAGCCGACGCCGTTTCCCATGACGATCTTCGACAACATCGCCTTTGGCTTGCAGTTATACGAGAAGCTCGGACGTTCGGAACTGGAGGACCGCGTGCGTGATGCGCTCGAGCGTGCGGCGCTGTGGGACGAGGTCAAGCACAAGCTGCACGACAGCGGGCTTAGCCTGTCGGGCGGCCAGCAGCAGCGGCTTTGCATTGCCCGCTCGGTCGCGACCGAGCCCGAAATCATTCTGCTGGACGAGCCCTGTTCGGCGCTCGATCCCATCTCGACCGCGCGCATCGAAGAGTTGATCAACGAGCTTGCGGCGAAATACACCATCGTCATCGTCACCCATAACATGCAGCAGGCGAGCCGCGTTTCCGATTACACGGCCTTCATGTATCTGGGCGAGCTGATCGAGTTCGGCGTGACCGAGAAGATGTTCACCACCCCCACCAGCAAGCGCACCGAGGATTACATCACCGGACGCTTTGGTTAGCGCAGGCCCGCGCGCTATAGTGCAAATCATGCTGGGGGCGAACGAGTTTCCTACTTACACGTTGGCCGAGCGGCGCGTCGATGCCGCCATTCATTTTGCCGGCATTGGCACGGCACTGATCGCCACCTTCTGGCTGTTCTGGCAGGCGGCGCGGCTCGACGCTGGGCTCAGCCTTGCGCTGTACGGCGCCTCTCTCATGGCCATGCTGACCGCCTCGGCGCTTTACAATCTGACCCCCGTGAGCCGGCTTAAAGAGTTGATGCGCCGTGCCGATCACGCGGCGATCTATCTGATGATCGCCGGCACCTACACGCCCTTCGCGTTGCACCGGCTGGATGGCCTCGCGGGCTACGCCATAGGCGCCGGTATTTGGCTGGCGGCATTGTTCGGCGTTGTCCTCTCGATCTTCTATGCCCGCCGTTTCGAGGCCTTCAAGATCGCGCTCTATCTCATCATGGGCTGGATGATATTGCCTGGCGTCATTCCGCTTTATCATGCGGTGAAGCCCGTGGTGGTCTGGCTGCTACTTGCTGGCGGCGTGATCTATTCCATCGGCTCGGTTATCTATCTTTTGCGCAAGCTTCCTTTTCACAACGCTCTATGGCACGCGATGGTCTTGGTCGCGGCCTCGCTGCACTTCGCAGCGATGGTGATCGAATTCGTGCTTTAGGCGCCGCCGCGCCGTTCCGAAATCAGCGCACAATTCTTTAATGCAGGTGGCTAAGACGGCGATAGGATAGCGCTTCGGCGACGTGCGCGCGACCAACGCTGTCTTCGCCGGCCAGATCGGCGATGGTGCGCGCGACCCTCAGCACCCGATGATAGCCGCGTGCGGTCAACCGCATGCGTTCTGCAGCTTCCGTTAAAAGTTTTTGGCCCGCGGTATCGGGCCTAGCCACGCTGTCCAGTAACTCGCCTTCAGCTTCTGCGTTGGTACGGATGCCGTTGCCACCGAAACGCACGCGTTGCGTGTCGCGGGCGCGGGAGACGCGCGCGGCCACCTCGGCAGAACCTTCCGCTGGTGGCGGCAATTCCAGGTCTTGCGCCGAAACCCCCGCCACTTCGACATGAATATCGATGCGGTCGAGCAGAGGTCCCGATAGTTTGGTCTGATATTCCTGCGCACATTTGGGCGCGCGGCCGCAAGACTGCGCAGGATCGGTGAGATAGCCGCAGCGGCAGGGGTTCATCGCCGCCACCAGCTGAAAGCGCGCAGGGAACCGCACATGCGCATTGGCACGCGCGATGACGGCGCTTCCCGTTTCTATAGGTTGACGCAGTGAATCGAGAACCTGCCGGGCAAATTCCGGCAACTCGTCCAGAAACAGCACGCCCAGGTGCGCAAGGCTCACTTCGCCAGGCTTCACGCGCAAGCCGCCGCCCACAAGTGCCGCCATCGAGGCCGAATGGTGCGGGTTGCGGAAGGGCCGCGTGCGGCTGAGTGCCCCGTCCTTGATTTCGCCGGCGAGGCTTTTGACCATCGAAACTTCCAGTGCTTCGCGCGCATCCAGTGGCGGCAGCAAGCCTGGCAGTCGGCTCGCCAGCATCGATTTGCCGGCGCCCGGCGGGCCGATCATCAGCATGTTGTGACCGCCGGCGGCCGCGACTTCCAGCGCGCGCTTGGCGGTCTCCTGTCCCTTCACATCTTTGAGGTCGGGAACAGCAACCAAATCGTCGGCAAGCTTGGGCTCTGGTGCGATGAGAATGCTCGCGCCCTTCACATGATTGACGAGTGCAATCAATGATGGTGCGGCAATGATTTCCAGGCCGCCCGCCCAGGCGGCTTCCGAGCCGGATGCCGCAGGACAGATGAGACCGCGATTGGCTTCGGACGCCGCCAAAGCCGCGGGCAGCACGCCCGCCACCGCCGTGATCTGGCCGTCGAGCGAGAGTTCGCCAAGCGCGCTGTACCCGGCCATTTCACTCGCGGGCAGCACCCCCATGGCGGCGAGAAGCGCCAGCGCAATCGGCAGATCGTAGTGGCTGCCTTCCTTGGGCAGATCGGCCGGCGCCAGATTGACCGTGATGCGTTTGGGCGGAAGGGCCAGTCCGATGGCCGAAAGCGCCGCGCGCACACGCTCGCGTGACTCGGCTACGGCCTTGTCCGCCAAACCCACCACTGCGAAAAATGGCAGGCCTTCGGCGATATGGACCTGCACGTCCACTTCGCGCGGCTCCATGCCTTCGAAGGCGACGGTGTAGATATGCGCGACAGCCACGGGTCCCCACCCAAGCGGGTCTGCCATTTTCGCGGATGGCATCCGTCCCGCTTACTATTGAAAATAAAATAGCGCTGTAGGCGCGCACTAGGAAGCGAAACACGCCCATTTTGGGCGAGTGTTATACCGAAAGCACCAGATTGCCGAGTGCCGCCTTCACCTCCGCCTGGAACCAGGCGACGCCCATCTCGTGCTTGGGCGAGAGACGCCCCGTCGCATAGACGCCCGCATCGAGGTTGCGCTGTACCGCCTCGCACATGCGGATGTCTTCACCCGTCGTGATCTCGGAGGTCTCGACCGTGTACTTGACGCGATCTTGGGTCACCTCTGGCGCAAAGAAATAGAGATAATCGAGGCGCGTGCGCTCTGGGCCCATGGGCCACATGCGTTCCATCATCACGCCATCGGCATAGATGTTGGCGCCCAGCGTCGGCCACAGCCATGCCCAAAGGCCCGCGACGGTGGAATCCTGCAAGGGCGGCGCGCGGTAGAACACGAGCGGCGGCGCCATCTCGACCTCATAGACCTGCGTTTCGATCTGGCTTGCCAGCGTCGGGTGGATCACCGGAATGTGGTAACCCTCGAGATAATTCTCGACATAGGTCTTCCAGTTGCAGGCGATGTCGTGCGTACGCCGCATGGCGAAGCGGAACTTCTCGAAGGGGAATGTGGCCGCACGATCGGTGAAAGGTGCCAGCGCCACATCGAGTGGCGTCGCATCGCGCTCGATATTGACGAAAACGAATCCGCGCCAGACGCCGCAAGCCAAAGGCACAAGGCTGAATTCGCGCGCATTGAAGCCGGCAGCCGGCCCAAAATCGCGCGCGCTCATCAGGCGGCCGTCTAGCGCATATTTCCAGCCGTGATACTTGCAGGTGAGCGCCTTGTCGCAACGGCCCTCGCCGTCCTGAGCCAGCGGTCCCGCCCGATGCCGGCACACGTTGTGGAAAGCGCGGATCGTGCCATCGTCGCCCCGCACGGCAATGATGGGATAGCCCGCAATCGTCTCGGCCACATACGAGCCCGTCTCTTTCATGAGGCTTTCATGGGTATAGAGGTGCCAAGCGCGGGCGAACACGCTCACGCGCTCACGCGCGTACACGCCCACGTCATGGTAAAGCGCGGCATTCAGCGTTTCGGGTGCGACAGCCAGAGTCATCTCGCGCATTTGGCAGAAAAGCGCGGCGACGGGCAAGAGAGCGGAAACGCGTTTAGCGGCGCGTGTGCTTTCTTCGTGCCTCAAGGGCCGCCATAGCGTGCTCGGCGCGGCGGCGATATTCCGCGTTCAGGGCTTCCAGCTCCTTTTCCGACAACTCCTCGGCCACCGCCAATTTGTTGTGCGCGCCCTTCACCGCAATGATCAGATCGGCGAGCTTCACCTGGAGCGCTTTGGTGTCGCGATTCTGGCTCTGCTGAATGAGAAAAACCATCAGGAACGTGATCACGGTTGTGCCCGTATTGATCACGAGCTGCCAGGTATCGCTGAAGTGAAACAGCGGGCCGGTCGCAACCCAGATGAGCACGATGGCGAGCGCGCCAAAAAAAGCCATAGGCCGTCCCGATGCGATCGCAATCTCGTGAGCGAAGCGCTCGAACCAGTTCCCATGTCGTTGCGGATATGGTGGCGGTCCGTCGTTGCTCTTGTTGCGTGGCGCATTCGATCGGGGCATGCAGATTCCTCTTACGCTTGAGACTGGCCGGCCGAGCGACGCCTGGAGGATTTCTCCAAGCGCGCCTCGATGGCGTTCCAGATGAGTGCGGCAATGTCCAGTCCACCAAAACGCTTGATCTCGGCGATGCCGGTGGGCGAAGTCACGTTGACCTCGGTGAGATAATCCCCAATCACGTCGATGCCGGCGAAGATCAGGCCGCGCGCTCTCAGCTCGGGTCCAATCGCTTTGCAGATAGCGTGGTCGCGCGGGCTCATCTGCACCGCTTCGGGGCGCCCGCCCACATGCAGGTTGGAACGCGCCTCGCCTTCGGCCGGCACGCGATTGATCGCGCCCACGGCTTCCCCCTCCACCAGGATGATGCCCTTGTCGCCCTTGCGTACTTCCGGCACGTAACGCTGCACAATCACGGGCTCGCGATAGAACTGCGTCAGCATTTCAAGCATGGCGCCGAGATTCTCATCGTCGGGTTTGAGGCGGAATACGCCTGCGCCGCCATTGCCGTAAATCGGTTTTAGAATGATGTCCTTGTGCACGGCACGGAACTGGCGAATTTCTTCGCGATCGGACGTAATCAAAGTTTCGGGCATCAAATCCTTGTACTGCGTGACGAACAATTTTTCCGGCGCGTTGCGTACATGGAAGGGATCATTGACCACCAATGTCTTGGGATGAATGCGCTCAAGAATATGCGTGGCCGTGATGTAGGCCATGTCGAAAGGGGGATCCTGGCGCATCAACACGACATCGCATTGGCTGAGATCCGTGACCTGCGGCTGGCCCAGCTTGAAGTGATCGCCTTTGACATTGCGCACGCTTAACGGGCGTGTTCTCGCGCTCACGCGGCCGTCGCGGAAGGTGAGCTCGCGCGACCCGTAGTAGAGAAGTTTATGCCTGCGCGCCTGCGCTTCGAGCGCGAGCGCAAACGTGGAATCGCCCGCGATGTCGATCCGCTCGATCGGATCCATCTGGATGGCAACGGTAAGGGACATCAGTTTACCTTCCGCTTCAACCCGTGCAGCGCCAAAGTGGCTTCCTTGTGCAAGGGCTCGCCCTTTTTCGCAAGCTCAAGGCAGTTTTCGAAGGCGGCGCGCGCCGAGCCCAGCGCGCCCGCGCCCTCCCTGAGCTTGCCCAGTTCCATCCAGACATCGGCGCGTTTGGGCGCAATCAGCGCCATGCGCTCGGCGATAGCGAGCGCACGCGCCACTTCGTTGTTTTGGAGCGCGCGCATCTTGAGCGCATTCTGCAACCGTAGCAGCACGTCGGTGTCGCTTACAGGTTCGAAGATGCGCGCTTCCTCCGGCACGCCGGGGGCAGCCAGGGCCGGCGGCGCGCTCAACCGCTCGCAATCGAGCGAGGCCCCACCATTGAATGGATCGATCAAGGCCTCGCTGCCGCGCACGCCAATCATCAGAAGAAAATGGCCGGGCGCCATCAACCCGCAGGCGCTCAGACCCGACGCCCGCGCCGCATGAATGTAAAGAATACCGAGCGCCACGGGAATCCCTCGCCGGCGGTCGATCACGCTCATTAGATCCGCGTTCTGCGCGTCGTCGAAATTGAGCCTGTCGCCGTCATAACCGTAATGGCCAGCGAGAACAGAGGCGAGCACGCGGCCAGCCGCTTCCGCGTCGCGTGCGTAGATCGCTTCACCTTTTGCGGCAGCACCCAGCTCTGCAAGATGCGCCTGATAAGGAGCGAGCCCGCGCTCGAGGTGATCCAGCGCGGACAACATCAGCGCCGCTTGCGCGAGATCGTGCGGGCCGTCGCCGGCTTTGCCGAGCTCGGCCAGATATGCTTCCGGCGCCGCACCCTTCTTCTTCATGACCCTTGCGAAGAATCTTTCCCGCCCATGCGCATAGGATCGTTTTTCAGCACGACATAATTCTCCACTCGTCGCACGCCCGAAACGCCCCGCGCATGCGCGATAACGCGTTCGACTTCGTCTCTATCCTGCCCCACGCCCATCAAATAGACGACTCCGTTGACGCAATCGATGGTGTAGTTGACGTCCCTAATATCGCCATCGGTCAGCAATTCCGCGGCCAAAGTCGTGCGGATGAGGAAATCGTTGGGGCGGCTCGCCCACCCCGCTTCGTCGGTGACCTCGATGTCGTTGTCCACTTGTTTGACGCCTGCGACCTGCCAGGCGGCGCGCGTGGCATCGAGGCGCGTTTCGGGCTCTTCGACCCGGCCCGTAAGGAGCACGCGGCCCTCCACTACCGTCACTGAGACATTGACGAAATTGCTTGCCGACTGGTTCACCAGCCCCGATTCGATCTGCGTCTTGATCCAGACATCGTCGATAGCATTGCCAAAGCCGTGTTCTTGGCGCGCGGCACTGACGCCGGCAACGCCCACTCCGGCCGCTACCCAGACGCAACCAGAGAGGGCGGGAGCGATGACGAGGGCAAGAACGATGAGGGGGCGAGAGAGCATGGACTTACTCCTTTCATTCGGGCCGCCAGGCATCCTTGAGATGCCGCGGCCAGCGCCCGCGCGCGATCAGGATGGCATCGAATCGGACACCTTTGTGGCGTAGGCCGGGGCGCGCACCCAAGTAAAGAGAGGCTGCGCGCGCAATGCGCTGACGCTGGCGTGGAGCCACGGCTTCCGCGGCTTCTTCGGCGCGGGGCCTCGCCTTCACCTCGATGAAGCAGATTTCGCCTGACGGCGCGCGCGCCACGAGATCGAGCTCCCCCGCATGCGTGCGCACGCGCTTATCCAGCACGCGATAACCCTTGAGCGCGAGCATGAGGGCCGCCAGCCCCTCACCCTTGCGGCCACGTGTTTCTGCCGCACGGCGTAAAGGGTCGGGCCTGCGCTCAGTCCGCATCATTATCCTTCATCGTAAGTGCGCGCGCATAGATGTCGCGCCGCGAATGCCCCGTCGCCTCCGCGACGAGGGCTGCCGCCTCCTTCACCGGCATATGCGGCAAAGCGAGCGCGAGAAGAACGTCGACCTTGGCTTGCCCGGCTGGCGCGGATTTGGACGGCGGACCCACGACGATAGTGATCTCGCCTTTCGGCGTCGGGGCTCGCGCGTAGTGCGCAGCGAGCTCCGCCAGAGAGCCGCGGCGGATCTCTTCGTGCATTTTGGTCAGCTCGCGCGCGACGGCTGCTTCGCGCGATCCCATAACGTCCGACATTTCCTTCAAGGTGTCTTTCAGCCGCTGCGGGCTTTCAAAAAACACAAGCGTCGAGGGAATGGCGCTCAGTTCATCTAATTCAGAGCGCCGCTCGCCGCTCTTAGCGGACAAAAATCCGGCGAAGAAAAAGCGATCCGTCGGCAAGCCGGCGATGCTGAGACTGGCAAGCAAGGCGGATGCCCCCGGCACGGCATAGACCTCAATTCCCGCCGCTCTCGCCTCACGCACAAGCTTGTGGCCGGGATCGGAAATCAGCGGCGTGCCGGCATCGCTGACAAGAGCCAGAGCCGCGCCACCCGCTAACCGCTCCAGCAATTTGGGGCGCTCGCGGGCCGCATTGTGGTCGTTATAACTAAGGAGCGGACGGCTGATCCCGTGGATGGCCAGAAGCTTCGCCGTGACCCGCGTGTCTTCGGCCGCAATCGCATCTACCGCGCCTAAAACCTCAAGCGCACGTAGGCTGATATCGGCCGCGTTGCCGATGGGTGTGGCCACGATATAGAGCCCAGGGGCAAGCGTGTCGGAAGACGATTTACCCGACGCCGTCTCCGTCCTAGGCTCGGTCTCGCGCGGCAAGGGAGCGCGCTCGAATGAACGGTTCTTCTGCTTCACGGGCTCTCCGCGGCTGGGGCAGCGCATTTTGCGTGATCGTGGCTGCCTTGGCGATGGCGGCCTGTGCGAGCCAGGGTCCGCGCCGCCCGCCGCCGCCCACGGCGGCGACCGCGCTGCCGCCGCGCAGCGACCTGCCGAGCTACTTCCGCCTGCCCAGCACCGCGCCCGAGCGCACGCCCGTGCGCGTGGCCTTGCTGCTGCCATTTTCGAGCTCTTCCGCCGAAACCCGCGCACTCGCCAACGCGATCGAGAAATCGGCCGAACTCGCGCTGTTCGATTCCGGCAATCCCGACATTCTTCTCATGCCGCGCGACGATGGCGGGACGACGAGCGGCGTGGCGGCGGCGGCCAGTCGCGCCGTTGCGGAAGGGGCCGAGATCATCCTGGGGCCAATCTTTGCACAATCCGTGTCAATCGTTGGCCCGATCGCACGCCAGCAGGGCGTGCCGGTGATCGCATTCTCGAGCGACCGCTCGGTGGCCGGCCAAGGCGTTTATCTCCTGAGCTTCCAGCCGGAAGACGAGGTACGGCGCATCGTTACTTACGCCGCACGCCATGGCCACACGCAATTCGCGGCCATGGTGCCGCAAAACGCCTATGGCGAAAAAGCCGCGGCAGCATTCCAGCGCGCGGCGGCCGACGCAGGCGCCCGCGTGACTTCGGTGCAAAGCTTCCCGCCCAGGCCCGAAGACGTCGCGGCGCCAGCAGCAGCCGTGGCGGCAACAAGGCCCGATGCAGTCTTGATTGCGCAGGGAGGCGTCGTGCTGCGCAGCATCGCACCAACGCTGGCGCTCAATGGCGCCACCAACCGCAATGTGAAATTCCTCGGCACGGGATTGTGGGCCGACACCTCTATCATCCGCGAGCCCATGCTGGCGGGTGGCTGGTTTGCCTCGCCCGCGCCCGAAGGCGAGCGCGCATTTACTGAGAAATACCGATCGGTCTACGGCGCGCAGCCGCCGCGGCTGGCGAGTTTGGGCTATGACGCGGTGTCGCTTGTGGCCCTCCTTGCGAAAGGCGCGCCGTATCAGCGCTATACGCCCGCGGCACTTACCGATCCCAACGGCTTCGCCGGCGTCGATGGCATCTTCCGCTTCCATCAAGACGGCTCGACCGAACGCGGCCTCGCCATCATGGAAGTGCAGCCGAATGGATTTGTGGTGGTGGCGCCGGCGCCCGCGACGTTCCAGGCCGGAACCTAGTCCGTCAACTCTGCGATCAACCGGTTCAACACAAGGCGCCCGCGCGGCGTTGTTTTCAGGCGTGCATGATCAAGCACGAGTAGACCCTGTGCGGTCAGGCTTCTGATGCGCGCGGCCCCGGGCGCAAAGCCCCAACGCATGCGATACGCATCGAGGTCAATTCCTTCCGCAAGCCGCAGCGCCATCAGCAGATGCTCGCGCGCGGCATCGGCCGGCGCGATGATCTCCTGCGTGAAGCCCCCGCCCCTTTCCTCGACTTGCGACACCCAGCGCTCAGGAAGTTTTTCGGCGGCCGTGGCGATACGCCGACCATCAAGCGTCAAACGGCCATGTGCGCCCGGCCCCACGCCGGCGTAATCGCCATAGCGCCAATAGATGAGGTTATGCCGGCTTTCCGCGCCCACTCGCGCGTGGTTCGAGATCTCGTAAGCCGGCAATCCGTGCGCCTCGCAGATCTCCTGCGTCGTGTCGAAGAGTGTCGCAGCCGCCTCTTCATCAGGCACCTTCAGCCGGCCCTCACGCGCAAGCACGGCGTAGGGCGTATTGGGCTCGATAGTGAGCTGATAGAGCGATATGTGCTCGGTGCCGAAGGCAAGCGCCGAGCGAAGCTCCGTTGCCCACTGCACGGTTGTCTGTTTCGGTCGCGCATAAATAAGATCGAACGAGCTGCGGGGAAAAATCGCAAGCGCGAGATCGACTGCCCGGCACGCTTCGGCTGCGCTATGGAGACGGCCCAAGGTTTTCAGTGCATCATCTTCGAGCGATTGCACGCCCACCGAAAGCCGATTGACGCCGGCCAAGCGGTAATCGCGAAAGCGCCCCTGTTCTGCGCTCGACGGATTGGCTTCGAGCGTGATCTCGGCATCGTCGGCGACCAGCCACCGCTTGACGATTTGTTCGAGCACATAGCCAACCGCGTTGCCGCTCATCAGCGACGGCGTGCCGCCGCCGAAAAAGATGCTCTGAACTTCCGGCCGATCGTTGTTTTGCAATTCGGCGACAGCGGCAAGCTCGCGCCCGATCGCGCGCGCCCAGCGGATCTCCTCGACTTCGCTCCGTACATGGGAATTGAAATCGCAATAGGGGCACTTGGCCTGACAGTAGGGCCAATGCACGTAGATGCCGAACGTTTCGCTCATCGCTTAGCCGGGCAGCACGCGCGTCAACTTCTCGAACGCGCGCGCGCGATGGCTCATCGCATGTTTCTTCTTGGGATCCATTTCACCGAACGTCTGCTTCTCATCGCCGGCAACGAAGATGGGATCATAACCGAAGCCCTTGTTCCCACGCGGTGGGAAGACGAGATGTCCATCCGCGCGGCCTTCGAAAATCCGAGTGGTTTGGCCCGGAACGGCCAGCGCCAGCGCACAGACAAAATAGGCGCGCGCATCGCGCACATTTTTTTCCCGCAATTCTTGCTCAACACGGGCCATGGCAAATGAAAAATCCTTATCCGGTCCCGCCCAGCGGGCTGAATGAATTCCGGGCTCACCATTCAATGCCGCGACACAGAGCCCCGAATCGTCGGCCAGCGATGCAAGGCCCGATGCTTTCGCTGCGGCTTCCGCCTTAAGCCTGGCGTTCGTGGCAAAGCTGCTTCCGGTCTCTTCCGGCTCGGAGAGGCCAAGCTCGCTTGCGCCAACGATTTTCACATCGAAGCGTGACAGCAGCTCCGCGATCTCGCGCACCTTGCCGGGGTTGTGACTGGCAATGACGAGACGCGAGCCCGAAACCAGTTTCGTCACGTCTTGAGCGCCGCCTTCTGTAGTGCGATCAATTCGCTGACACCCTTGCGCGCAAGCGCCAGCAACTGGTTCAGCTCGGCCTCGCTAAAGGGGGCGCCTTCCGCCGTGCCCTGCACTTCCACCAAACCGCCCGCGCCGGTGATGACGAAATTGGCGTCGGTGTGCGCGCTTGAATCTTCCGCGTAATCGAGGTCGAGCGCCGGCGCGCCCTCGATGATGCCGCAGGAGACAGCCGCCACGTGATCCTTGACCGCGTGACGCGCGATCATCCCAGCCTTGGCCATGAAGCTCACGCACGCGTGCAAAGCGATGAAGCCGCCCGTGATCGCGGCCGTGCGCGTGCCGCCATCCGCCTGTAGCACGTCGCAATCGATGATGATCTGTTTCTCGCCAAGAATTTCGAGCGCAGTCACCGCGCGCAAACTGCGCCCGATCAGGCGCTGGATTTCCTGCGTGCGGCCGCCCTGCTTGCCGGTTACCGCCTCGCGCCGGGTGCGCTCGGTCGTCGCGCGCGGCAGCATGCCGTATTCGGCCGTGATCCAGCCGCGCCCCGAGCCCTTGAGAAATTGCGGCACCTGGTTCTCCAACGTCGCGGTGCACAGCACTTTGGTGTCGCCGAAAGAGGCCAGGCACGAACCTTCGGCGTGCTTGGCGGCGCCAGGCTCGAGCACCACGCGGCGCATCTCATCGGGGCGGCGGTCATTGCCTCGCATGTCATTACCTTGAAGTTTGGCTGTTCTATCGTTACCTAGCCCCCTGTGCCGCTGGCGTGCAATGTGGGCGGCGGGCCGCAGCAAATTCTTGCCAAAACAAAGGCTTATCGTGGGCGAAGGACGTTTCGAGGCGAAGAGTGGAACGGCCGCCGCGGCAGAGCTTGGCGCGCGCCCGCGCGAAGTTTTCCGCCATCTGGTCGAAGCCTATCTCGCCTCGGGCGAGCCGGTGGGTTCGCGCACGCTGTCGCAGAGGTTGCCGCTGGCACTCTCACCCGCCTCGATCCGCAACGTGATGGCCGATCTGGAAAAGATGGGTCTTCTCTATGCACCGCATACCAGCGCCGGCCGCGTGCCGACCGAGCGCGGGCTGAGATTGTTCGTCGATGGATTGCTCGAGGTGGGCGACCTCGCCGCAGACGAACGTGCGGCGATCGAAGAGCGCATTGCCGGTTCGGGTCACGCCTTGGAAGACGTGCTCAACGAAGCGGCGGGATTGCTGTCCGGTCTGTCGCGCTGCGCGGGCCTGCTCGTAGCACCCAAACAGGAAGCGACACTCAAGCACATCGAGTTCGTCAACGTGGCGCCTGGCAAGGCGCTGGTGGTCATCGTCGGTGAAGACGGCAGCGTCGAGAACCGCTTCCTTGCCACGCCGCATGGCCTGCCGCCTTCGGCTCTGGTCGATGCTTCCAACTATCTCAGCGCAAAACTGCGCGGGCGCACACTCGATGCCGCACGCAGCGAAATCCACAAAGAATTGAACGAGCAGCACGCCGAACTGGATACGCTGACTGCCAAGGTGGTAGCGGCAGGACTGGCCACGCTGAGCGAACGGCCCGCGGGCGCTGGTCAAATCAATGAGGACAAGATTCTCATCGTGCGAGGCGCCGCGCGACTCCTGGAAGACGTCGAGGCACAAGGCGATATCGAGCGCGTGCGCACGCTGTTCGACGATATCGAGCGCAAGAGCGATCTCATCCGCCTCCTCGAACTCGCCAAGGATGCGGAGGGCGTGCGCATTTTTATTGGCTCCGAGAACAAGCTGTTCAGCCTCTCGGGCTCCTCGATCGTGGCGGCCCCTTACGCCGACGCCAAAGGCAAGATCGTGGGCGTGATCGGTGTGCTGGGCCCCACGCGGCTCAATTACGCGCATATTATTCCCATCGTCGATTACACTGCCCGCGTGGTTGGGCGCTTGCTGGCATGACGGATATGGACCCCAAGGACGAAACCGAGAACCGCGCGCCGGAAGCCGCCAACGATACGGAAGACTCGCTGCAGGCCTTGCAGGCCGAGATGGCCGAGCTCAAGGACCGCATGTTGCGGGCACTCGCCGAAGCGGAGAACACGCGCAAGCGGGCCGAGCGTGAAAAATCCGACGCGCTGCAATATGGGACGACCAAGTTCGCCCGCGACATGCTGACGGTGGCCGACAATCTGAAACGCGCACTCGATCATTTTCCGGCCGAGGCCCGCGCCAAAGCCGACGACGCGGTAAAAGCGGTGCTTGAAGGTGTCGAGGCAACTGCGCGCGGGCTGCAGGCCACGCTTTCGCGCCACGGGGTCAAACGTATTGAAGCGGAAGGTGCGCGCTTTGATCCGCATTTCCACCAAGCCGTTGCCGAAGTGCCGGCCGAAGGCAAGGAGCCCGGTACCGTGATGAGCGTGATCCAGGACGGCTACATCATTGCCGATCGCCTACTCCGCCCCGCCATGGTGACCGTGGCCAGGGCCGATGCGGACGCCTCGCAAAAACCAAATTAAGAAACAGCATCCTCATACTTCGACAAGCGGGGGCCGGAGGGGATAGTTTCTGCCTCATCCAGAGCTTGTCGAAGGATGGGGCGTTTCGATGACCATTTGTATTGCCGTGGCAGGGGCCTCGGGCCGCATGGGGCGCACGCTGGTGGCGGCGCTAAGCGAAACGCCCGACATGGAATTGACTGGCGCGCTCGAGCGCAGCGGTCATGCCGATCTCGGCAAAGATGCCGGCAGTCTCGCGGGCATTGGAGCGGCCAAGGTCGCGCTTTCCGACAATGCCAAGGCGGCGCTCGCCAATGCCGACGCCGTGCTCGATTTCACCACCCCGGCCGCAAGTGTGGCGCTTGCGGAAGCGGCCGCTTCGCGTGGGCTAGTTCATGTCGTCGGCACCACCGGTCTTTCCTCAGCCGATATGACGCGGCTCAGAGTGGCGGCGCAAAAGGCCATCATCGTGCAATCGGGAAACATGAGCCTTGCCGTCAATTTGATGGCGGCCTTGGTACGCGAGGCGGCAAAAGTTCTTCCCAATTACGACGTCGAGATTGTCGAGCTGCATCACCGCTTGAAAGTGGATGCGCCGTCGGGCACGGCGCTCTTGCTGGGCGAGGCCGCCGCCAAGGGCCGCAATGTTTCGCTTGGGGAAAAAAGCGTGCGCGGCCGCGACGGAAAAACTGGCGCGCGCGCCGACGGCGCCATCGGCTTCGCCAGTTTGCGTGGTGGAACCGTGGTGGGCGAGCACACGGTGATCATCGCTGGCGCGGGCGAGCGCCTCGAACTTACCCACCGCGCGGAAGACCGCATGATCTTCGCCCGCGGCGCGATTGCGGCGGCACGCTGGGGACAAGGCAAAAGCCCAGGTCTCTATTCCATGGCGGACGTATTGGGCCTCGCCTAGAATCTTTTCCATGAGTGATTCGCTAAAATCTGGCGTGAGGGAAGTGCGCGCCCTCTGCCTGCAATGCTGCGGCAGCGGCTTCTTCGCAGGCCATATTTGCGACGACTGCGATGGCCACGGCTTCGAGTTTGTTGTCGAAGCCGAAATGATTCGCCCACGCGCGCGGGTTCACGCCAAACAGGCAAAGAAGCAGCCTAAGTCGAAGGCGGCCTAACTCGCGCCCACGCGCGCGGCTTCGTAGGCCAGCATCGCGCGTTTGCGCGTGAGACCCCAGTGATAGCCATGCAGCGCGCCGTCGCTCCCCAGCACGCGATGGCAGGGGATCAGCCATGAGATGGGATTGCGCCCCACGGCCGTGCCGGCCGCGCGCGCGGATTTGGGATCGCAGATCTGGGCTGCCAGCGCGCGATAGGTGGTGACCTTGCCCCTTGGGATCGCCAGCAATGCGCGCCACACTTTGATCTGCCAAGGCGTGCCGATGAGCACGATGGGTACTTTGCCCTTGGTGGCGAAAATGCGTTCGGCGTAAGTGGCGGTGGTGCCCGCGTCTTCGACAAAGTGCGCCCTGGGCCAGCGGCCGGTCATGTCGGAGAGCATTTCGACTTCTTCGCCGTCGTCGCAGAAGGCGAGGCCGCACACGCCTTTCTCCGTCGCCATGATGAGAGCCGTGCCGAACAGCGATGGATGGAAGCCGTATCTTATGGTGAGGCCCTCGCCGCCTTTGGCATAGGCACCGGGCGTCATGGCCTCGACCTTGAGGCAAAGATCGTGCAGCCGCGATGGTCCTGAAAGCCCGGCATCGATCGCAGCATCGAGCACGCTGGCGCCGCTCGCGAGCTCAGCCTTGGCACGCTCCAGCGTGAGGTTGGCCACAAACGATTTCGGGCTGACACCGACATAGCGCGTGAACAGACGCTGGAAATGGTAGGGCGAGAGCGCGGCCACCGAAGCCGCCGCGTCGAGATCGGGCTGCTTGGCGTAATTCTCGGAAAGATAGCGGATGGCACGGCCAATGCGGGCATAAGCGGGGCCCGCTTCCACATCTTCGAGAGTGGGATCGGTGGCGGCTTGGTTCAGCATGACACCAATATAATAGCGCCGATCACGGCTGCGACCCGAATCTTGCGCTATTGCAGGGAATTAGCGCGTGCCACCCGTAGCGCACTGCGCAAAGCATCGGCCAGGGCGGCGCGCTCATCGGCGCCCAGGAATTTTCCCACTACCAGCCGCTTGCCATGGCTCACCAGCGCAAGCTCTGCTCCCCAGCGCTCAGGATCGTCGTGGTCCACGCGCAGCCAATACGGATTGGCTTCGACGACCGTTTCCCGCCCGCCAGGATCGGTGCGGCGCACAACGAATTTGTCGGCCGTGAGGATGAGATGCTCGCGCCGCTGGCTTTCACGCGTGCTCACATGCAGCGCCCAGGCCAGCAGCGCCACATCGGCGCCGAAGAACGGCGTCACCGGCCAGGCGCCTTTCAACACGAACATCACACCGCAAATGAAGCTGATGGCGGCGATACCGAAGAGCACAAGAAAAAGTCCACGCGGCGATAAGGGCCGGTTGGGCACGAGCACAACGTCAAAGAAAACGCATTCGCTATCTTGCGTCACGGGTGGAACTCTAGCATGCAGGAACCGCATTTTGACCCATACTTGCGAGGACAAAGAGTTATTTGTCGTTTGTGTCTCGAAGCCCCAGTACATATTCGTTCTTAAAATGAACAGGTCCAGGCGATGACGCGCAAATTTTCGGCCGCCGAAGTGGAAGAATTTTTCTCACGCTTTGCTGAACGCAATCCCGATCCGCGTTCGGAACTCATCTATAAGAATCCATACACGCTGCTGGTCGCGGTCGTTCTCTCGGCCCAAGCAACCGACAAAAGCGTCAACAAGGCAACCGATCCCCTGTTCGTGCATATCGATACACCGGCAAAGATGGTGGCCTACGGCGAAACGAAGCTGCGCAACGCCATCAGGACCATCGGGCTCTATCGCGGCAAGGCCAAGAACGTCATTGCACTATCGAAAATCCTCATCGAGGAGCATGAGGGGCAGGTGCCGCATGACCGCGACGAATTGCAGAAGCTTCCCGGCGTAGGACGCAAGACGGCGAACGTCGTCCTCAATGTCGCGTATGGCGAACCGACCATAGCAGTAGATACGCATATCTTCCGTGTCGCCAATCGCACGGGGATCGCGCCAGGCAAAGACCCGCGCGAAGTCGAAGACAAATTAGAGACGGTGGTGCCGGAGAAATTCAAGCTGCACGCGCATCACTGGCTGATCTTGCACGGGCGTTACGTCTGCGTGGCGCGCAAACCCAAATGCCCCGAATGTATTGTGCGCGATCTTTGCCGCTATCCGTCCAAAACCAGGCCGGACGACTTCGCGCCTAAGACGTCGCGCGGGCGCGCGCCTTGATGCCGGCAAGACAGGCGGCGTCGCCCATCGCGCCTTGCGAAGGATTGATCTCAACATGGCGGACGCGCAGGCCCGCCCGTTCCTGATAGAGGACGAAGAACGCGGCGCAGTTCTCGCCGTCATAACGCCAAAGCTCGGATTCCTGTTCCTTGCGGATGAAGCTGGGTTGACCGTAGAGCCCGCGGATCTTATCGGCTTCCCAGCCAACCAGGCCCGAGCCGGCGCCGGGTGGCGTAAGGATGGCAACGTGCGGGCTCGATGGGTTCGTGTTCGCCGATGCTGTTCCCACATTGTCCGTTTTGCAGCCGGCAAGCCCCAGCAAGCCCAGCGCGAGAGAAATTCTCACCACTCTTGCCAACATGATCGTCGCCACCTAAGCCTTCGCCCGCTTATAGCCTGCGGCATCCGCGGGCGCCATTACGGGAATCTCCATGACAGCGCATTATGACGTGGCGGGCGTCGGCAATGCCATCGTGGACGTGATTTTTGCCGCGCCCGACGCTTTCCTGCTCGAGCACAAAATCGCCAAAGCGGTGATGACGCTGATCGACGAGTTTCGCGCGGAACAACTCATCGAATTGATGCCGCGCGCGATCCAGAGCTCAGGCGGCTCGACCGCGAACGCGCTGGCGGGCTTTGCGTCCCTGGGCGGCAAGGGTGTTTTCATCGGCAAGGTCAAGGATGATGCGCTGGGGCGCAGCTTCGCGGCCGACCTCAAGAACATCGGCGTGCATTACGAGACAAAGATGGCCAAGGGCGGGCCTTCGACCGCGTGCTGTCTGATCGTGGTCACGCCTGATGGCCAGCGCAGCATGAGTACCTATCTCGGCGCCTGCCGCGAACTGACGCCCAGTGATGTGGATGAGAAAGCGATCGCGGGCGCGAGCACACTCTACATCGAAGGTTATCTGTGGGATGACGAAGGCTCGAAGGCCGCCATTCGCAAGGCGATTGCCGCGGCCAAAGGCGCCAAGCGCAAAGTGGCGCTGACGCTGTCCGACCCCTTCTGCGTCGGGCGCTTTCGCGACGAATTTCTGCATCTCATGAAATCCGACGTCGACATTCTCTTCGCCAATGAAGAAGAGGCGAAATCGCTTTATGAGGTGGAAAGTTTCGACGACGTGCTGCAGTACACCCGCGCCTGGCCGGGATTGGCCGCGCTGACCCGCTCCGAGAAAGGCTGCGTGATCGTGGCGCCAGACGGCGAGGTGCATGTGATCGACGCCGTGCCGGTGAAGAAGGTGGTGGACACCACGGGCGCCGGCGATCAGTTCGCGGCCGGTTTCTTGTTCGCTCTCAACCGCGGGAAGAATCTGCGCGACTGCGGCAGGCTGGGGGCGTTGGCCGCCGCCGAAGTGATCTCCCATTACGGCGCGCGGCCCGAGCAGTCGGTAAAGACGCTGGCCGCCAAGGCCGGCCTGCTCTAAATCCCTGCCGTCATGGCGGATGACGAGATCGGCACCCCTCTTGTAGCAAGCAGTTTTACCCGTTGGGGTCTGCCCTATCGGGCTTGGCGGCGCGGCGTGCCATCTGGAGCGCGTCAAAAGTGTTCTTGGCCCCTCTGTTGCGGGACAGGTCACGCGGGATGAAATCCTTAATGGCCTTGTTGACTATTACAGTCGCGTTTGCGTCATGATGCGAACTACAGAAATCCTCAAGTATTTCAATTACTTCTGGCTGGATTTCTGGCCTGAAGGGCTTGCTCAAGCGGACAGTCATGACCAGACCCCTAACGCGTGTACATCAATGTACACTGATGTACACTACACCGCGAATCAGTTCCGACTCGCCATTACGCTTGTCAAGGGGGTAGAAACCCCGGCTTGCATTAAAACAGGGCGCGATATTGATATGGCCAAGAGGAACCTGCCCGAAAATTATGTAGAAACCACCTACGTTGAGGGCTATCTACATACTTTGGCAATTACCGGTGCGGGGCTGAAATACGGATACTCGCTAAACCATCTCCCCGAGACCACTGGAAAAGCGCGAGAGATCAAGTCGAGCTACGAACTAGCGAACAAATAACAAGGTCTCTCGTTATCAGATTAGGGAAGCGATAAGCGAGCGGGCTGCATTATGCAGATCGACGGCAATACTCTGCTATCAATGGCAGAGTTCGAAGTTTTCAAAGAAAAATTCATTGCGCATGCCAAGGATTTTGCGCGAGGCGCTTGTTTAAGGCCAATTTTCTCGCTCCCACGTCTTCGTGACGCTCATTATGCATGGAGAGATGATTTATCCAGGCTCACCCAGCATGAAAAAAATCTCGGCGGTGGATTGGATCATTTCAAACAATGCGCACATTTGGCTTACTGGTTGCGGAGACTGTACCCTATCGCGGATTATGAGGACATAGCCGCAGCAGTTGGAGAAGTTGACGATTTATATCCGGACGAACAAAAGAGGCGTAATTTCATAGTGAAATACGGTTCAGAGTACTTGGCTTTCGATTTCGGATTCCAAATTTGTTCCTATTACGCATTGGAAAGAACGGATAACCCGATGACGGCCGCTCCCGAACTGTCAACGGAATATCTGGTTGATGTATGCCACATGCTGAAATTCAAGCATGTTTCACCGCACTCAATGTACCTGATCTACAAGTCACTCCTCATGGGTTTACCTTAGTCTGTCACATCCCAGAAATTCTGCTCTTCCTCGCTCGGCTCGCGGCGCCGCTTCAAGAATTGGGCCCCGAATACTCGACTCGCTCGCCAACATGCGCGGCTACGTCCTTGGGCAGCAGGATGACCATGCGGCCTTTGCTTTTCATGCGCCCCGCGATTGAAGCAGCATCCGCGCCAAAGCCCCAGTAGACATCGCCGCGCACAGGGCCGGTGATGGCGCCCCCCGTATCCTGCGCCACCAGCAATTGGTGGAATTCCGCATCAGGCTTTTTCGGGTCCGCATCAGGCGCAGTGGTTTCAAGCCACATCGGCACGCCGAGCGCGTGGATATTGCGATCGACCGCGAGGCTTACGCCGGGCGCGAGCGCGACACCCTCGGCGCCTTCGGCGCCAAACTTGGGATCGCCCAGCGGCTTTTCGGCAAAGAAAACATAAGACGGATTGGCGTCGAGCACGCTTTGCATCTCCTTGGGGTGCTTGGCCAGCCAAGCACGGATAGATTGCATCGAGACTTCGTCGCGTGGCAAAGCGCCCCGATCCATCAGCACTTTGCCAATGGCCGTGTAAGCGTGGCCGTTCTGTCCGGCATAGACCGCGCGCAGCCAGGTGCCGTCGTCGAGCTTGACGCGGCCCGAGCCCTGCACATGAAGGAAGAATGCATCGACGGGATCATCCACATAAACAATGGGCGCTGCATTGGCCAAACCGAAGCGCGTGATCTCGGCGCGCGTGAGGTAGGGAACGAGCGCGCCGTTTTCGACGCGGCCCGTGACGCGCTGGCCCTTCAGACTATCTTTGAAGAGCCCGAGATCGGCCGACACCAAGTCACCAGGCACGCCGTAAAGCGGCGTGCTGTACGGGTCATGTAGCATGCGGCTGCCGCGCAGAAGCGGCTCGTAATAGCCGGTGAACAGACCTTCGTGCTCGCGGCCCACAGCCACGCTGTAGGGAATAAAATTGGTCTCGAAGAAGGCGCGAGCGGCAGCCGCATCCGTCATCTTCTTGCGCGTGCCCGCACAGGCGCTGCGCCACTCGCCTGTCTTGCCGCCATAGCCCGCGCCACCCAGGCCTTCGCCATCCGGGCGCTTGGCCAGCACGGCGCATGAGCGGGCGAGAGCGTCAAACGCCGCGCGCGGGTCGCTCGCGTTCCAGCCATCGAGATCGGAGAAAGAAATCGCTTCAAGCCGTAAAGGCCGCTGCTTGGGGGCGGCGAACCAGCTCGCGCAAGACGCGAGAACAAATACAACGGAGCAGAAAGCGAAAAGCGAAAGCCCTCGTCGCCCCAAGGATGATTATCCGCCGCTGGCCGTGGCGACGAGCGCCCAGTTGGGATCCTTGGCGCGGACGTTGCGGGCAAAAGTCCAAATATCGGTGACCGTGTGCGGCCCCTTGGCATCGCCGTCGACCAACCCGCCCGCTTCGTCGAACGTGGCCATGGTGAATTCACTGTCGAAGGTGACGGTCACTTCGGCGTTGCGCGCGGCCAGCCCGGCCCCGGTTATGCGCGCTGCATGGATGCCGATGAACTTGAACTCAACGCGCTGCTTTTTCTCTTCGCGCGCTTTGATTGCACCTTCGAAGGTGGCGAACACTTCATCCGACAGCAGCGGCCGCAAGGTGTCGCGTTCGCCAAGCGCGAACGCGGTTACGATCATCTGGTAGGCGCTGCGGGCGCCGGTCAAAAACGCGGCGCTGTCGAAGGTGCGATCGGCAAGCTTGATCTCGAGCAGCGCGCGGGCCGCCGGCCCGGATGCGGGCATATCGGCCGCGCCTTTGCGCGCGGCCTGTGGGGGTTGGGTTACGCCTTCCTTCTTCGGTGGCGCGCGATCGGGCACGCGAGAGAGATCGTCATGCTGACGCTCATTCCCGGTTCGGCGGCCCAATACGGTGTAAAGCCGGAACAGCAGAAAGCCGGCCGCCATGGCGAGAAGCACGATATCCAGGAAAGGAAAGCTCGGCATTTAATCCTTCACTCGCCCCCTTCATTCGTCTTCGGCCCACAGATGTTAAGCCTAGACTGCGGCGGGAATGCGGTCCAGCGACGCCTCACGATTTAATGAATATGTGTTCGCTCGGCGTGTTTTCCAGTGTGAGCGCCCCTTTTGCTTGTCACGTTTGCGCGTTCCGTGCTAGGCGCGGGCCCTCACAAAGAAAGCCGGAACATGGCGGAAAACAAGAACGAAGCTGGCGGTAATGGCGGCCCGAAAGCGGGCGAGGCTCCGCCCGCACTCCAAATTGTCGCTCAATACGTCAAAGATCTCTCCTTCGAAAATCCGGGCATTGGTCAGCAGATCCAGCGTCCCCAAATCGATCTCGGCGTGGACTTGCAGGCGCGGCGCGCCTCAAACCCGCCCGATCATTTCGAAGTCACGCTGAAGCTTCGCGTGACGGCGTCGCAGGATAATCAGCCCATGTTTCTTCTGGAGCTCGCCTATTGCGGCCTGTTCCAAATCCAGGGCGTGCCTGAAGAAGACCTGCAGCCGCTGTTGCTGATCGAATGTCCGCGGCTGATCTTCCCGTTTGCGCGGCGCATCGTCGCCGACGCCGTGCGCGATGGCGGGCTCCCGCCGCTTCTCATCGAGCCGATCGATTTCGCCGCGCTCTACCGCGCCAAGATGGCCGAGCAGGCCAAGGCCCGCGTCGCCACGGCCTAGGCTTCCAGCCGCCAGATCACATCGCCCGAAAGCTCGCCCGTAATGAAGCGGGCATGCGCTTCGCGTTCGGCAGCGCTCAAGCGCTCGGGCAGCGTGTGCTCGCGCCGCCGCGCGACACGAATGACGGCTTCACCTTCCGCGATCACGGCGTCGGCTGGCGACAATTGCAGTGTCACCTGGCGCCCGCCGATAAGTTCCAGATAGACCTGCGCCAGCAATTCCGCGTCGATCAGCGCGCCATGCTTGGAGCGTACCGAGACGTCGATGGCGAAGCGCTTGCACAGTTCGTCCAGCGAATAACGCGCGCCGGGAAAACGCCGTTTCGCGATGGCGACCGTGTCTATGGCGCGGCCCAGCGGTATAAGGGCGCGATCGATGCGCGCAAGCTCGGCATTGAGAAATTTCAGATCGAATTCGGCGTTGTGGATGACCAGCGGCGCATCGCCGAGAAATGCCAGCAGGTCGTCGGCGATTGCCGCAAATACCGGCGCCGACGCCAGCGTTTCCAGAGACAGGCCATGAATCCTAACGGCGTCCTCGGGGATGTCGCGCTCAGGATGAAGATAGCTGCGCCAACTCCGCCCTGTGGGCACGTGGCCTTCGAGCTCGAGGCAGCCGATTTCGATGATGCGATGACCTTCGGCGGGTTCGAGGCCGGTGGTTTCAGTGTCGAGAACGACTTCGCGCATGGGATTTTGTTCCGGGCTTCGCCTTCGCGGCTGCGGGACGCAAATTCAGGCGATTTGCCCTCGCGCGCAACTCCTGCGCCACGCGTTTCACAGCTTCGGCAGCATGTTCGAGGCCCTTGCCCGTTTCGATGATGAAATCCGCCTTGGCGCGCTTCTCGGCATCGGGAACCTGGCGGGCGTGGATCGCGTCGAGTTTTTCCAGCGTCATGCCTGGGCGCGCGAGCACACGCTCGCGCTGGGTATCGGCGGGCGCCGAAACGACCACGACGGCATCCAAGCGCTTCTCACCGCCGGTCTCAAAGAGCAGCGGAATGTCGAGCACGACGAGCTCGGCGCCCCTGCGCTCGGCGTCTCTCAGGAATTTCTCGCGCGCCTCGGCCACCAAAGGATGCACAATGTGCTCGAGCCGGCGGAATGCTGCATCGTCGTTGGCCACGCGGCGCGAGAGAACGGCGCGGTCAATGCGGCCCTCGCGCAGTGACCCGGGGAATGCCTTGGCCACGGGGCCGACGGCAGCGCCTCCCAATTCGTAAAGCGCGTGCACGGCCGCATCCGCGTCGTAAACCGGAATTCCGAGCTCCGCGAACATACGCGCAGTTTCCGTCTTGCCCATGCCGATAGAGCCGGTAAGGCCGACAACATAGGGGCGTTTCTTGTTCGGGTTGAGTTTTGCGCTAACCACGCGTGAGCGCTTTCTCGAGCGTCGCGCGCAAACCGGCTGTCACTTGGGGCTCGACCCTGAACCAAGCGGCGAACGCCGGCACCGCCTGCTGCATCAACATGCCAAGGCCATCCATCGTCTTATGTCCACGCGCGCGCGCCGCCCGTAAAAGGTTCGTCTCGAGGGGATTGTAGACGATGTCGGCGACAACCGCTGCCTGCGGCAGTTTCTCCAAGGAAATCTCAAGTGCTGGCTGGCCGGCCAGACCCAGGCTGGTGGCGTTGACGAGCAGTCCGGCACCCTCAAAGGCGTTTGCCCAGTCGGCCCATTCGACGATCTCGATGGGCGCGTCCTTGAGGGCGCTGCGCATGGTTTGGGCGCGCGCCCGCGTCCGGTTGGCGATGCGGATTTCAGGCGCTCCCATTCGCCATAACGCGAGCGCGACAGCGCGCGCAGCACCACCAGCGCCAAGAATCACGGCCGGCGCGGATTTTGCCGCCTCTTCGCCAAAGCTCTCCGCGAAGGCGGTGGCGAAACCGTTTACGTCGGTATTGAGCCCGCGAATTTTTGCATCGTCGAAGACCAGCGTGTTGACCGCACCCGTGGCGATGGCGTCTTCATCGTGCCCGACGCTCAGCGCAAATGCCGCTTCCTTGTGCGGCACAGTGACGCTCGCGCCCGCGAATTCCATGCGGGCGAGCGCGGCCACGCATTCCCCGAAGTCCTCGGGCCGTACGCTCAGGGGAACATAGGCGCCAGAAATGCCGTACTTCTTGAGCCAATAGCCGTGCAGCACGGGCGACAGCGAATGGCTGGCGGGCCAGCCGATAATCGCGGCAAGTCTCGGCCCGGTGTGGCCGCTCACCCCAGCACTCCCTGCCGGCGCAGCTCTTCCATGACAGCGAAGAGTGGCAATCCCTGGATCGAGAAGGTGTCCCCTTCGATGCGCGCGAAGAGCTGCGCGCCCTCGCCTTCGATGCGATAGCAGCCGACGACGCTAAGCGCGGCATCGCCCTGGCTTGCCAGATACGCGTCGAGAAACACGTCAGAAAAATCGCGCATCCACAGTGACGCGGTTTCGACCTGCCGCCAGATGATTGTGCCCGCTTTCGCCAACACCGCTGCCGTTACAAGGCGATGCTTGCGGCCGCGCAGCTCGCGCAAGACGCGTTTGGCCTCTGCTTGATCGCGCGCTTTTGAATAGATTGCCCCCTCACAAACAAGAAGCTGATCGGCGCCCAATACCAAGGCATCTGCGTTACGCGAGGGGATACTCAAAGCCTTTTTTTCAGCAAGTGCTGTTGCGATTTTCGCCGGTGGCCGCCCCGCGAGCGTTCGTTTCAAGGTTTCTTCGTCAATATCCGGCGCCGCAGCCTCGAAAGGGATGCCCGCGGCTTTGAGCATGCGCCGGCGGCTGTCGCTTGCCGAAGCCAGAATGAGCTTCGTGCTCATGTTTCCGGTTCGCGCTCGGCCAAGAGATTCATGATCGCGGCCGCGGTTTCCTCGACCGAGCGTCGCGTCACATCGATCGTGGGCCAGCCGTGGCGTTCGAACAATCTTCGCGTGTCGGCCACTTCGCGGCGCACGGCGTCTTCATCGATATAGGCCGAGCCCCTGCTCTCACCCATGGCGGTCAAACGATTGCGCCGGATTTGCACGAGCCGCTCGGGCGAGGCCCACAGGCCCACCACCAGACTGCGTGCGAGCCTGGCAAGCTCTGCCGGCAGTTCGACGCCGGGGACCACCGGCACGTTGGCCGCCTTGATGCCCCTAATAGCGAGATAGACGCAAGTTGGCGTCTTCGACGTACGGCTCGCACCCACCAGCACCACGTCCGCCTCACCCAGTTCCGGCAGCCCCTGCCCATCATCATGCTGGATAATATAGTCGAGCGCCTCGACGCGGCGCAGATAGCGGCTGTCCATGTCATGCTGGCCGCCCGGCCGATGGCTTTCCTTGGCGCCCAAGAACTGACCCAGGGCTTCCACAGCCCGATCCATGATGGAGACCGATGGGACGCTGATGCGTGCGCATTCGCTCTCAAGCAACTGACGCAGATCGGGGTTCACCAAGGTGAAAAAGACAATGCCTGGATGGGCCGCAATATGCTCGATCGCCTGACGCAATTGGCGCTCGCTCCGTACCAGCGCGTAGATGTGCTCCCGTGGCTCTGTGTCTTCGAACTGAGCACAAGCAGCTTTTGCCACTGTGTTCAGTGTTTCCCCGGTTGCGTCCGAAACCAAGTGAATATGAAAACTGCGTATCATGGGGAACATCTATCATTCCCAGAAGCACCCACAAAGCACGGGCACGCACATGAAAACCGGGCAGCCATTGGACAGAAGCTGGTCACCACCACCATTATCCACTTCTGTACCAACAGGCCACCTGAAAAGAATCTGATTACAGCCAGATTGGTATGTGTTCACCCTTACAGAACCCCCATGACTCACATGCCCAGCAACATCATCAACAATCTAGAATCTTCTTCTCTTGACCTAAGATGAAAACGGGTTCGCTCCTAAACGTTCTTCATAAGAAGCTCGAGGCGCCCTTGCCGGTTTGGCTTATGCGGCAGGCAGGTAGATATCTTCCCGAATACAAAAGAACGCGTGAGCGCGCTGGCTCTTTCTGGAAGTTGTGTACGACACCTGAGCTTGCGCTTGAGGTAACACTTCAACCGATTATCCGTTTTGATTTTAACGCAGCGATTATTTTTTCGGATATTTTGGTGGTGCCTTATGCCTTAGGGCAAAAAGTCTGGTTCGAGGAAGGTTCGGGGCCGCGATTGGAATTGTTTAAGGGTCTAGCTGCATTAGGTCATGATCCAAAAGATTGGTTGCAAAGACTTGATTTTGTCTATCAGTCGCTTAGCCTTGCACGTAATAAACTGGGGGAAGACAAAGCGCTGATCGGTTTTGCCGGCGGGGTATGGACGCTTGTCGTCTATATGTTGGGTGGGGGTAGCCCGGTCGATGGTCACTCCGCGAAGGCGGTGGCGAAAAGTGATCCCCTGAATTTCAAGGCGCTCCTTGATCTTATCGGCGACGCGGTGGCCATGCACCTGGGCGCTCAGCTCGATGCCGGGGCCGATCTTGTGCAGCTCTTCGATTCACATGCAGGCATGTTGAACGAGGGTGAATTCGCGGATTGGGTGGTCACCCCGACCAAACGGCTTATCGAGAAGCTGCGCGCGCGCCATCCGCAGGCGTTGATCATTGGCTTCCCGCGCGGCGCTAAGCAATTCGGCTATCAGCGCTATGCGGACGAGACAGGAGTTGATGCAGTCAGTCTGGATACGAACGTGGATTTAGCCTGGGCCGTGCAAACTTTGGGTGCGCGAGTTGCGCTTCAAGGCAATCTCGACCCCAAACTGCTGGTTGCTGGCGGGACTGCGCTGGATCAGGCTGTGGACAATATTATTGAGTACGCGAGAGGCACGCCTTTCATTTTCAATCTGGGCCATGGCGTACTTCCCGAGACACCCATTGCTCACGTCGAGCGCATGGTTTCCCGCATCCGGAGTGCTACGTGAAGCTGGCCGTTGTCCTGTTCAATCTGGGCGGTCCCGATAGCATCGAGGCGGTCAGGCCTTTTCTGCGTAATCTCTTTGCCGACCCTGCCATTATTCGTCTGCCATCCATCCTTCGTTATCCGCTGGCGAGGTTCATAGCTGCGCGCCGCGCTGGGGTCGCACGAGGCATGTACGAACGTATCGGCGGCCGCTCGCCGCTCTTGGCGGAAACGGAAGCACAAGCACTGGCGCTTACGGCGCTGCTCGCCAAAGATGGCACGGCAGCGCGCTGCTTCATTGCCATGCGCCACTGGCATCCCTTTACGGTTGAAGCCGCTATGGCAGTCAAAGCCTGGGCGCCGGACCGCATCGTTTTGCTGCCGCTTTACCCACAGTACTCGACGACCACTACGGCATCCGCGTTCGACGAATGGAACCGGGCAGCTAGGAAAATCCATCTGTCGACACCGCAAACGCAGATCTGTTGTTATCCATGGGAGCAAGGGTTCATCGCTGCCGAAGCACAGCTCGTCGTGGGGGCGCTTAAGCGGCGCAAACCGGGGCTAGCCTATCGCGTGCTGTTCTCAGCCCACGGCCTGCCCAAGCGCATTGTAGACAAAGGCGATCCCTATCAGTGGCAGGTAGAAAAAACCGTCGATGCGATTCTTCGCCAACTGGCCGAGCCAATCGATTGGCAAGTCTGTTATCAAAGCCGCGTGGGACCGCTGGAATGGATCGGCCCACCGACGGACGAAGAAATCCGCCGCACCGGAAAGGAAGGCAAGGGGGTGATCGTTGTGCCCATTGCTTTCGTTTCAGAGCACTCAGAAACTTTGGTTGAGCTTGATCTCGATTACGGTGAACACCTTGTGCGCGAAGCGCGCGTGCCCGACTATATTCGCGTGAGCACCGTACGAACGCATCTGCGCTTCATCGAAGGGCTTGCCCGCCTGGTGATCGCCGCATCGCAATCGGCCAGCGTGACTTGCGCGAAGACCCGCATCTGCCCGGCGCCGATGTGTTGCGGATTTCTGCCATGAACGAAACGCTGAATACGCTCTACCCCTGGATCAAGGCATTTCACGTCATCGCGGTGATCGCCTGGATGGCAGGAATGCTCTATCTGCCGCGGCTCTTCGTCTATCACTGCGAGGTGGCCGTGGGTTCGCCGGAATCCGAGCGCTTCAAGACCATGGAGCGCCGCCTCCTCCGCATCATCACCAACCCCGCGATGATTGCGGTCTGGGTGCTGGGGATAACGCTGGCGTCGCTGCCGGCGGGCGGCGGCTGGCACCAAGGCTGGCTTGCAGCGAAGGTCGTTCTCGTGGTCGCCATGAGCACGGTCCATGGCTTTTTTGCTAGGTGGCGCAAGGACTTCGCGGCTGACCGCAACCGCCACAGTCCACGTTTTTACCGTCTTTGGAATGAGGTTCCGGCGCTTCTGATGATCGCTATCGTCATCCTCGTCGTCGTGAAACCGTTTTGAAACTTGTTCATGCTTGGATCGGACCCAGGGAGTTGCAAGTCCAAGCATTTGCGGTAGAATCTTTTTGTTCCTGACAGCGCCGCAGGCTTCGTGGGGTTAGACCCGCAGAAACGCGGTCGCCGCCAACTCTCTTCCAAACAAGCGGGCCGGAACGGGACCAGTCCGCATACCCGATGGGCGTTCCGCCTTTCGGGGGCCAAGCGCCAGAATTCTCACTCCACTCAACCGGAAAATCGTCCAGGTGCGTAATCCATGACCGTCCAAACCATCTCCGCCGATCTCAAGGCGATGAAATTGCAGGACTTGAAGACCAAGTCCCCCACCGACCTCCTCAGCTTCGCCGAAGAATTGGGCATCGAGAACGCATCCTCCATGCGCAAGCAGGACATGCTGTTCGCGATCCTGAAACAGCTGGCCGAGCAGAATGTCGAGATCACAGGCGACGGTGTGGTGGAAATTTTGCAGGATGGCTTCGGCTTTCTGCGCTCGCCGGAATCGAATTATCTCGCCGGCCCGGATGACATCTATGTCAGCCCATCGCAGATCCGCCGCTTCGGCCTTAGGACCGGCGATACGGTGGAAGGCCCGATCCGCTCGCCCAAGGATGGCGAGCGTTATTTCGCGCTACTGAAAGTTTCCACGATCAATTTCGAGGATCCGGATGCGGGCAAGCATAAAGTCCATTTCGACAATCTGACGCCGCTCTATCCCACCAAATGGCTGAAGATGGAAATCGACGATCCTACGCTGAAAGACAAAACCGGCCGCGTCATCGATATCGTTAGCCCTCAGGGCAAAGGCCAGCGCGCGCTCATCACGGCGCAGCCCCGCACCGGCAAGACGGTCATCTTGCAAAACATCGCGCGTGCCGTCGCGGCTAATCATCCCGAATGCTATTTGATCGTGCTCCTGATCGATGAGCGCCCCGAGGAAGTCACCGACATGCAGCGCTCGGTGAAGGGCGAAGTGATCTCGTCTACCTTCGACGAGCCAGCCTCGCGTCATGTCCAGGTGGCAGAAATGGTGATCGAAAAGGCCAAGCGCCTGGTCGAGCACAAGCGCGACGTGGTGATTTTGCTCGATTCGATCACGCGTTTGGGCCGCGCTTACAACACAGTGGTGCCCTCGTCAGGCAAGGTGCTGACTGGCGGCGTGGACGCCAACGCGCTGCAACGCCCCAAGCGCTTCTTTGGCGCCGCACGCAATATCGAAGAAGGCGGCTCGCTTACGATCATCGCCACCGCCCTCATCGACACAGGCAGCCGCATGGATGAAGTCATCTTCGAAGAGTTCAAAGGCACGGGTAACTCGGAAATCATTCTCGACCGCAAGGTAGCCGACAAGCGCGTCTTCCCGGCGATTGACATTCTGCGCTCTGGCACTCGCAAGGACGAGTTGCTGGTCGACAAGGGCACGCTTGCCAAAATGTACGTGCTGCGCCGCATTCTTGCCCCCATGGGCACGATCGACGCCATCGAATTCCTGCTCGAAAAGCTGCGTCAGTCGAAAACCAATGCCGATTTCTTCGAGAGCATGAATACGTAGCGCCGCGCGCCGCAATGGTGCGTCGCCTCACTTGAGCAGCAATCCAAAAGCTGGGAACGTGGGTTCGCCTGATTCGGCGGGTATGGAGTTCGCGTTGGAGCCCGGATGGACGACGTGCAATCGAATAAAGCGCGTGTGGCCGGGATCCTTGCGGCCTATGGCCAAGGCGACCTCAGGCCTCTGTTCGCAACTCTTGACGATACAGTGACCTGGGAAGCGCATGCGCCGCCGTCGCATTATCGCTTTGGTGGCGTGCGAACCGGTCCTCAGGGCGTTGCGGAAACGGCCGCTATCATCGCCTCGGAATATGCGATCCAACGCTACGACGTAAAGGAACTGGTCGGCGAAGGTTCGACCGTGTGGGCGTTAAGCGAGGCCTCTTACATCCATAGCGGCAAGCCGCTGAAATTCATGACTGCCACGCGTTGGGTATTCCGCAAGGGCAAGATCATCGAATTCCATGTCTTCTTCGACTCGGCGCGAGTCCTCGTCGAACAGGGGCGCCTCAAGGTCGTCAGCTGATCAGGGAACCAGGATTGTTGCGCCGGTTGTGGCGCGCGCATGCAAGGCTTCATGCGCCTTGCGTGCATCGGCCAGTTTGAAGCGCTGACGTACCTCGATTTTCACTGCGCCGCTCTGGATCACGGCGAAGAGATCATTGGCCGTCATCTGCAGTTCCTCGCGGTCACGCGTGTAATGCGCGAGCGTAGGCCGCGTGAGATAGAGCGAACCCTTTGCAGATAACAGCAGCGGGTCGATGGGAGGGATGGCTCCAGAAGCATTGCCGAAGGCGACAAGCATTCCTCGTACCGCCAAGCTGTCCAGGGAGGCCATATAAGTGTCTTTGCCTACGCCGTCATAGGCGACCGGTACGCCTGCGCCATTGGTGATCTCGCGCACGCGCTTGACAATGTCGTCCCCTCTCTCGTTGAGCACGTGCCGACAGCCGTGGGCGCGCGCGAGCGCGACCTTTTCATCGGAACCGACCGTACCGATCACGATCGCGCCTAGATATTTGGCCCATTGGCAAAGAATGAGTCCTACGCCGCCGGCGGCTGCGTGGACCAAAATCGTCTCGCCCGCTTTCACCGCGCGCGTGCGCTTGAGCAGATATTGCGCCGTCATGCCTTTCAACAGAGCGGCCGCCGCGATCTCGTCGGAAAGCCCCTGCGGCAATTTCACCAGCCGGTCAGCAGGCACATTGTTGGCTTCCGCATAGGCGCCAATGGCGCCCGAGCAATAGGCGACACGATCGCCCACTTTCAGTCCAGGCACATCTGCGCCGATCGCTTCAACGTGGCCGGCCGCCTCGTTGCCGATGCCCGAAGGAATCTCCGGCAGCTTGTAAAGCCCGCTGCGCTGATAAGTGTCGATGAAATTGAGGCCGATGGCAGTATGACGCACGCGCGCTTCGTTGGCTGCGGGTGGCGGCAATTCAAAGTCTTCGTATTGCAGTACCTCGGGCCCGCCCGTCTGGTGGATGCGGATTGCTTTCATGTTCAGGCGAGGTGTCTGCGGATGAAAGTTTCGGTCCGCCCATTGGCAAGCTCGGCATTAGCCTTGTCGTAATGCTTGCCACCCGGCCGTGCGAACGCGTGACCCATTTCAGGATAGAGATGAATAGCGACGTGCGGATTGCTCTTCAGCCCATCCACGATTTTCCTCTGCGCGTCGGGGGGCACATATTCGTCGCGGCCGGCGATGTGCAGCATGAGCGGATGACGGATTTGCTTCGCTTCATCGAGCTTCTTCTGGATGTTCAAACCGTAATAGCCCACGCTGGCGTCGGCGTCCGTGCGGGTGCCCGTGAGATAAGCGAGATACCCGCCCAGGCAATAGCCGACGACGCCAACCTTGCCGGAGCAGCCGGGTAGTTCGCGAACGTGGGTGATCGCCGCCTGGATATCCGCAACACCTTTGTCCGGATCGAATCGGTTCATCAGATCAATGGCCCTTTTCCATTCGGCGTCGGTCTTGTCGGTGATCTGCACACCAGCCTCAACCCGCCAGAAAAGGTCGGGCGCCAGCGCGAAGCACCCCATCGCCGCATGGGCATCGCAGATGCTGCGCACGACATCGTTCACGCCGAAAATTTCCTGGATGACGACGACGCCGGGCCCGCGTCCGCTCGCCGGCGAGGCCAAATAGCCGCCGAGATTTCCGTCTGGCCCTTTGATGGTGACGTCTTTCGCGGCCATTGCGGCGATTTCCTATTCCTTCCAACTGCCGAGCCGCCATCAGCGGCGCGCGGGGGCGCGCGGCGGTGGTTGCGTGCGAATTTGCGGACGCCGCGGCCCTGCCGCGGGCGCGCGCGGTTGCGCCTGCGGTTGCGGCACAGGCGGCGGCAGATCGGGCAACAGGGATTGCGATAGCGTGACCGGACTCGTAATTGGTGCCGAGCATTCCGTGCGCGTGCAGATATAGGCCGTCGGCAAGCCGCCTTCCATTGTCTTGCCGAATGCGGGATGGCCCTCGGGTAGCCTTTCATCAGGACGCATGACCAAGAGCAAGCGATTGGGCAAGGGACGCCCGAGGACAGCCTGGATCAGCGTATGCGTACGCGAATCCGTCACGTCCCCGACAATCACGATCTGAGTAGCGCTCGCCACAAACTCGAAATTGTTAATGTAGCTCGTCATCTGCGCGTACGCCGTGTTCACATCGCCGGCGAAGGCCTGCAGCAGAAGATTGGCCCGGTCGCGATAGTCCTGACTGCCGGTCGCGATATGGAGCCGCGCCAGCACGCCGATCATGGTGGCGTTGGCCGACGGCACCTGCGAATCAAAGGCCGAGCGAATGCGCGTCTTCACCGGCTCGCCGTAATCGGGCGTGAGACAGTAGCCGCCGAAGGTCTGGTCCCAGAAATGCTCGTTGAGCTCGCGCGCCCAGGCTTGGGCGCGTTTTAGCGCCGCCGCGTCGCCCGTAAGCTCCCACAGATAGAGTGCGGCACGCGCCATCTGCGCATAGTCATCGGCGAAGCCTGCCTGGGTACGCTTGCCCGCGCGATACGAATGATAGAGGCGATCGCCGTCACCCAGCTTGTCGCAAACGAACTGGAAGGCGCGGATGGCGCCGCCCGTCCAATCGGTGTTGCGGAAGATAGCGCCCGCATTGGCGAGGGTTGCGATGGCGAGGCCGTTCCAGTCTGCGAGAACTTTGTCGTCGCGGCCCGGACGTGTGCGTTGCTCGCGGACGGCAAAGAGTTTTTCACGCTGCTTCTTGAGCATGAGTTCATCGGCTCCCGCCAACGACTTCATGGCGTTGAGCCGGTTGAGAACGTTCTTGCCCTTGTAATTTCCTTCGCGCGTGACGCCATAGACGTCCTTGAAGCGCTTGGCGAACGTGCCAGTGAGCGCGGCATCGATCTCGGCCTCACTCCAGAGATAGAACTTGCCTTCCTCGCCTTCCGAGTCCGCGTCAAGGCTTGAGGCAAAGCCCGCGCCCTCGACCAGCATTTCGCGCAGCATCCAACCCATTGTCTCTTCGACGCGCTGGCGGTGTAAAGGCACACGTCCAAGCTGCCAGGCGAGCGTAAACGCATCGATTAGCTGCGCATTGTCATAAAGCATTTTTTCGAAATGAGGGATCAGCCAGCGCTCGTCGATAGCGTAGCGCGCCCAGCCGCCGCCGAGATGATCGTAGATGCCGCCCTGGCTCATCCAATCAAGCGTGGCAGCGGCAAGCTGATCGAATTGCGGAACCTTGGTGCGAATAAACGCGCGCAGCAAAAGCTCGAGCGATGGCGCGTTGGGAAATTTTGGCGCGCCCGTAAGTCCGCCGAAGAAGATGTCATGCGCCTGCCCGACGCGGACCGCGATCTGATTGAGCTGGCTAGCGGTGAGGCCGCCCGCCCTGCTCTGATTCCACTGGCGCTCGAAAGTCTCGTTGATCTGCGAGAGATTCTGGAACACCGCCGAATTGTTCTCGCGCACGAGCTTGGCGAGATCGTTCAGCACGGTCTTGAAGGCGGGCCGCGACGCCGTTTCCTCTTTGGGAAAATACGTGCCGCCCCAGAACGGCTCGCCACGCGGTGTCAGAAAAACCGTCAATGGCCAGCCGCCCTGCTGTCCGAGCGTGGCCAGTACCGTTTGAAACATCTGATCAAGATCGGGACGCTCTTCGCGATCAACCTTCACATTGACGAAGAGATCGTTCATCAGCTTCGCCGTCTCGCCGTCTTCGAAGCTCTCGTGAGCCATGACATGGCACCAATGGCAGGCGGCGTAGCCCACCGACACCAGGATCGGCTTGCCTGTGCGCTCCGCTTCCTCCAGCGCATCTTTTCCCCACGGCCGCCAATGCACCGGGTTGTCCTTGTGCTGCAGGAGGTAAGGGCTCGTTTCGTTGGCGAGCAGATTTCGGCTCATGACGCTTTTTCCGGGTCGCGTTCGCGCGAGTCGCGAAAGCCGCGCTTGCGAGCGAATGTTGTTGGCTTTGGCCTCCTTTAGCGCGTAAGTGCGGATACTCACAAGCGAGAGAAGCGATGACGGTTAGGAGCGAGAGCGAAGGCAAGACCAGCGCGAAAG